>Ga0164295_10003236_pt1 | contig 13125 bp, 8 predicted proteins | sample GEODES006metaG_FD_111798 | JGI IMG/M metagenome (GOLD analysis project Ga0164295, IMG submission 111798) | Oligotrophic lake water microbial communities from Sparkling Lake, Wisconsin, USA - GEODES006 metaG | ecosystem: Environmental > Aquatic > Freshwater > Lake | place: USA: Sparkling Lake...
CGTGTCGATGCCGTCGTCTCCGTAGAGGACGTCGTGGCCGGTTCCGCCTTTCATGAAATCATCGCCGGAGCCGCCGTATTGGACGTCGTTGCCATTGTCGCCGTTCACGCTGTCGTTTCCGACACCGCCGGTGACCCAGTCGTCACCGCTGCCGCCGTTCAACTGATCGTCGCCCGCCGAACCGGAAACCGCGTCGTTGCCGTCACCGCCATTCGCGATATCGTTGCCGAGGCCGCCGTCGAGTGAGTCATCGCCGAGGCCGCCGAAAAGCGTGTCGACCCCAGCACCGCCGATCGCGGTGTCGTTGCCACTAGCTCCCTGAAGGGTGTCATCTCCCTTGTTGCCCTGGAGTTTGTCATTGCCGTCGCCCCCCATGAGCCTGTCGTTGCTGGAGCCGCCGCGGAGGTTGTCGTTCCCGGCGCCGCCGAGGGCCGTCGATGGAATGGCTGTGTTGTTGGTGAAGGTGTCGTCACCGGCGAGCCCTGCAAAGTTGATCGCCTTCACGTCGGAGGACCGGTAGGAGCGGGTCACCGTCCCCGAGGTGTTGCTGATCGTGGCGACGACGTTGACGCCGTCGTAGCGGACGATCGACACGTCGGCCCGCTCGGAGCCCATGATCCCGAGGATCCCGGTCGTCGTGTCGAGGCTGATGCCGGCGGTGAGAACGATCCTTCCTTCGAGCGACTCGCAGTGGAGCCTCGATTCGATCGGGCGGGCATGGAACGGCTTCCGACGGAGCGCTGAAAGGCGGCGGGGCGTGGACATGGGGGCGAGTTCCTGACAGGCTTGCTGTGGTTGGGGACGTGTCCGGTAACGAAAACTAAGTTTTTTGGAGCATATGGCGTTCTGACGCAGACCCCAACTTTCATCACCGACAGGTAGCTCGCGGGCCTGTCATCGAGTCTTGGCGGGCGGTTGTCAGGCCGCGGTGGCGATGGCAAGACTGTCGAACATGACAGGTTGTTCAGGTAACGATCATGATTCGTGTTCGAGGAGAGAAACGTTGAGGAGCCCATCGTCAGTGCTGTCCGATCCCCACGGTCCTGTCGATCCGGAGACCTACTCCGTCGTCTCTGCGGCGGAGGGCCCGGCCGGGGTGCTGCCCCTCACCGATGAGATGCTGCGGCACTCTCCTTCGGGCGATCTCTTCGGGCTCTCACAGAACGTCGGCATGGGATGGGCCGCGTCGGGGTCTGCCGATCCGCAGTTTCTCATCCTCTCGACCCAGGGGGGCGTGCGCGCCCCCGATGGCCGGCCGGTGGCGCTCGGCTACCACACGGGCCACTGGGAGATCGGGCTCCTTGTCGAGGCGGCGGCGGAGGAGCTTCGCCGGCTCGGGAAGGTTCCCTTCGCCGGCTTCTGCTCCGATCCCTGCGATGGCCGCAGCCAGGGAACGACGGGCATGTTCGACAGCCTTCCTTACCGCAACGACGCCGCCACGGTGCTGCGCCGGCTCGCCCGATCGCTGCCGCTGCGGCAGGGGGTGCTCGGGATTGCGACGTGCGACAAGGGGCTCCCGGCGATGCTCATGGCGCTCTGCGGGCTCCCTGATCTCCCCGGCGTGATCGTCCCCGGCGGCGTCACCCTCCCACCGCGGAGCGGCGAAGACGCTGGCAAGATTCAAACGATTGGCGCCCGCTACAGCCACGGCCTGATCACGCTTCAAGAAGCGGCCGATCTCGGCTGCCGGGCCTGTGCCACCCCCGGCGGCGGGTGCCAATTCCTCGGTACGGCGGCCACGGCGCAGGTGGTGGCGGAGGCCCTCGGCCTCACGCTTCCCCATGCGGCGCTGGTTCCTTCGGGGCAGCCGGTGTGGCGCGATCTCGCCGTCCGTTCGGCGCGGGCGCTGGTGTCGCTCGCCGCAGCCGGATCGAAGACGCGCGACATCGTCACGCCCGCTTCTCTGCGCAACGCGATGGTGGTCCATGCCGCGTTCGGTGGGTCGACGAATCTCCTCCTCCACATCCCCGCCTTCGCCCACGCCGCCGGCATCCCTCTGCCGACCGTCGACGACTGGATCGAGGTCAATTCCGTCGTGCCGCGTCTTGTGAGCGTTCTCCCCAATGGCCCTGTTCACCACCCAACCGTCCGCGTGTTCCTCGCCGGAGGCGTGCCGGAGGTGATGCTCCATCTCGAGGCCCTCGGGCTCATCGACGGCTCGGCGCGCACTGTCTCGGGCTGGACGGTGACCGAGACGCTCGACTGGTGGCGCGGGAGCGAACGGCGGAGGCGCTTCCGGCAGTTGCTTGTCGATCTCGACGGCGTCGATCCCGACGAAGTCATCCTCGAGCCCGGGAAAGCGGCTCGGGCCGGTCTGAAGCGGACGCTCGCCTTCCCACGTGGCAACCTCGCCCCGGAGGGCTCCGTCGTCAAGGCGACGGCGATCGATCCGAGCGTGATCGGCGCCGACGGCGTCTATCGCCACGAGGGGCCCGCACGCGTGTTCACGAGTGAGAAAGCGGCGATCGCCGCGATCAAGGAGGGAAGGGTCGTCGCCGGCGATGTCATGATCCTGGCCGGAGTCGGCCCGATGGGAACGGGGATGGAAGAGACCTATCAGGTGACCAGCGCCCTGAAGCACATTCCCGGGGGCAATCGGGTGGCGCTGATCACCGATGCCCGCTTCTCGGGCGTCTCTACCGGGGCTTGCATCGGCCATGTCGGCCCCGAAGCACTCGCCGGCGGGCCGCTCGGCAAGCTGCTCGACGGGGATATCGTCCGGGTCGTGATCGACACCGGAAGCGTGAGCGGCTCGATCGATCTGATCGGGTGGGCGGGCCATGAGGCAGGCACATCGAGCGCTGAACGAGGGGCGAGTGAATTGGCTCGTCGCCCCGCCCGCCCCGATCTCGCCCCCGATCCCCATCTCCCCGACGACACGAAGCTCTGGGCGGTACTCCAGTCGGCCAGCGGCGGCACCTGGCGCGGCTGCGTCTACGACGTCGAACGGATCACAGTGCGGCTGTCGCGACCGTGACGCGGCCGCGGGCCACTCAGGAGCAGGCCCAAGGGCGTGTGGCGGACGAGAAGCTGGTAGCTCACCAGGAGAATCGCGGTGGCAAGCGTCGTCACCAGGAAGAACTTGAGCGTTCCTGACAAGGGCCAGCCGCGCGAGTATTGCTGGAGCACGATCACCACCGGCATGTGGGCGAGGTAGAGCCAGTAGGCCGAGTCGGAGAGGTAGCGCCACATCCGGCTCTCCGCCGGCACGAGCCAGCGGAAGAACCCGATCGCCGCGAAGCTCATCAGCCAGGCATAGAGCACCTGTGCCAGCGCGCCTGCTGCCGGGAATTGGATCGTGGCGATGCCGACGGGGAAGCAGATCAAAAGCGAGATGAGCAATGGCACGAGCCAGCGCCGTCCGACGCTCTCGACGTCGTGGTTCGACCGGTGTTCGGTGAGGAACAACAACGCCCCGTAGCCGAAGAAAACAGCGTAGTAGGCGAGGACATGCGGCTGGGGGAGGAGCCCGGCGGAAGTGTCGGGACCGAACCCCGGCGCGAACAGCCCCATGAACACCTGCGGAACGAGCGTCAGCGGCACCGTCCAGAGCAGGGCCGCGGGGGAGGTGATCAGCCAGCCCGGCGGGGAGGGAAGGCGGAGGGTCGTCGCGAGCGCGGCGACGGCGGCAAACCCGACGGCGAGCCAGCAGAGAAACATCAGAAACCACAGATAGTTGAGCGTCATGCCGGTGAGGAGCGACTGCGGCGACGGATCGAGCGGCATGGCAACGACAAACTTCGGGGAGAGGAGCCAGTTGCGGTAGGCATCGCGGGCCCGCGTCAACAGATCGGCTGGCGGAGGGACCGGCACCGCGGTCGATTCGCCCGTGCGCGCGGCGAGGAGCGCGCGGATGGCGTCACGATCTGCGCGGAGCGTGTCCGGGGGCGCAAGTTCGAGTCGGAGAAGACCGGCGATGAAGGCGGTGGTGCCGGCGTCGGCCTTCGTCGAGTCGAGCGGACTTCCGCCGTCCGGTCCGCGCTTCGCAGGATCGGCGCCGGCCTCGAGGAGAAGCTTCACGATCGGCAGGTGCCCGGCAAAGGCCGCGGCGTGAAGGGGCGTGCGGCCGTCGCCGCCGAGGGCTTGTGCGTCAGCGCCTGCGTCCAGGAGCGCCCGGGCCACGTCGACGTCCCCGACGAGGGCAGCAAGCGTGATCAGTGGTATGCGAAACTCGGTGTCGATCCCGGTGGCATCGGCCCCGGCCGCGATCGCCGCGGCGACGCCGGCGGCATCCCTTGCCCGAATCACCTTGGTCAACGGCGAGGCGGGCCCGGCGGGCACCGTCGGAGCGCCCGCAGCGGCGGCACCCGGGGCTTGCTTGGTCACCCAGTCGAAGAGGGGAAGCAGCGTGCAGAAGGCCAAGAGCAAGGGGACGAAGACCCGCTTGTAACGCTGAGCGAGCATCGCCCACGGGCCACGGCGCTGCCAGAGCATCGCCGTGAAGAAGCCGCTGACGAGGAAGAACAGCGGCATCCTGAAGCCATGGATCGCCAGGAACAGCAGCCCGAGCCAGGGGGCCGGCTGCGTGTCCTGCACCGGCCAGGGGATTCCCGGGACGTAAGCGAGGCTGGCGTGGAGGAAAATGCCGAGGAGCATCGCCACGGCGCGGAGGGCATCGAGATCGTGGCGACGGGGATCGGCAGGGGGGCTCATGGATTCCATTCCAGGGGCAGGCTGGCGGCACAGGGGGCATCGTAGCGGGAGAGCCGGAATCGCGTCCTCATCGTCCCGCGGTCGCCTTGCGACGCTGATCGAGAGCCCGCTGATACTCGAAGAACCGGGCTCGCTGCGACGCGCTGGTATGGTCGATGACCCCCTTGCGGCCGGCGTTGCGGGAGTCTTCGCTTGGAGCCTGCGCCTGTGGCCGTGCGCCGCTGCTCCCTGCGGCACCTCCAGGCTGTCCTGCCGCCTGCGCCGGAACGGCTGTGGGGCGTTGTTCTGCAGCCGTGGCGGCGAACGCCCCACGGAGAAGATTTTCGCTCTTGATCTGTCGGTCGAGCTCGGCCTTCCTGTCCGCCGGTGGCGTGGCGAAGAACCGGTCCATGGCGCGACGTTTCCCCGCTTCCGCGGTGGCCCATCCCGCGACGGCTGCCTGCCCGCGCAGCCTGGGGGGAAGCGAGTCGGTCTTCTCTTTGATCTTTCCCCACGCATCGGCGATCACCCTGGCCTCTGCCTCGGTCTTCGGGCCACCGTCGATGGCCACCAACCGGTCGGCCTCCCGCTGCATCGCGATGACTTCGGCGAGGCGTGGATCGGTGGTGAAGCGGATCCAGCCGCCGAGCCAGGCGATGAGGAACAGGGCAACGGCGGCAAGGAGCGTGCGGCCGCCCCAGCGGCGGAGCGTCGGATTCATGCGGGGATTCCCGGGAAGAAAGTCCGGTCAGAGATTGTCAACGTGACCGTCGAGGAAGAGGTAGTTGCGGGCGCCGTCCTGTGGCGGTCGGCGGAGGGCGTTGGGATTGGCACCGTTGAAGGCGGCCTCTTCCCCGGAGGCGAAGCCAAGCCCACCGCCATGGAATGCATCGAACTCGAACATCACCCACAGCTTCGACGTGCCCCCCTGCACGCCCCCGAAGCTCATCGCCTCCTCGCGGGTGAGGTTGGCGAGCCGCCATTCCGGATATTCGTAACTCGTTCCTTCGTAGGGGAGCGACTGGTATTCCGGCTGGGCATCGGCGAGCGATTTGCCGATGGCGGCAAGGTCGCTTTTGAACTTCTCCATTCCCCGGGCCGACTTCTGGAAGTAGGAGATGTCGGAGGGGCATTTGAAGATGTTGCGGTTGTTCTCCGAGTAGGGGCCGAGGGCCGCGGCGATGCTCTGCCGGGCAGGGCGATCCTTGGTGGCGAAGATCAGCTCGTCGCTCGGGAGCGACGCCGCATCGGGGAATCGTCCCCGGCTCTTCCGGTCGAGAAACATCGTCAGCGCGATTCCGACTTGCTTGAGGTTTGACTTGCACTCGGTCCGCCGGGCTGCTTCCCGGGCCGCCTGCACGGCCGGGAGGAGGAGGCCGACGAGCAGGCCGATGATCGCGATCACGACGAGCAGCTCGACGAGCGTGAACGCCTCGCTGTTTCGAGCGCCGGCCACGCTGCGACGCCCCGGGCGAATGCTCGGAGGTTGTTCGGGGGCTGTAGAGGGGTCGGTCGGCATGATGCCTCCACGGGGGCGGTCGGACCGTCACGTGACTCGCTTAAGAGAAACGGCCGGGAGACCGAATCCTGACACGGCTCCTGAAAACCGTCCAATTCGCCCCGATTCGCTTTGTTGACAGGATTGGGAGCCCCATCTTCGGCACAGGAAGGGAGCAACCAACGCCCCCTTTGGATTGGGTGGGGCGCCTCGAAGGTAGCGTGCGGCGTACCAGAGATCGTAGGCTCCTCGGCACCAAAGCAGCCGATCGATAAGTCCCACAGCAGCCCAGAGGCGAGCCCCGTGACCGAAGCTCTCATCGTCATCGATCTGCAAAACGATTTTTGTCCTGGAGGGGCTCTCCCGGTCGACGACGGCGACGCCATCGTGCCGCTGGTGAATAGGCTGCTCGCGCAGGCCAAGGTCCGCATCCTGACGCAGGACTGGCATCCGCCGCAGCACGGCTCGTTTGCCGTCAATCACCTCGCCGCTAGGCCGTTTGACCGTGGGATGGTCGGCGGCGTCGAGCAGGTGCTCTGGCCGGTGCACTGCGTGCAGGGGACGAGCGGCGCGGACTTCCATTCCGGCCTCGAGACGGACCGGGCTGATCTCATCCTGAGAAAGGGGAGGAATGGGGCGTTGGACAGCTATTCAGCTTTCTTTGAGAACGATCGTGCCACGCCGACCGGGCTCGATGGCTATCTTCGCTCGCGGGGCGTCGATACGGTGGCAGTCGTCGGGCTCGCCCTCGACTTCTGCGTGGCGGCGACGGCGGTCGACGCGGCCCGGCTCGGCTACCGGGTTCGCGTCATCGAGTCGGCCTGCCGGGCGATCGACCAAGCTGGGTCGCTTGCCGCGTGCTGGGCGGCGATGGACAAGGCCGGCGTGACGATCGAGCGGGAGGGAGATCTCTGATGACAGGCTTCGCCAGTCGAGCATGCTCTGAGAGTGACTCTCCCGTCATCCGCTCCAGAGTCGACACCGATTTCTACAAGTTGCTGATGGCACAGTCGGTGATCCGCCATCGGCCTGCCGTCGAGGTGACGTTTTCCATCGTCAATCGGACGAAGTCGGTGCGGCTGGCCGACGAGGTGGACGAGGAAACACTGCGGGCAGAGCTCGACCGGGTAAGGACGCTCGCCCTGACGCCCGCCGAGTCGGCCTACCTCTGCGGGCTCGAGGTCGGCGGGAGGCGAGTCTTCACGACAGAGTTTGTCGCTGCCTTTGCCGATCTCCGCCTCCCTTCCTACTCCCTCGACGCCCGTGACGGGCAGTTCGATCTCACCTTCACCGGCCCATGGCCAGCGGTGATGCAGTGGGAGGTGCCGGCGCTGGCGGTCCTCATGGAGCTCCGCAGCGGTGCCGTGCTCGAGGGGCTGCCGAGTGCCATGCGCCAGCGCCTCTACGCCGAAGCGGGGGCCAGGCTCGATGCCAAGCTCGAACGTCTCTCGAAGCTCAAAGGGCTGCGGCTGGCTGATTTCGGGACGCGGCGCCGGCATTCGTTTGCCTGGCAGGAGGAGGCTGTTGTCCGGGCCCGAGACCGGCTGGGTGGGGCGTTTCTCGGCACATCGAACGTGCTCTTGGCGATGCGGCACGGAGTCGATCCGATCGGCACCAGTGCCCACGAATTACCAATGGTCTACGCGGCCTTGGCCGACGGCGACGAGGCCCTTGCGGCAGCGCCCTATGCGGTGCTTACCGACTGGGAGTACGACTACGCTGCTCCGTTGAAAATCCTTCTCCCTGACACCTTCGGCACGGCCGGGTTTCTCACCCGGGCCCCCGAATCGGTGGCCCGTTGGAGCGGAATCCGCATCGATTCGGGTGATCCTGTCGGGATCGCGGAGATGGCGATCGAATGGTGGAGGGCGCAGGGCCAGGATCCTCGGGAGAAGAGCGTCATCTTCTCCGACGGCCTCGACGTCGCCGAGATCGAATCGCTCCATCGCCACTTCGCCGGCCGGGTGAAGGTGGCGTTCGGGTGGGGCACGCTCCTCACCAACGACTTCCGCGGGCTGTGCGCTGCCGATGCCCTCGCCCCCTTCAGCCTCGTCTGCAAGGCGGTGAGCGCCGACGGCCGGCCGACGGTGAAGCTCTCCGACAATCCGGCCAAGGCCCTCGGGCCTACGCTCGAAGTTGCTCGCTACCGGCGAGTCTTTGCGGCCGGCGCGCAGGAGGCGCGGGCGGTCGAGGTGTGAGCGATAAGAACGGGGCGCTGACGTTGGGCGGACACGTTCGGCTCAGTTGCGGCCGGTTCGTTCGTTCAAGGGCCGCTCGGCGCCAATCCACGCCGCGAGCCGCCTGGCCAAATGCTCGTCGTCGAGACCGTGCTCGCCGAGGGCGTGCTGGTGGTCGCCCGCCGTGGCGGTGAACATCGCTCGAAGGCCGAAGGCTTCGACGCGCGGCGAAGGGACGGTGCCAGTGGCCTGGAGCATTTCGAGACACAGGCTCCAGAGGCCGCCAGTGCTTGCATGTTCCTCGAGTACGGCGACGCGATCGGCATCGCCGAGAAGAGGAATCAATTCGACCGGCGCGGGCTTGAGCCGGGGGACGGAGATGCAGCGGAGGCCGTGCGCGCGGGCAAAGGACAGGCCGCTTCGGACCATGGCGCCGGTGGCGACGATCACGGCCTTGGCCGATCCCGGCGTCGCCTCGTGGACGATCTGCGGGGACGTGCCTTGGACGGCGCCTGAATGGATGTCGTCCGGGTGCGACTTGCCGATCCGCAGATACGAAGGAGTGTGGTTTTCTCGGGCCTCGATCCAGCAAGCGCGCAGTTCGTGGGCATCGCAGGGGGAGTAGATCGCGATGTGGGGGAGGGGCCTGAGGCAGGCGACATCCTCGCCACACTGATGCGAGGCGCCAAGGATGGAATAGACGAGCCCGGCCCCATCTCCGAGGATCACCACCGGGAGGCTCCCGTAGCAGAGGTCGATCTTCACCTGTTCGAGCACCCGCATCGGCACGAACGAAGCCAGACCGTAGACGCACGGGCGAAATCCCGTCTGGCAGAGCCCCGCCGCGATTCCGATCATGCTCTGTTCCGCCACGCCGACATTCACGAACACGTCAGGATGGTGGACTCGCAGGGCGTCGAAGACCGCGTAGCCGTGATCGCCGGACAGAAGGATAAAACGCTCGTCGGAGTCGGCAGCTTCGACGAGGAGTGGGGAGAGGGCGTGGCGCATCAGCGGAGCTCCTCGAGCGCGGCGGCGCGGGTGGCGTCATCGAGACGGGTGTAGTGCCAGCGGTTGTCGGCGGCGGCAAACGAGAGGCCATGCCCCTTGACCGTCCTGGCGATCACGGCCCGGGGGGCATGGCGGGGGGCATCGTGGGGAGTCAGTGCGGCGGTGAGGGAGGGGAGATCGTGGCCGTTGCACTCGACCGTCGCAAAGCCGAAGGCCTCGAACTTCGCCACGAGCGGTTCGGTGGAGAGCACCTCGTCGGTGCGGCCCATCGCCTGGAAGCCGTTGGCATCGACGATCACGGTGAGATTGCCGAGGCGGCGGTGGGCTGCAAACAGCATCGCCTCCCACATCGATCCCTCGTTCATCTCGCCGTCGCCGACGATGCACCAGACGCGGCGGCGGGAATTGAGACGCGCGAGTCCAAAGGCCATGCCGACCGCCACCGGAAGTCCGTGGCCGAGCGAACCGCTCGTCACCTCGCATCCCGGGATATCCGACTCGCTGAGGCCGCGGAGCCTGCTGCCATTGTGGAGATAGCTGCGGATATCGTCGTCCCCGATCCACCCCAGCTCTCGAAAGCAGGCGTAGAGCGCCATCACGCCATGCCCCTTGGAGAGGACGAGGAGATCACGATCGGGGGCCGCTGGATTGTGCCGGTCGTAGTGCATCACTCCGCCGTACAACGCCGCACAGATCTCGACGAGCGAGAGTGCGCAACCGAGGTGGGCGGATCGGCCGGAAAAGGCCAAGTCGACGATGTGACGACGGAGAATACGGGGGTCGAACAAGGGGGGGAGCGCGTGGTGAGGGGGGATGTGGGAAAAGAGCCTAGCAGGCCACCGGTTTCCCGATCAGACTGCGGATGATCTTGGCCGCTGATTGGGGGGACCAATTGCCCGTGGCGGATTGTGGCGGGGGAGTGTCAGGATTCGGACGGGTGAGCGTTTTCCTTGGGGACGACCGTCATTCCCCCGCGTTGCCATCGATCTTCGTTGCCGTGCCACGACGATGTTCTCTCCCGGAGAAGGCGCTGATGCAAAACACTCCTCTGCGGTCGGCCGCCGTCCGATCGCCTGTCACGCGTCTTTTCGGGCTGGCCGTCCTCGCCGCGGCACCGCTGCTTGCTGCTGCGACCCCTCCCGATCCCCTTCCCGGCGTCGGCCATCCGGGGTTTCTCTCCCCCCATGTCAATCCGCTGGCGGTCGTCAATGGTCATCTGTTCGTTGTCAACACTCCCGCCGACACGCTCGACGTCATTGAGATCGCCTCGCGGAGCGTCATCCGCAGGATCCCGGTCGGCATCCAGCCGGTGTCGGTCGTGGCCCGTCCCGACGGCCGGGAGGTCTGGGTCGCGAACCACGTCTCCGACTCGGTGAGCGTGATCGATACCGCCCCGGAGAGCCTCACCCGGTTTCATGTCATTGCCACGATCCAGGATCTCGACCCACTGACGCTCGCCACCCGCTTCGATGAGCCGGTGGGGATCGCCTTTGCCGACAACACGAAGGCCTACGTCGCCCTCTCTTCCGAAAACCGCGTCGCCGTCATCGACGTGGCGCGGCGGAGCGTGGTCAAGTCGCTCCCGATTCCCGCTCAGGATCCGCGTGCTATTCAGGTCCGCAGGGGCAAGCTTTATGCGGCGCCGTTTGAATCGCACAACCGCACGCAACTCTCCGGCGGCCGGGGGGAGCCCGATGGCGATCTTGTCACCTTCGACGCCTGGGAACACTCGATCCGCCACAACAACGTCCTCTCTCTAGGGTCTGTCGTCGACATCGTCAAGCACCCCGACGTCCCCGACCGCGATCTGTTCGTGTTCGACACCGCCACCGACGAGCTTCTCGAGACGGTCGACGGCCTCGGCACGCTCCTCTACGGCCTCGCCGTCGACGGCAGCGGCCGGGTGTTTCTCGCCCAGACCGATGCCCGCAACGACGCCAATGGCCGGGCCGGCACGAAGCAGCAGGGACTTGCAGACCTCGAGAACAGGCCGTTTTTGAACCGGATCACAAGCGTGCTCCCCGGCAGTGGCGAGCCGCCGCGGTTTTACGACCTCGAGCCGCTACCACCGGCGCAGCCTGCCGAAGGCACGGCGCTCGCCACGCCGTTCGGGCTCCAGGTCAGCGACGACGGCCAGACGATCGTCGCCACCGCCGCTGGCTCAGGAATGCTGTTCACTCTCGACACGACGAGTGGCGTGGTCCTCGGCCGCGTGACAGTGGGCGCTGGGCCGGATGGCGTGGTGCTCGAATGCGATTCCAGCGGGGCTCCGGGCTGGGCTTGGGTGCTGGCGGCATTCTCCAATCAAGTGACGCTCGTCGATCTCACCGATCGGGAGCATCCGGCAGTGGTGGCGACGATTCCCCTTGCCGATCCGACGCCCGAGCCTCTTCGCCGTGGAAAAATCGCCTTCCACACCGCCGCCACCTCGACGACGAAGACGTTCTCGTGTGCCAGTTGCCATCCCGACGGTCACACCGATCATCTCCTCTGGGTGCTTGCCACGCCGGTCGTCTCCGGGGGCAATCAGATCATGCCCCGCTCGACGATGCCATGCCGGGGGCTTCGCGACACAGCGCCTTTCCATTGGGACGGGATCCCCGGTGATCCCTACGGCGGGATCAATTCCGCGAGCGTTCATCGGGATGTCGCCGCCAACAGCGATGCTGCCGATCCGTCGAGCCCCGTCCGCCACCTCATCGATGGCGGGCTCGCTTCGACGATGCGGCTGTCAGGAGAGGAAAGTGTCAACGACGAAGGGAAGCCGGGCTCGCTTTCCGCGGCCGACCGCGACGCGATGGCCGCCTTCCTCCTCGACATCCCCTATCCTCCCGCCCAGCGCCGCAGCGCGACAAATATCGTTTCCGAGAAGGCCCGGAGCGGATTTCGGCTGTTCCACGTCGATGGCGATCTCGATCCGTCGAAGCCGACGCCGAATGTCTGCGGCGACTGCCACCGGATGCCCCATCTGGTGAGCACGAACACCCCCGGCACCGGGATGGACACGCCGACGTGGCGCGGGGCCTACGACCGCTGGCTGATCCTCCCCCAAGGGCGGCTCAACATCATCGACTTCGATTTCTTCCGCGACATCGCCCACCGTGGCACCCCCGAGCGAGACGTGTGGCGGATGTCGTGGGGGGGCCGGGAGCGGTTTGATCCGGTGTGGGAGATGGTGCTCGAAGGGAGCACTGGCTTTCCCGGAGCCTTTGGCCGTCAGGTGACGCTCGATGCCACCACGGCCGCACCCGATCAGCGGCTCGCGAGCGATCTCCTCTCGGCCCTCGAAGCCGCCACGAGCGACGGCACGGTGCTCCTCCGCGGTGAGGGAGTGTTCATGGCAGGCGAAGCGGCGAGCGAGGTGGCGATCGAGTTCGATGGGGCGCAGGGAGCTTCTGTGTATGTCACGCACGACGGGAGCGGCCGGCGCTGGTCGCGCGACGAGCTTTTCGCCGCCGCGGCGGCCGGTACCTTGACTGCGACATTCACGGCCCGACTGGGTGGCCATGGCTCGCAGCCGCAGCCGGCGATCTGGACAGAGGGGGAGATTCAGGCCCAGGCCGGGCATCAGGAGTTCCCGCGGCTGAAATCCCTGGAAAGGCTGATGACGATGCGTGGGAGGCATATCGCCCCCGACGCCTTTCCGCTCGTCGATGGCCGCCGCGCCGAGGGGCTCGTGCGCGTCGATGGCGAGACGGTTGTCGTGGAGCTAGCCGCCACGCCCGCCGACGGGATACATCTGCTCCAGGTGCACAATCCCGGCGGGCTTGGGAGCAACGACTTTTTGTTCTTCGTCAACGAGGAAAC
>Ga0164295_10003237_pt1 | contig 13122 bp, 14 predicted proteins | sample GEODES006metaG_FD_111798 | JGI IMG/M metagenome (GOLD analysis project Ga0164295, IMG submission 111798) | Oligotrophic lake water microbial communities from Sparkling Lake, Wisconsin, USA - GEODES006 metaG | ecosystem: Environmental > Aquatic > Freshwater > Lake | place: USA: Sparkling Lake...
GTCCGTTTGCGGGCATCGAGGCTGTTTTTCAGATGGCGGATGCTGATCGCCGCGCCATTGTGCTACTGGAGATCCTCAGTCGACCTGCGTCGCTCCTGATCGATGCCGGCCGCCTGCGCAAGGCGGGTTGATTGCCACCAGAGTGGGGTGGACCGGGCTGCCCATTACGGGCTACACTGTTCAAGTTCATACAGAACGACTGCATGCGAATCGTGTGTGAATCTTTTGTAAACCCGCGTGACCGAGCGTGCTGAATTTGATTCGGCAGGGCGGTAGCGTGGCAAAAACATCTTTAACCACAGCGCCATCCAGAGGAAATTCATCAGCGATATGACAAGCCGTCAAGCTCGGTTGCAAGAAGACACCTATTTCAGGGTGATGCGCATCCTGCAAGAAAACCCAGACCTGACTCAGCGCGAACTGGCCGAGCAACTGGGTATCAGCGTGGGGGGGTTGAACTACTGCCTGAAGGCGCTGATGGAGAAGGGCTTGGTGAAAATGAATAATTTCGCCAATTCCAAGAACAAATTCGGCTATGTGTATGTACTGACCCCGAGCGGAATCGCTGAAAAGGCAGCGCTTACCCGCCGGTTCTTGCAGCGCAAAATGGGTGAGTACGAGGCTCTGAAACTCGAGATTGAGGCACTTAAGTCCGAAGTGAAAAGTACTACCAACCAGCCAAAATCCGCTCATTAGGCGCCACTGGGCGATTCGAGTGCTTCGTCATGAAAAAAGCCCTTGTCACCGGCATCACTTGGCAAGACGGTAGCTACCTTGCGGAATTCTTGCTCGAGAATGGCTACGAAGTGCATGGTATCAAGCGGCGCTCGTCGTCGTTTAACACCTCGCAAAGACTTCTGTGCGGCAGAAATCCTAGAACAAAGGCCTAAAGTAGTTGGTATCTATCGCTTAGTGATGAAACCTGGCAGCGATAACTTTAGGGCCAGCAGCATTCAGGTAATCATGAAACGAATCAAAGCTAAGGGGGTTGAAGTCATCGTTTACGAGCCAGCGCTTCGAGGGCCCGTGTTCTTTAACTCCAGAGTTGTCAATGATTTGACGCACCTCAAGGCGGAGTCAGGGTTGTGCGCAACTTGGAGCGGTTCAAGGCTGAATCAGATTTAATTGTAGCTAACCGAATTACTGACGACATTAGAGAAGTTTCAGTAAAGTTCTACAGCAGAGACTTATTTGGGCGGGATTGATTGGCATCTTTTCGCGAGATAGATGCTGTAATTTTTAAATTGAGGACTATTTAATGTTGAACTTTGCGTTGGTTGGATGCGGTCGAATCGCAAAAAGGCACTCTGAACTTCTTGGTCTCAAGCAGATTGATGGGGCTCAATTGGTTGCTGTTTGCGACCTGGATGAATCAAAAGCCAAGTCAATCGGTGAACAATTGTCTATTCCGAGTTACACGGACATGCATCAAATGATGCTAAGCGAAAAAATTGATGCGGTGGTTGTGTTAACTGAAAGTGGCAACCATGCACGGAACGTTGTTGAGCTTGCTCAGTATGGCAAACACATTGTTGTTGAGAAGCCAATGGCTCTGACGCTTGATGATGCCGATGCAATGATCCAAGCATGCGACAAATCCGGTGGCAAGTTGTTTGTCGTTAAACAAAATCGGTTCAACGTACCCGTTATGAAGCTCCGTGAAGCCCTGGATCAAGGCAGATTTGGAAAACTTGTATTGGGCACAGTCAGAGTACGTTGGTGTCGACCGCAAGAATACTACGATCAAGCACCTTGGCGTGGCACCTGGGCCATGGATGGTGGTGTTCTCACCAACCAAGCAAGTCACCATGTTGACATGCTCGAGTGGATGCTTGGTGAAGTTGAAAGCGTATTTGCCCGCAGTGCGACGGCCCTTGCCAAGATTGAAGCTGAAGATACTGCAGTGGTAACTCTCAAGTTCCGAAATGGAGCGCTTGGTGTTATCGAAGCCACTACCGCAGCGCGACCCAAAGACCTTGAGGGTTCTATTTCGGTATTGGGTGAAGGTGGTACGGTAGAAATCGGTGGTTTTGCAGTCAATAAAATGAAAGTCTGGAATTTCGTCGAACCCATGCCAGACGACGAAGATGTGATGGAGAAATACTCCGTAAATCCACCGAACGTCTATGGCTTCGGACATCAGGCCTACTATGAGCACGTGGTCGATTGCATTAAGAACAACAGCAGACACTTGGTGGATGGGCTTCAAGGCCGGAAGAGTCTAGAGCTCATCAATGCTATTTACGAATCTATCGAAACGGGAAAAGAAGTGCACATGCGTTTCCGGCCGCTGCATTGCAAGCTTGGGGACGCGTCTTGACTACCCCAAACCTGCGCGAAGCTGCCATTGTTGATGTGACCTTTGGCCAGAACGTTACTGTCGTCAATCCCGTAAATATATATGGCTGCTCGATCGGTGACAATGTGTTCATTGGCCCGTTTGTCGAAATTCAGCGGAGTGTGACAGTTGGAAATAGAACCAAGGTGCAGTCGCATGCGTTCATTTGTGAGCTCGTAGAAATCGGTGACGACTGCTTTGTTGGTCATGGAGTAATGTTTATCAATGATAAATTCTCAACGGGCGGGCCAGCGCGTGGAAATAAGTCACTTTGGAAAAGAACCAAAATAGGAAACAGAGTATCCATCGGAAGCAATGCATCAATTTTACCAGTTGAAATTTGTGATGACGTTGTAATTGGCGCTGGCTCTGTCGTTACAAAAAGTATAACGAAACCAGGTATATATGTTGGTAATCCAGCGGTGTCAATCAGGCGAAAAATTTCATGATTTTTGCGTGATTCGGTTTGTGGCGATTATTGTTGCTATGTTTATGCTTGCAAGCTGTGGTGGCGGAACAAGTACGGAGAGAGCAAACCTTTCAATTCGAATGAAAGATTGCAAATCTTATAATGCGAGAGATAACGGCGAATTAATATATATTGTTGTCGGCGCTGATTGTGCTGGTCGAAGTCAAAAATTTGAAATTGAAATTGAGTCAATGGGAGTTGTTTCGATACAAACAATTCAAGTTAACTCCTTCATATTGTTTTCGAATTCTCTGCATACTAGAAGAGTAGAGGTTGTATCCGAGAATACATGGAGAACAATTGAGAACAAGAGTTATTGGACGGCACGAGATGGTGCAGGGATAGAGTTTCTTAACGGTTACCTGTATCTTCTTGGTGGGTGGAATTACACAGCCGTTACCAATGAAGTATGGCGTACAAAGAATCTCGTGGATTGGGAACGATTGCCCGACGCACCTTGGGAGGCGCGTCATGGTGCCGGTTGGGTTGTTCATGATAATAAGTTATGGGTAATCGGTGGTGATTTGATTGACGATGTTTGGTTTTCCTCAGATGGTATAACTTGGAAACTTGCACTTTCTTCTGCACCTTTTGGCAAAAGATACACGCCATCCGCAGTATCTTTTGGCGGATATGTCTATTTATATGGTGGCCAGTACTGGACGCCTGTAGATTGGTGTAACTCCCGCCCAGATTGCTTGCCTGTTGGTTTAAGCGATGTATGGCGTAGCAAGAATGGTGTTGATTGGGAAAAAATTCAGTCAAACGCACCTTGGAGTGGTAGATCATTAGTTCATGGAGGTTTGTTCTTTGATAATGAAATATTTATAGTAGGCGGTGGTTTAAAGAATGCCGTCGAGCGTTATTCTGAAACATACATTGAATTTAAAGATATCTGGAGTTCGGGTGATGGCGTTAATTGGAGGAAAAGGATGGATAATTTTAACTTTCTTCCTAGAACGCATTTTTCAGTCTTGGCGACATCAGATGGTTGTTACGTGTCTGATGGTTCTGTTGGTATTCAGTTAAATGTTTCGAATGACCTGTTTTTTGCGAAAAACTGTATTGATTATATTCAGCTAGAAACGCCAATAGACATGAAGAAGAGGCACGCATCCTCACTCTTCGAGTTTAATGGCTCAATCGTTATTCTTGGCGGCCCTCCAGCAGATCAACCTGGCACTGCCATTTGGCAGTATTTTCCTTCTCTTGTAAAGTAAGGGTAAAAATTATGAATACTCCATTTGTTGATTTGCATGCTCAGTACTTAGGAATAAAAAATGAAATCGATGCTGCCATCAGCGATGTAATTGATAGATCATTATTTGTTCGCGGCCCATATGTCGAGAAATTCGAGCAGATGTTTGCGGATGTAATGGAACGCAAACATTGCGTCTCCTGCGCTAATGGCACTGACTCGCTTTACATCGCGATGGTGGCACTAGGGGTGAAAGCTGGTGATGAAGTCATTGCACCCGCGCATTCGTGGATATCGACCACAGAAACCATCACTCAGGCTGGTGCGAAAGTAGTGTTCTGCGATACCGATGCAGATACCTTTACCATTGATCCGCATAGCATCGAGTCGAAGATCACCAAGAACACGGTCGGTATCATTCCAGTACACCTCTATGGCCAGCCAGTTGATATGGATGCAATCATGGCGATTGCCAATAAACATAAGTTATGGGTACTGGAAGATTGCGCACAGTCGCACCTCGCACGTTTCAAAGGCCAGCTGGTAGGCACCTTCGGCAACGCCGCATCTTTCTCCTTTTATCCGGGCAAAAATCTTGGTGCGATGGGCGATGCCGGTGCTGTAGTGACAAATGATTCAGCCTTGGCCGACAAAATGGCTATGTTCGCGCGTCACGGTGGGTTGAGAAAAGGTGATCATCAAGTCGAAGGGATCAACAGCCGTCTGGATGGTATTCAGGCCGCGATCCTGTCGGTAAAGCTCCCCCACCTCGCGCATTGGACGCAACTGCGCCAAGAGCGTGCACAGCGCTACAGTGAACTTCTGGCTTCGGTTGAAGGTGTAACCACACCGCATGTTGCACCTGAGCGCGAACATGTTTGGCATCTCTACGTAATTGAGCACCAGAAGCGTGACGAACTGGCACTACACCTTGGTTCTGCAGGTATTCCCACCGTCGTTAATTATCCGGTTGCATTACCGTTTTTGCCCGCATATCGTCGTTTCAATCACCTACCGGGAGATTTTCCAAACGCATACGCGAACCAATCACGCATCCTATCGATTCCGATCTATCCAGAGTTCTCCAATGAGCAGATGGACAAGGTGGTTGCCTCGATAGCTGATTTTTGTTCGGATAATTGATTATGAAGGTGTCCTCCAAAGTCTTGGTCACCGGAGCCGACGGCTTCATCGGCTCTCACCTGACTGAAGCTCTTGTGCGTGCGGGCTACGATGTTCGTGCCTTTGTGCTCTACAATTCCTTCAACTCGTGGGGCTGGCTAGACCGTTGTGCATCAGACGTAAAGGGTAAATTCGAAGTATTCGCTGGCGATGTACGGGACCCAAATGGCGTGCGCACTGCCATGAAAGACTGTGACGCAGTGTTGCATTTGGCTGCACTGATAGCCATCCCTTACTCCTACCACTCACCAGACACCTACGTTGATACCAATATTAAGGGCACACTTAATATCGTTCAAGCAGCACGTGACTTGGGCGTAAGTAAGGTAGTGCAAACATCAACCAGCGAGGTTTATGGGACCGCGCGCTTTGTACCCATTACTGAAGACCACCCATTGCAGGGTCAGTCACCTTATTCGGCAAGCAAGATTGGCGCAGACCAAATCGCCATGTCGTTCTACTCATCGTTTGGCACCCCAGTAACTCTGTTGCGCCCCTTTAACACCTATGGACCGCGCCAATCAGCCCGCGCCGTGATTCCAACCATCATCACCCAAATAGCCAATGGCCAGCGACAAATTAAACTCGGTGCAGTGTCGCCCACACGCGACTTCAACTACGTGGCCGATACGGTCGCTGGTTTCATTGCTGCACTTGAGTCGGATCGAGGTGCCGGTGAAGTTATCAACATTGGCAGCAATTTCGAGATTTCTATTGGGGACACCGCCAGCGCGATTGCTGAGGCTATGGGTACTTCTATTCAAATCATTACAGATGAACAACGTTTGCGCCCAGAAAAAAGTGAAGTTGAGCGCCTATGGGCGTCCAACGCTAAAGCCCTTGATCTGCTGGGCTGGCAGCCGAAATACGATAGCCGTGAAGGACTCTTGCGTGGCCTAACAGCGACCATCGCTTGGTTTCTAGAACCTGCAAATTTGTCTGCCTACAAGGCTGAGATTTACAACATCTAAGCGTCATGGATACGCATAGCAATCTGCCGCAGAACATCATTCGTGCTATCAAGTCTGTAGTGGGTGACGGACCGCTGGCCTTGCACGAGCCCCGCTTTAACGGGAATGAATGGGTTTATCTAAAGGAATGTCTAGATTCAACATTCGTCTCCTCCGTGGGCAAATTCGTTGACCGTTTCGAAGACGACTTGGCGAACTTCACCGGTGCCAAACGGGCGGTTGCCGTGGTTAATGGCACTGCCGCACTGCATGTTGCCCTGCGCTTAGCTGGTGTCGAAACTGGCGACGAGGTTTTGTTGCCAGCACTCACCTTTATTGCAACCGCCAATGCAGTGGCCTATTGCCAGGCAACGCCACATTTTGTTGACAGCGAAGAGCGCTCGCTTGGCATGGACGCGGTAGCACTACGTGAATATCTGTCGAGCATTGCTGAAATACGGAACAATCAATGCGTCAACCGCAGCACCGGCCGAGTCATCCGCGCCATGGTGCCTATGCACACCTTTGGGCATCCGGTCGATATAGATGCGCTTTTGGCCATAGCTCACGACTTCCACGTGGAATTGATTGAAGACGCCGCCGAATCCCTGGGCAGTACTGTGGGCGGACAGCATACTGGTACTTTCGGTCTGATGGGTACTTTGAGTTTCAATGGCAATAAAACCATTACCACAGGCGGCGGCGGCGCAATTTTGACTAACGATGTCGAACTGGGCAAGCGGATCAAACACATCACTACGACGGCTAAGTTACCCCATCGCTGGAACTTTATGCATGACGAGGTTGGATTCAACTACCGGTTGCCGAACCTGAATGCGGCCTTGGGTTGTGCTCAGCTTGAACAGTTGCCAAGTTTCTTGCGCGATAAGCGCCACCTATTTGAACAATATCAGGTAGCCTTTTCTAATTTGGCTGGTGTGCACGTAGTTGCACAGCCAGCTGGTTGCGATAGCAACTACTGGTTGCAAACATTGCTGCTGGACGAAGCACATGCCGATCAACGCGATGCTGTATTGGCTGCTACAAACGACGCAGGCCTGATGACGCGTCCGATCTGGGCGCTGATGAACCGACTGCCTATGTATGTCAACTCTCCTAGAGCACCCTTGCCAGTGGCCGAATCTCTAGAGCAGCGAGTGATTAACATCCCTAGCAGTTCTGGCCTTGGTGCTGTAGCCCTATGAGCAACCCTAGTCTGATCTTGATTGGTGCCGGTGGTCATGCCCATGCCTGTATCGATGTTATCGAGCAGCATGGTGGTTACCAAATTGCCGGGCTGATCGGCATACCAGACGAGGTGAATGACCTTCATCTTGGTTATACCGTGATCGGTACAGATACCGATTTGCCAGAGCTGGCCAAGACCATTCCACGCGCACTGATCACATTGGGTCAAATTAAAACATCCGCACATCGCATCCGGCTATACCAGCAGGTCGTAGCCCTTGGGTTTCAGTTGCCCACCATCATTGCGCCTAGTGCTTATGTTTCACGTCATGCATCCATAGGCGCTGGGACGATCGTGATGCATGGTGCCATAGTCAACGCCGGTGCCAGCGTGGGGGAAAACTGCATCATCAATACACTTGCACTGATCGAGCATGATGCAACCGTAGCTGACCATTGCCATATTTCAACAGGTGCCATCATTAACGGCAACACTGTGATCGGATTTGGCAGCTTTGTTGGTAGCGGCAGCAGCATCAAGGAAGGTGCGACACTTGGGCAGAAGTGTTTGGTTGGTATGGGCCTAGCAGTTCGTCATAACCTGCCAGACAACGCCCAATTTGCTGGGTACAAAACATCATGATCAAGCGAACACTCATCATTGCTGAAGCAGGCGTTAACCACAATGGCGATCTTGGGTTAGCCCGGCAGTTGATTGACGCTGCTGCGGACGCCGGGGCCGATTTGGTCAAGTTCCAAACTTTTAACGCCAGCCGTCAAGTCACCCGCGTTGCCAGAAAGGCTGACTACCAAACCCAGACGACAGATGGCAAGGAGTCCCAGCATGACATGCTTCAACGCTTGGAACTCACTGAGGCGATGCACCATGAGCTCATCGCCCATTGTGCCAAGCGCAGCATAGGCTTTTTCTCAACTGGTTTTGACATTGAAAGCATTGACTTTCTGCTCGGCCTTGGCCAGGATCACTTCAAAATACCGTCTGGTGAAATCACGAATCTTCCGTATCTGCGCCACATAGGCCAGCTTGGCAAAAACACCATTCTGTCCACCGGAATGGCGACGTTGGGCGATATAGAAGCGGCCATAGATGTTCTGGAGCAAGCAGGCACACCACGCTCCAGCATCACAGTGTTGCACTGCACCACCGAATACCCAACGCCAATGGAAGAGGTCAACTTGCGCGCCATGCAGAGCATTCAAGTAGCATTTGGCGTGGCAGTCGGTTATTCCGACCACACCCAGGGCATTGAAGTAGCAACTGCCGCAGTGGCGATGGGTGCGACGGTAATCGAAAAGCATTTCACACTAGACCGCAACTTGCCCGGCCCCGACCATCAAGCCAGCTTAGAGCCCGCAGAACTAAAGGCCATGGTGACCGCAATTCGCAATATTGAAGTTGCGTTGGGTGATGGCATCAAACGCCTTACGCCAAGCGAGACACGGAACAAGCCCATAGCTCGTAAATCTCTGGTTGCAAGCCAAGCGATCCAGGCTGGCCATGTATTCACTGCACAAAACGTCACCACAAAACGCCCCGGCACAGGTATCTCGCCCATGCGTTGGGATGAGGTGATAGGGCACGTTGCACTGCGCAACTTCGCTGCAGACGAGTTGATAGAACTATGAACCGCAAAATCTGCGTCATAACTGGCACACGTGCCGAATACGGCCTGTTGCGATGGGTAATGCAAGGCATCAAGGACGAGGCAGAGCTGACGCTGCAAATCATCGCCACTGGCATGCACCTATCGCCAGAGTTTGGCCTGACCTACCGCGAGGTTGAAAAAGACGGTTTTCAGATTGACCGCAAAGTTGAAATGCTTACCAGCTCAGATACTTCAGTGGGTATTGCTAAATCCATGGGCTTGGGGATGATTGGCTTTGCCGACGCGTTGAATGAATTGGAACCCAACTTGATTGTGGTGCTAGGCGATCGGTTTGAAATATTTGCTGCTGTATCTGCCGCCTTGGTTGCACGCATACCGGTTGCGCATTTGCATGGTGGGGAAACCACTGAAGGAGCTTTCGACGAAGCGCTTCGCCACTCCATCACCAAAATGTCTCACTTGCATTTTGTTGCAACAGAAGAATATCGCCAACGCGTGATTCAGCTTGGAGAGCAACCTGGACGCGTGTTTCTGGTCGGCGGCTTGGGCATTGACAATATCAAACATTTGAAACTGCTGGACCGTACTGCAATTGAAGAATCCCTTGATTTCAAACTAGGGCCCAAAAATCTCCTCATTACTTTCCATCCAGTCACCCTAGAGAATCAAAGCTCTGATCAACAGATGTCAGAGCTCCTGTCAGCGCTGGACCGATTGGGCGAAGATACCCACCTGATTTTCACCATGCCAAACGCCGACAATGGTGGTCGCGTACTGATAGGGATGGTTGAAGAGTTTGTAGCAAAGCATAGAAACGCACGCGCTTATACCTCGCTTGGTCAACTTCGTTTTTTGTCTTGCGTAAAGCTTGTCGATGGTGTCGTCGGCAATTCATCCAGTGGGCTGGCAGAAGCGCCAAGTCTGAAAACGGGCACTGTGAACATCGGTGACCGCCAGCGGGGGCGGCTGAAAGCACAAAGCGTCATCGACTGTACGCCTCAAAGTCAAGCAATTCTTGATGCTATCGGCAAGCTTTACAGCACACCTTACCGGCAGATTTTGTCTTCGGTGGTCAATCCTTATGGTGACGGCGGCGCGAGCGCGAAGATAGTGCAAACCCTGCGCAGTCAGGGTTTGACAGACCTTTTGAAAAAATCTTTTTACAACCTTAACCCTACCCAACATGCCAACGGCTTCCTGGCGCAAAGCGCTACTCACTGCTAACGCCACGTTACATCAGGCGATAGGCTGTCTCGATGAGTCGTCACTCCAAATTGTGATCGTCGTAGCTGAAGACGGCAGATTGCTTGGCACGCTGACAGACGGCGACATTCGACGTGGTTTGCTGCGAGGCCTTGAAATGGGCAGCACAGTTGAAAGCATCATTCATCGTGATCCTTTGGTGGTGCCGCCACAGTGGGGGCGCGACACCGTGCTGCAACTGATGCAGACAAACAAAGTTCATCAGTTGCCAGTGGTTGACGAAAACCGGTTCGTAGTTGGCTTGCACCTGTGGGACGAACTGCTTGTACCAAGCAAGAGGTCCAATGTCATGGTGATCATGGCAGGTGGACGCGGTACGCGCTTGGGTGAGCACACCCAAGACTGCCCCAAACCACTGCTGCCAATTGGCGGCAAGCCCATGCTAGAGCACATTATTGATCGTGCCAAGGCAGAGGGGTTTGAGCACTTTGTTTTAGCTATTCACTACCTTGGTCACATGATTGAAGATTATTTTGGTGACGGCGGTAACCTACAGATCAAGATTGAATACCTGCGCGAAGACACACCATTAGGAACTGCTGGCGCATTGGGCCTTTTGCAAGCACGTCCGACAGAGCCTTTCTTGGTCACAAATGGTGATGTGCTCACGGACATCCGTTACTCTGAACTTCTTGACTTTCACATCAGGCACAGTGCAACAGCAACCATGGCGGTACGTTTGCACGAATGGCAGCATCCATTTGGCGTTGTCAAGACAAACGGTGTAGACATCATTGGTTTCGAAGAAAAGCCAGTGGCACGGAGCCATATCAATGCGGGTATCTATGTGCTTGAACCGAATGTGCTTGACGCAATTGGCACTAATGAGCACTGCGATATGCCTACTCTTTTTGGTCGTGTGCAAGACAAGTCAGCCAGAACCATCGTTTACCCCATGCATGAACCATGGTTGGACGTAGGGCGCCCCGCTGATCTTGAAAAAGCGCGCAATGCACACAGCACCAATTAAAAATTTCACATAAACATATTTTAAGGAGGCGTCATGAAAATTGGCCCAAGCTACAACTTTGACCTTTCACGGTTTACCAAGCCGACCGCTGAATTGGAAGTTTTTTATGGTATGCCGCGCTATGTCAAGTTCTGCAAAATTTGCAACATGTCTAACCAGCAACCTATGTCGAGCAATGAATACTCACATAGCAAAGAATCAACAAAAACAACGTTGAGTTTTGACGATGAAGGGGTGTGCCACGCGTGTCGTTTCAATATGCTCAAAGAAACTGGGGAAATAGACTGGGATGAGCGTGAGAGTGAATTTCTGGAACTTTGCAAACAATACCGTCGCGACGATGGCAGTTATGATTGCATCGTTGGCGGTAGCGGCGGCAAAGACAGTGCCATGCAATCGCACTTGCTAAAGTACAAGTATGGTATGCACCCACTGACAGTGACATGGTCACCGCATCTGTATACCGATATTGGCTGGAAAAATTTTCAAAACTGGCTCCATGTTGGTGGCTTTGATAATTTTCTTTACACCCCAAACGGCAAGATCCATCGTTTACTGACGCGTAACGCGACAATCAACCTGCTTCACCCCTTCCAACCGTTCATCCTGGGACAAAAGACCTTCGTTGCAAAGATGGCGGCGCAACTGAACATTCCGCTTATTTTCTACGGCGAGATGCCAGGCGAGTATGGCGAAAAAATATCCCATAAAACTTCGAGTTATTCGGCTGCATCTGGAGGTGGCGAGGGTGAAGGTTTTTCCTTAGACTATCTAGGTGGGCGTGACGTACGTGACATCTTCCTTGGCGGAAAAAAAATTGGCGAATACCTTGACGAAGGTGTGGCGTTTGCCGATTTAAAAAGCTATCTCCCGATGGATCCGGAGGTGCTTACTCGCAAGGGCATCGACTTCAAATACCTTGGTTATTACAAGCGTTGGGTGCCGCAAGAAGCCTACTACTATGCAGTGGAAAACACCGGTTTCGAAGCTAACCCAGTCCGTACCGAAGGTACTTACTCCAAGTACAACAGTTTGGATGACAAGGTAGACGGCTTCTTCTACTTCACCCGATGGATAAAATTTGGTGTCGGGCGGGCAATGATGGATTCAGCCCAAGAGATTCGCAATCACCACATTGACAAAAATGAAGCGATTGCTCTCATGAAGCGCTATGAGGGTGAATACCCGGCACGTTACGAAAAAGAGTTTCTGGAATACATCAGCATGTCACGTGAAGAGTTTCTGGAACTTTGTGACCGATTTCGTTCGCCGCATCTTTGGCATGTTGTTGATGGGCAGTGGAAACTGCGTCACACGCCATGGGATGAGGTTGGGACACCTTCGTGAGAAACACACGATTAATTGCACGGCTCGACATTAAAGGGTCAAATCTGATCAAAGGTATACATCTGGAGGGTCTACGCGTTATTGGACAGCCGAATGAATATGCCCTTCGTTATTATGAGCAGGGTGCTGACGAATTGATTTATATCGATTGTGTAGCCAGCCTCTACGGCCGCAATAATCTGAGTGACATTGTCCAAAACGCAGCCCAAAATGTATTTGTTCCAATGACGGTTGGCGGAGGAATTCGTTCAATTGATGATGCAACGCACATACTGCGTTGCGGTGCAGACAAGGTGGCTATAAATACCGCTGCCGTAGAAACCCCGGTTTGATTACCGATATAGCCCGCAAGTTCGGCAGCCAATGCATGGTGTTGTCTATAGAAGCAAAGCGCGTGGGTCCGGATCGCTGGGAAGCCTATACGGACAATGGCCGGGAAGATACCGGATTGGACGTAATCGAATGGGTAAAACGAGGCGTAGCGCTTGGCGCCGGTGAAGTGCTGTTGACCTCTGTGGACCAGGAAGGAACACGTAAAGGATTTGATATTTCGCTTGTTCGCGCAGTGACCGGCGAAGTGTCGGTACCA
>Ga0164295_10003238_pt1 | contig 13121 bp, 10 predicted proteins | sample GEODES006metaG_FD_111798 | JGI IMG/M metagenome (GOLD analysis project Ga0164295, IMG submission 111798) | Oligotrophic lake water microbial communities from Sparkling Lake, Wisconsin, USA - GEODES006 metaG | ecosystem: Environmental > Aquatic > Freshwater > Lake | place: USA: Sparkling Lake...
GCCACGCGGGTCATCTCGCCATTGGAAGTGTAGCTGGTGTGATTGGTGATCAAGCCGACGCGCTTGCCCCGCAACAAGTCGAACTGGTTTCGCGCCAGCACATCCACGCCCAGCATGAAGGGGCCGCTGGACATCGGCACCTGGCCCGTGGCTTGATTCATGGGCATCTGGCAGCCGGTGATCAGGGCCAGCATGAAGACGAACAGCACACGGAGCAGGGCAGGGGAGCGCATGGCCGTCTCCATGCCCCGCCTTCCTCAAAAGCGCAAGTTCGTAGCGCTCCTGGCCACCGGATGCGGCATCATCTTCGATTGCGATGAACTTTTTGCATGACGAAAGCAAGAGACTGGCCAGAATCGTGCTTTCATTCCTCACGACGCACACTTTTTATGGCACTGGTATCCAAAGGACTCGAAGGCATCATCGCGGCAGAAACTCGCATCGGAGACGTGCGCGGACAAGAAGGCGTCCTGCTCTACTGCGGCTACGACATCAATGAACTTGCCGGCAAGGCCAGCTATGAGGAAGTCGTCCACCTGCTTTACTACAACCGCCTGCCCAACCAGGCCGAGCTAGACAAACTGACCACCGCGCTGCGTGCTGAGCGTGAGCTGCCCCAGGGCGTGATCGACTTCCTGACGTCGACTCCCAAGGATGCGAAGCCTATCGACATCATGCGCACTGCCGTTTCGATGCTGGGCTGCTACAATCAGCAGCGCCACGACATCGATGTCAGCGAGAACCTCGCCACTGCCATCCGCCTCACGGCTCAGATTGGCGTCATCGCCGCGTATTTCCATCGTGCCCGCCAGGGCCTGAGCCTACCGCCAGTGCGCAAGGACCTCAGCGAGGCCGCGCACTTCCTTTACCTCATGACCGGCGAGGTGCCGAGCAAGGAAGCCGAGCTGACACTGGATGTGGCCTACGTGCTGCACGCCGAGCATGGCTTCAACGCTTCGACCTTCACTGCTCGTGTGGTGGCTTCGACCTTGAGCGACATGTATTCTGCCATCAGCGCTGCCATCGGCGCGCTGAAGGGGCCGCTGCACGGCGGTGCCAATGAGGGCGTCATTCACATGCTGGAAGAGATCGGTTCGCCAGACAAGGTGGACGCCTGGGTCGCCGACGCGCTGGCTCAGAAGAAAAAGATCATGGGCATCGGCCATCGCGTTTACAAGGTGCTCGACCCTCGTGCTCCTCACCTGCAAGCCATGGCGATCAAGCTCACCGAGCAGCTCGGAGAGCCGAAGTGGATCCAGATGAGCGAGCGCATTGCCACCATCATGCGCGAGCAGAAAGGCCTGAATGCCAACGTCGATTTTTACTCGGCCACCGTCTATCACAGCCTGAACATTCCGACCGATCTGTTCACCCCGATCTTCGCCATCGCCCGCATGAGCGGCTGGACCGCTCACGTGCTGGAGCAGTGGAGCGAAAACCGTCTGTTCCGTCCGCTGTCCGAATACGTCGGCAAGCCGTATGGCCAGACGTTTGTGCCGATCAGCGAGCGCTGACAAAACACTCGGCGCTCGTGCGTAGGTTTGTCCTGCCGATGAGCGCTGACGTCCCATTTCCGCTATCCCGCCGAGCCATGCTGCAACGCAGCGCGGGCGGCTTTGGGTATCTGGCGCTGAGTGCCTTAATGGCCCAGCAACAGGCCAAGGCGGCAGTGATGATTCCCTTGGCTGCAAAGCAGCCGCACTTTCCGGCACGGGCAAAGCGCGTGGTCTTCCTGTTCATGAAGGGCGGGCCGAGCGCGGTGGACACCTTTGACCCGAAGCCGCTGCTCCAGCGCGATGATGGCAAGCCCTATCCTTTCAAGCAGCCGCGTGTGCAGTTTGCGGAGACGGGCAAGCTGCTGAAGTCGCCGTGGAAGTTCAACCAGTATGGCCAGAGCGGGCTGCCGGTGAGCGAACTGTTTCCGAATGTCGCGCAGTGCGTGGATGAGTTGTGCGTGCTGCGTTCGCTGCACGGCACCAACCCGGCCCACGGCGGGGCTCTGCTGAAGCTGCACACCGGCAGCGACACACAGGTGCGGCCCAGCATGGGATCGTGGGTCACGTATGGCCTGGGCACCGAGAATTCGGATCTGCCGGGCTTTATTACGATCTGCCCGACGCTGGCGCACGGCGGCGTCAACAACTGGGGGGCCGCCTTCTTGCCTGCCTGGTGCCAGGGCACGCCGATTGGCAATGCCAGCGTGCCGTCGGACAAGGCGCTCGTCCGTCACATTCGGAATGACCATGTGCCCGTGTCGGTGCAGCGCAAGCAGCTGGATTTTCTGGCACAGATGAATCACGAGCATCTGGAATTGGCGGGGCCTGATCAAGCCCTGGAAGGACGCATCAGTTCGTTTGAGCTGGCCTTCCGAATGCAGGGCACCATGCCCGAGGCACAGGATGTGACGCAGGAGTCGGAGGCCACGAAGAAGCTCTATGGCATCGAGAATCCCGTGACCGCTAACTTCGGTCGCCAGTGCTTAATGGCGCGTCGTTTTCTGGAGCGCGGCGTGCGCTTTGTGCAGGTCACCCACAGCGACAGCGAGGTGCAGTGGGATCAGCATGGCAATCTCTACAAAGGCCATAGCAAGAACGCGGCCGAGGTGGACAAGCCCATCGCGGGATTCTTGAAGGACCTCAAATCACGCGGCCTGCTCGACGACACACTGGTGATTTGGGGCGGAGAGTTTGGCCGCACGCCCACGGCGCAGGGCAAGGATGGCCGCGATCACAATCCGAACGGCTTCACCATGTGGCTGGCCGGTGGCGGAGTGAAAAAGGGCTTCGCTTACGGCGCGACGGATGATTACGGCTACTTCGCGCAGGAGAACAAGATGCACGTGCATGACCTGCACGCGACGATTCTGCACCTGCTCGGCATTGATCATGAGCGCCTGACGCACCGCTACGCAGGCCGTGATTTCCGGCTGACGGATGTGGCCGGGCATGTGGCCCATGACATTCTGGCGTGAGGTGGAGCCATCTTTTGGACTGCGGTTGCGCAGCGAGGAACGAGCGCAGCTACCGCTTTTGTCGAAGTCTTCGACCCTGAAGAAGTGTGTGGTTGTCTGATCGCTTTGGGCTTCGACGAAAGCGGCAGCTCTGGCAGCCGCAGTCCAAAAGCGGATCGGCACTCTTCCCACACATTTGTTGCGGCACGGCGCTGGCGATGCACCTTGGCGGCCCTCATGCTTTCTCGCTTCCTGCAGCCCTCGTTCGATGCCTTCAGCGCCCTCGCGAAGTCCGGCAATCTTGTGCCCGTGACCGCTGAACTGACCGCCGATTACGAGACGCCGCTGTCGGCCTTCCAGAAGATTCACGATGGCCGTTGCGGCTTCCTGTTTGAATCGGCGGAGATGACCAGCGCTTCGGGCCGCTACTCGCTGCTGGGCAGTTCCCCGCGTTTGATCTTCACGGCCAAGGGCAAGGAGATCACGATTGAGGAGCGCGGCCAAACTCGCAGCTACACGGCGGAAGGCGATCCTTCCAAGGAACTCGAAGCGCTGATGGCCAAATGCAAGCCAGCCGCAGGAGCCAAGGCCAGCGTCTTCAATGGCGGGGCCGTGGGCTACTTCGCGTATGACATGGTGCGCTTCTTCGAGCCCACGCTGTCGCCGCCACCGCCGGATGCGTTGGGCTTGCCGGACATGGTCTTCTTCATCACGGATACCGTGCTCATCTTTGATCACAAGCATCGCAAGGTCAGCGTGGTGGCCAATGTCTTTATGGACCAGCACGCCTCGGAGCAGGCGGCGTTCGATTGGGCTGTGCAGCAGATCGAGAGCGTGATCGACAAGCTGTCCAAGCCGCTGGCAGTGAAGCCGCTGCAAGCCTTCCCGCCCAGCGGTGCGGCAGGTGAAATGCCGCCTCTGCAAGGCAACACCACGCAGGCCGAATACGAGGCCATGGTGCTCGCGGGCAAGGAATACATCAAGGCGGGCGACATCTTCCAGTTTGTGCCTTCGCAGCGTTTCGAGGCTGACTACACTGGTAGCCCGATGGACTTGTATCGCGCGCTGCGACATGTGAACCCGTCGCCCTACATGTTCTGCATGCAGTTCCCGCAGGGCTTCTCTTTGGTTGGCAGCTCGCCCGAGGTGCATGTGAAATGCATCGACGGCAAGATCGAGATTCGCCCCATCGCAGGCACGCGCTGGAGAGGCAAGACGCCAGAGGAAGACGAAGCCCTGGCCGCCGAGATGCTGGCCGATCCAAAAGAGCGCGCGGAGCATATCATGCTTGTCGATCTGGCGCGCAATGACGTGGGTCGTGTCGCTGAATACGGCTCAGTGCGCGTGAACGAACTCATGATCGTCGAGCGCTACTCGCATGTCATGCACATCGTTAGCAACGTCGAGGGACGCCTCTCGAAGGAGCACAGCGCGTATGACGTGATGCGCGCGACTTTTCCCGCAGGAACGGTCAGCGGCTCGCCCAAGGTGCGGGCGATGGAGATCATCAACGAGGTGGAGAAGAACAAGCGCTGTGCGTATGCGGGTGCGGTCGGTTACTTCGGTTTTGATGGTAATCTCGATAGTTGTATCGCGCTACGCACCTGCGTGCTGAAGGACGGCAAAGCCTACGTGCAGGCGGGCGCTGGCGTGGTGGCGGATTCGGATCCGACTTCTGAATATCGCGAGACAGTGAACAAGGCGTCAGCTGCGTTACGCGCAATTGCGTGGGCGAAGCAGTTGGGTTGAAGTGGTCACCGCAGTCCTGTGTGCTGGCAGAATCCATTCCTCACAGGGGACTGTGCGGACCACTTTATCCAAACAGCACCTTGCCGAGCACCACGGCCATCGACATGCCCGCGACATCAGCGAGCAATCCCGCAGCGAGGGCGTGGCGCACCTTGCGCAGGCCCACGGAGCCAAAGTAAACAGTGACCACGTAGAACGTCGTTTCAGTAGACCCATACAAAATGGCCGCGGTGAACTTTAAGGCCTCGGTGGAGCCTGGATTGGCCAGGATCTCATTCAAGATACCGAGCGATCCTGAGCCGCTGAGCGGGCGCATCAGGGCGAGCGGCAGCAGGTCGATGGGAAAGCCAAGGAAGTTCAGCACGGGACTGAGCCAGTAGCCGAGGATGAGTAACATGCCGGAGCCCTTGAACATGGCCAGCGCTGCGAGCATGGCCACGAGGAATGGCATGATGCGCGTGGCGACATTGAAGCCTTCCTTCGCGCCTTCGACAAACTCCTCATACACCTTCACCCCGCGTGCAGCGGCGACCCCGACGGCGATGAGCAAGATAGCGGGCAAGGCCAAGGTGGACGCGCCATTGAACCAATGCCGCCACAGGGGTTCCTCGGTGGTGACGGAAGTAGTCGTGGCTGGCACGGCGGAGGCAGCGGCAGCTTTTTGAGATTGCGCTTGGTCGACCAAGGACTGCAAGCCAGTGCTCTGTAGCAGGTCGGCCCTCGCTGTTTTGGGGCCTAGTTCCAGATAGCCAATGCCGAGGAAGGCGAGCAGCAGCGCCCAGAGCAAGACCTTGCCCCGTGTGCTCATAGCGGGTGCGGCTTCGGTCTTGGCCTCCGTGGCGGCTTCGATCTCACCCACATCCTCCGGCTTCACCCCGAAGGCGGGCAGGCCTTGCAGCAGCTTGCTGGCAAGGATGGCCATCAACGTGGCGCAAGCGGTCGCGATGATGGTTGGCAAAATGACGCGATACGGTCCGGCCACGCCTGCTGCTGAGAGGTAAGCGATGGAAGACGTTGGCAGCAGCGAGAAGCCAGCGGTGTTCAGCGCGAGGAAGAGGCACATCGCATTCGTCGGCGTGCGCTTGGCGGGGTTCAGCTCTTGCAGATGGCCCATGGCCTTCAGGCCCAGGGGCGTGGCACTGTTGCCCAGGCCCAGCATGTTGGCGCTGAGGTTCATGATCATTGCTCCTGTGGCAGGATGCTCGGCTGGCACCTGCGGAAAGAGCAAACGCATCAAAGGTGACAATGCGCGCGACACCAGTGCGAGCACGCCCGCTTTCTCGATCAAGCGCAGCACGCCGAGCCAAAACATCATCATGCCCGCCAGCGGCAGCGCGATGTTCATCACGGCTTTTTTGCAATCGGTCAACGCCAGCTCGACCACGCCATCAGCCCCGGCGAGTTTGCCCAGCAGACCGGCCACGAGCAGTCCGCCAATCACCAAGAAGGCCCAGATGTTGTTCAGCATGGGCGTTGATTGAAGGCGCGGCCCCGCCTGCTTGCAAGCAGGGATGACGACAGAGTTGCCCGGCCATCACGTTGGTTTGTCATGGACCGCCGCACCTTCCTTGCCCAGTCACTCGCCTTGACCAGTTCCGCAGCTGTTGCCCAGGAATCGAAGCCAGAGCCGGTGATCGACATTCATCAGCACACGAACTACAGCGGTCGCACGCATGAGCAGTTGCTGCTGCACCAGCGTGCCATGGGCATCACGCACACCGTGCTACTGCCTGCGGGCACGCCGGTGGACACACCCGCGACACACAACGGCAAGTCGAACGGATTGGCCGCGAAGACGGGTGGCAATGCGTCCTGCATGGAGTTCGTCCAAGCGCAGCCGAAGGAGTTCTTCTTCGGAGCGAATGAGGTCACGGATCAAGCCGACGCGGCGGCCGAGATCGAGAGGTATCTGAAGCTCGGCGCAGTGATCATCGGCGAACAGAAGTTCGCGGTGGAGTGCGATAGCGCCGCGAGCCAGAAGCTCTATGAGCTTGCCGCCGCGTATGATGTGCCCATCCTGCTGCACTTCCAGCACCTGACTTACAACCTGGGCTATGACCGCTTCCATACGATGTTGGCGAAGCATCCCAAGACCAAGTTCATCGGCCATGCGCAGACCTTCTGGGCGAACATCGACAAGGACCATGATTGGAAGAACCTGTATCCGAAAGGCAAAATCACGCCCGGTGGCCTGACGGATCGTTATCTCGCCGACTACCCGAACATGTTCGCGGACATGTCGGCGGGCTCAGGTTTGAATACTCTGCTGCGTGATGAAGATCACACCCGTGGCTTCCTTCAGCGGCACCAGGACAAGATTTTGTATGGCTCCGACTGCAACGACAAGTTCGGTCGTGGCCCCGGCTGCCAGGGTGCAGGCACGCTGGAGGCCTTGCGCCGTCTGTGCCCGGATCACACGGCACTGCGGAAGATCCTGTTCGAGAACGCCAAGCGTGTGCTGCGGCTGCCAGTGTGAAAGTCGCATGGGTTCGGTGTTCACGCTTTAGCGTGTCAGAGCTTGTAGTTCGAGCTTCAGCTCGTTCAAGACACGCAAAAGCGTGAACACCCAACGCGCTCAGATCAGCTTCACATAGCACATGCCCGGCAGCGGACGGACCAAGCGCTTCATCTCCAGCCTCATCAGCGTGGAAGACACCAAATGCGCGGCCAGTCCTGAGCGCACGCTGATCTCGTCGATGTGCGTTTGGTCAGTGCCGAGCGCGGCGAAGACTTTTTCCTCATCGGGTGACAAGGCGACGGTCAATGCCGGGGCTTCTGTCTTCGGGGCGACAGGAGCTGTCGGGAAAAGCACCATCAGGTCATCAAGAATCTCGCCGCCGTCCATGACCAGCTTCGCGCCTTGCTGGATGAGTTTGTTGCACCCCGCGGAGGTCGGCTTGTCGATGTTGCCCGGCACTGCATAGACCGTGCGCCCCATCTCCAAGGCCTGCCCGGCGGTGATTAGGGAGCCACTGCGCAAGGGGGCTTCCACCACCAGCAGGCCGGTGCTCCAGCCCGCGACGATGCGATTGCGCAGCGGGAAGCTTTGCTTGTCCGGCGGGTAATCCACGGGGAACTCCGTGACCACCGCGCCCTGGCTGGCGATGCGCTCGGCCAGCGCCTGGTTTTCCGGCGGATACAACTGTGCCATGCCGGCGCCGATCACCGCCACGGTGCGGCCTTTCGAGGCGAGTGCGCCTTCATGCGCGGCGGTGTCGATGCCGCGTGCAAGGCCGCTGACCACGGTGTAGCCCGCATACGCGATGTGGAAGCTCATCTTTTTGGCGCAGTTCAGACCGTAGTGCGTGGCTTGGCGCGAGCCGACCACACCAATGGCATGGCGGTCGCGCTCGGTTAACTTCCCCCATACATACAACACGAGCGGCGGTGCATGGATTTCCTTCAGCAGCGAGGGATACAAATCGTCCTCTTGCGTGAGCAAGGTCAGCTCCATCTCCTGGATGCGACGAAGCTCACGCGACAAGTCGATGTTGCTCTCCCAGCCTGCGATGGTGCCTGCGAGGTCGCGACCAAAGCCATGCACCGCCGCAATCTCGTTCACCTTCGCACCGAGAATCCGCTCCGGGCTACCGAAGACCTCCAGCAAGCGCCGCACTCGCACCGGGCCGATGCCGGGCAAAAGGTTGAGGGCAAGGTAAGCTTCGGTGCGGGTCATGTAAGCTGTAGCTTAGTTAAATGAGAACTAAGCACTTCGCACTAAACACTTTTCGAGGATCCGCCAACGCACGCCTTTGAGCAAAAGCACGGACTTCGGTCTCCCTACCCCTTCCGCACTTCCTCCAGCGCTTGCTTGATGTGCCCTTCATGAACATCGTTGCTGACGAAGGCTTCACCGAGCTTCTTGAGCAGCACGAAACGGATTTCTCCGTGGACGAACTTCTTGTCCATCTTCATGCGGCGCAGGATGTCTTCATCGCTCACACCTTCGGGAACTTTGAGCGGCAAATGGAAAGCCGCTAGTGCCAGGCGCAGACGTTCGAGTTCACGGGAGGTCAGGTCACTGCTCATGGTGGACAGCCAAGCGGCAGCACTGAGGCCGATGGAGATGGCCTCGCCGTGCAGGAGGGTGCCGTAACCGGCGGCGGACTCGATGGCGTGACCAAGCGTATGACCAAAGTTGAGAATAGCGCGGGTGCCGGTGCGCTCGAACTCGTCGCTTTCCACGACGGAGGCTTTGATGGCGATGTTGCGGCGGATCAGGGCGGTTAGGTCGCCTTTGCCTGCAGCGATTTGTTCGATGGCGTCGAACATCGAGAGGTCCTTGATCGCGGCGTGCTTAATGATCTCGGCAAAGCCTTCGTTCCACTCGCGTTTGGGCAGGGAATCGAGCGTGTCCACATCGGCAAAGACATGGCTGGGCTGGTGGAAGGTGCCGACCATGTTCTTCGCGTCGGGCAGATTGACACCGGTCTTGCCGCCGACGGAGCTGTCCACTTGCGACAGCACGGTGGTGGGAATCTGCACATACGGAATCCCGCGCTGGTAGACAGATGCCGCGAAGCCGGCAAGGTCACCGATGACACCGCCGCCGAGCGCGACGACGAAGCTCTTGCGGTCCAGACCCGCTTTGGCCATTTCATTGCAGATGGACTCCAGCCAGGTGAGCGACTTGGAGCCTTCCCCCGCTGGCACGGTGACGAGCGTGGCGTCGATGCCTGCCGCGTGCAGACTGCGCAGCACCTTCTCGGCGTAGAGCGGCCCCACATTGGAGTCGGTGACCACCGCTGCCTTCTTGAGTCCGGCGAGCTTCTTGCTGATCTCTGTGCCCACGCCTGCGAGCAACTCGCGACCCACCTGCACGGTGTAGCTGCGGGGACCTAGGTTGACGAAGACAGGACGGACGGGGGGCGGTGGCAGAGGCATGGGAAAGTTTCAATGATGCGCTGACTAACGAAGTCTGGATTGGACCCGTCCGCGAGGCAAATCGTTTGAAATCCTTGCTCGCGACGGAACCAGGTCATCTGCCGCTTGGCATACCGGCGGGTGGACTGCTGCATGGCAGAGACTGCCTCGTCCAGGGAGCACTGACCGTGCAAGAAAGCCTGGATTTCTCGCACGCCGATGGCGGAGAGGAGGGACGGCGGACGGAGGACGGGGGGCGGGGAGCTGGGAGCAGGGAGCAGAGGGCTTGGAGCTGGGGGCTGGATGCTTGAGGTAGAAGGCGAGGGATCCATGTCCAATGACGAATGACCCACGACCAAAGACTGAAGGAATGCCCGCACTTCCTCGATCACACCTGCTTCCACCATGTGCAGCACGCGCTGGTTGATGCGATCATACAAATCCTCGCGTTCACGGGTGAGTAGGGCTCCGTGAAAGGAGGGCTGGTGCTGTTGCCATTGCTGGCGCAGCGCGGACTGGGGCTGGCCGGTGAGCAGGCAGATCTCCAGCGCGCGGGAGACGTAGCGATCATTGTTGAGCGGCACGTTGTTGGCGGCGGCGGGGTCCAGGCGCAGGAGCTCGGCCACGCGCCCGGCCGCGGTCAGGCCCGCCAGCCGCTCACGCAAGGCGCTGTCACCTTTCGGCAATACGGCCAGGCCATGAGTCAAGGCCTTCACATAGAGGCCGCTGCCGCCCACGATTATAGGCCAGCGCTGGCGGCTAAGGATGTCGGCGACTACTGGCAGCGCGAGGTCGTGATACCGCTGGGCGTCGCAGACTTCATCGGGGGCGAGCGTGTCAAAGAGGTGATGCGGCACCAGGGCGCGGTCGGCCTGGGAGGGCTTGGCTGTGCAGAGGTCCAGGCCCTGGTAAAGCTGGAAGGCATCGGCATTGACGATCTCCCCGCCAATGCGTTGTGCCAAGGCGATAGCCACCCCCGATTTGCCGGAGGCGGTGGGACCGCAGAGATAAAGCGCAGGAAGGGAAAGCACGGGCAGTAGGCATTCCGGCCAGAGCGGTTTGGCAACTCAAACCCTCAATAAAAAAGCCGCAGGGTTCAACCTGCGGCTTTGGATTTTTTCGTGTGGATTACCAGCTAAGCAAGGCCAACGCTCAAGCCCGGCGACGACGCATCAACAGGCCCAGGCCACCCAACGCCAGGAACATCACGCGGGAAGGTTCGGGAGCCAAGGTAGGGTTCTGAAATGTGTTCGAGGCTGTGCGGACGGGGTCGGTGCCTGCGAACGGTGTGCCATATGACGTTGGATTGCCTTCAGAGGGCATTGTGAATGAAGGGTTAGCAAAAAAACCGTATTTGTCTCCAGCCGCACTTGTGCTAGAGCTAAACCAAATAAGGGCAAAAGAATCGCCAATGCCCAAGCCTGTGACGCTTGAATAAGCTGGATTGAAGATCAGGTCATCAACAATGCTCCCGTTGCCGGGAACAGTGGACAGATCACCTTCTTGCAAACCGAGACTGCTAGCATCGACGGTCACCGTCCCCGGAATAAAGTAATCGTCAGATGTTCCGCCATTTGCACTAAAAAACCCTGCTGAATTAACGCCACCAGCATAAAAGTCATAGCTTGATCCACTGTTTGCAAAGCCATTTCCACTGGTGTCTACGACGATCCCCCACTTCATCCCATTCGTGACTGCTCCAGAAGCATTTGCAAGATTGGAAGGAATGCCTCCGAAAAATGGCTCAGCGAATTGGATAGTGGCTCCAGCAAAGGCTGAACCTTGAGCAAACGCGGCGAGCGCCAAGAACAGAAGCTTTGATTTCATGTTAGGAATCAATAACACTAATTTGAATTGGACGGGGATTCTCGATGAGGACTATTGGAGGTAGCTTTGCAAATCCGACCACACAAAATTGGTAGGCGTCGCCGTCTGGTTCTTCCGGTAGATATACGAAACACCGGGCTGTAGTTGGAAGGTTGTTGTGACCACAGTCGCACCTTGAAGCCAATTACTGCCGTTCCACGTCAACGTAGTTGCTGCTTTGTTTCGACCCGTGGCTGCATTGTCAGTGAACAGCAGCTGGTCTCCAGGAGCAAAACCTAGGCCGACGTTACCGATAGTCTCTGGAACTGGGCTACTGTAAAAGAAACGCACATCTTGGCGTGTTGTGGCAGCCAGTGTTTTGATCAAAAGCCTGTGGCCTGTCATTGGAACAGAACCTGTTATTGAAATCGTCTGAACTGATGTCGAATTGTTTCGCAATGTCAGGCCCTGGCCAAACTGAAAAGCTACGTCATTGACGTTAGTTGCACCTTGCAGCCAGTTCGTGCCATTGAAGACATAAGTGACGGCTGCGAGATTGATTCCTGGGATATTCGTTGGGTAAACTAGCAACTGTGTTCCCGCCACTACACCTGTAACAAGTGAAGCGGGCGTCCAATACGGCGCAATGCTGATCGAGTCGCCGGTGGTGGCCGGAGAAACAAGCGCTGCATTGGTCGAGATGTTGGTCAGATCTTCCCCAGAAGGCAGGGTCACTGTCACACTGCCGGTGCCATTCGAGGAAATCGTGGCGATCAGGCCTTCCTTGGCACCGCTGTCGATGCGGGCGTAATACGTCTTGGGCTGCGTTCCAGAGGCATAGACGAACTGGTTGGCCGTCCAGCCCGGCGTGCCCGCCACAGTAAGAGTGTTGCCGGAAATAGACTGAATCACGCCCTGGAATTCTTCAGCGCGGTTCAGCGGGGCACCAAGAGCGACGTCGGACTGCGGCTGAACCGTAACGCTGACGAACCCGACTGGCGCAGTCACGACTTGGGCATGGATGAGGCCGGTGTAGGCGGCCAGGAGAGCTACAGCGAACTGGATTCTTTTCATAGTGTTGCTTGGTGTTCAGCAAAGATTAACCCCAAAGTTGGGAGAGCGTTACAAACTGCCGTTGAAAAGTCGAATATTGATTTGTTAACAAACGGTAAAGAAGGAGTGCGGCGACGCGAGATAAGAAGATTGACCCGAGATGTCAAATTTTAGTAAACTCAGGGTTAATTGCCAAGCCAAAGTATTGGCAAGTGTCATCAGAACCCGCTGCACCGGTCATGTTCAAGACGCACCTCACCACCCTTTCCACTGTTCTTTTTCTGTTTGTCTCGCCGCCTGCAAAGGCGCTCACGGACTTCTACTCCACGGGACCAGGCCAGGGCGGGGCCGACACTTTGGACGACGTCTGGCAGTCGCTCTACAATGGCTGGGGACTCGCCGCGAACACGGACACCGACCTGGACGGGTGCTCCAATTACATCGAGTCCATCGCGGGCACCGATCCTCGGAAAGCGGGTGACTGCCTGAAGGTAGGAAACATGGTGGTCAGCGGCAACACGCTGATCTTTTATTTCGATGCGGAGGCGGGCAAAAAATACCGGGTGGTCGCTGCGGACAGTCCGGCGGCAACGACGTGGAACTTGGTGGCGGGCTCGGAAAAGGTGCCGACGACAGACAGTGCGAACGAGTCTATCGTGATCGCCAAGCCAGCCGGGGACCGGAAGTTTTACAAGCTGGA
>Ga0164295_10003239_pt1 | contig 13118 bp, 10 predicted proteins | sample GEODES006metaG_FD_111798 | JGI IMG/M metagenome (GOLD analysis project Ga0164295, IMG submission 111798) | Oligotrophic lake water microbial communities from Sparkling Lake, Wisconsin, USA - GEODES006 metaG | ecosystem: Environmental > Aquatic > Freshwater > Lake | place: USA: Sparkling Lake...
AGCCGCCACGGCCGCTGGCGTCGGCGGCATCATGCTCTTCGGAATTCCCTCGACCAAGGACTCCGACGGTGCGGAGGCATCTGCCCCGCACGGAATAATGCAACGCGCATTGCGCGCTGTTGTCACCGAGGTAGGCGATAGCACCGTGGTGATCGCCGATATCAACCTCGACGAGTACACGACCCACGGCCACAGCGGGGTTCTCGATGACAGCGGTGACGTCAACAACGATAAAAGCATCGCCAGATTCGCGGACGTCGCGGTGGCGCAGGCCGATGCCGGAGCGCAGATGGTCGCGCCCAGCGGCATGATGGATGGTCAGGTCGGCGCTATCCGCGCCCGCCTCGACAATGCCGGACATCAGTCCGTCGCGATAATGGCGTACGCCGCCAAGTTTGCATCCAACTTTTACGGACCTTTTCGCGATGCAGTGGAATCCTCTCTGGTCGGAAACCGACGCACCTACCAGCAATTCCCCGGCAACAGCAGAGAATCGCTTCGGGAGGTCCTGTTGGATGTCGACGAAGGTGCCGACATCGTAATGGTCAAACCCGCTCTCCCCTACCTCGACATCATCACGAAAGTCGCTGATGCGGTGAATCTTCCGGTGGCCGCCTACCAGGTGTCGGGCGAATACGCGATGGTGGAGTCAGCCGCCGCGCAGGGCAGGTTGGACCGCGCCGGCGCGATTCGTGAGCTACTGATATCGATTCGGAGAGCAGGGGCGGGCATCATCGTGACCTACTGGGCGACCGAGGCGGCTAGCACTCTCCTGCGCGAGCTCGAGTATTAATCGGCAGGCAACACGACTCCTAGATCAAGTCCAACAGCGCCTCACGCTTGATCTCCTGATACAGCTCGCTTCCCAAACTTCCGGCGCATTGACTCAAGATCCACCAAGCGCCACACACATTGGAGGACAGTGTTGGTACCCGGCAGGTGTCCCCGGTGAGGTAAATGCTTGCGGCGCTGACCAACCCCGTGCCGGTGAGCAGGATCACCGACCCCGGTGCGGGATCGATTGACCGTAATCGAGTGACGACCTCGTCGGTACCGGTCTCATAGGCGTGAAACTCTTCACCGTGGCCGAGGAGATGCTCGACAGCGACCACATTCATCCCGGCTCCGGACCAATATCGGACCGTCTCATCGGTGAGCCAGTCCGGATAGGGCGATAGCAGGTGGATATCGGTGATCCCCAAACTGGACAGCGTGTCGTGGATCGCCAGGCTCGCGGTGTGGACCGGTGCGCCGAACCGCTTTGTGAGATCGGCGCACATATCCCGGTCACCTTCGACCCCAAACTGGTAATTGGGTCCCGTCAGTGCCACCAGGGCACACACCGGGTCAAGGCCGAAGAGTTCATCGAGGGAATCGGCGTAAGTGGGGACGTACATCCGATTGCGCTCCTGTAGCGTCAAACCGGGGAATCGCGGCAACCGCGAACCGTAGACCAAGACGTCGTTTCCGACAAGTGCGTGCAGTTCGGGTTCGACCACCGGGTTGGACGGCGGAACAACGACTCCTACCCGGTGTGCGGTCGAGGGATCAGGAATCTCAGCGAGGATCATGGCCAGTTCACCATGTCCAACATGGCCCCACGGCGCAAGAACTCGCGCCGGGCTTGTGGCTCGCGCTGCAAAGCCCGAATCCGGCGAAGCCGGGTGCCAGGGTCTTCAAGCGTGTCGTGCGTACGCGGGAGCAACACATCGCGCGCAACTGTAAGCCGTTCGACTGCCGCGTTCGCGACACTTTCGGGGTCACGCGTGAGCGCGGTCGCGATAACAGCGGCATCGTGAATACCCGCGTTCATGTTCATCCCTCCTCGGGTGGTGGTCACATGGGCGCTGTCACCCACCAAAAGCATTGTGCCGATGCGGTTGGCGGTCGCCACTCGACGTTGCGACCGATACTGGGACCAGGATCGCACCGCCGGAGTCACCCCGGTCACCCGGATCGCAGTGGCGACCGCGGCCGCCGGGGACACCGCGCCTTCGTTATCAACCCGGACGATCAGTCGGATGTGATCAGCCATCCGCAACACGCTAACCGAGGTGTCTTCCGCAAGGACATATGTCACCGGGTCCCATGCCTCGAAACCCGTTGGTTCGCAAAGTAAGCGAATGACAGTTCCCGCATAGGGATCACCGGTAAATGCAACCCCTGCCGCCTCACGCAGCCCGCTGTCGGAACCGTCGGCCGCGAAAACGCAGGGATAGGTACGGCTCATCTCGGTATCCGCCGCTGTGCCGAATCGGATCCGGCACAGCGGGGAGGCTTCAAGCTTGGCCAGCATCAGCCGGCAGACCTCGATCTGCGGAACATGTCGCCGGTAGGGATAACGGGTGTCGGAAGCCAGTTCGGCCAGATGGAAACGTACTGGTGGCCCTCCGGTCGCATCACGATAGGCGATCGTTCGCGCTTCAAGGCCGTGGCCGACCAGATCAATCCCTAGATCGGCAAGGATCTGCAACGTCGGTGGATGGAAGGTAGCCGCCAGTGACTGACCGCCCAGCGCTGACCGGGCTTCCACAAGATCAACGCAGACACCGCCGCGGACCAGCGCTAACGCCGCGGCCAAGCCCACGGGCCCAGCCCCGACGACCAAGGCCTCAGCCGGCGGGCTCATCTGTTCCCGCACCAGCGGTCCGGTTGCCGCGGCCCTTACGGCGCAGCGGCGGAGGTGTCACGGTTCCCGGTGCCAACCGACGAGCGGAAACCAGAAACGCGGTGTGCCCGCGCATGGTGTGCTCAGGACGCACTGCCAGTCCGACGACATGCCACCCACGCTGCAGCGTCTCCCAGGACCGAGGCTCTGTCCAGCATTGCCGCTCACGCAGCGCCTCGACAATCGTGGACAGCTGGGTCACGGTGGCGACGTAAATGATCAGTACCCCACCGGGCACCAGCACCCGCGCCACAGCATCCAGGACATCCCACGGCGCGAGCATATCGAGTACCGCGCGGTCGACCGATGCCTCGGGGAGGTCGGAGTCGACCACATCAGAGATGACCAGGCGCCAGTTGTCAGGATCATGTCCGAAGAATGTCGCCACATTGCGCTGAGCGTGCTCGGCATGGTCGGCGCGAACCTCGTAGGAGATCACCTCACCGTCGGGGCCCACAGCCCGCAGCAACGAGCAGGTCAGCGCGCCGGAACCGGCGCCAGCCTCCAGTACCCGAGCACCGGGGAAGATATCTCCCTCGTGGACGATCTGCGCAGCATCTTTGGGGTAGATCACCTGGGCCCCGCGCGGCATCGACATCACGTAGTCGACCAGCAGGGGGCGCAGCACCAAGAACGCATCGCCGTTAGTGGACTTCACCACGCTGCCTTCGAGTGAGCCGATCACCTCGTCGTGGGCGACCGCACCCCGATGGGTGTGGAACTCAGCCCCCGGGGTGAGGATCATCGTGTAATGCCGCCCTTTGGGGTCGGTCAACTGAACCCGGTCGCCGGCAGCGAACGGACCTGTCCTGCGCACCACGTCCGGCTTGTCGGTCACAAACGTTCACCCTGCCACAGCCGACCGCGCGGTCCTCGCCCGGTAACGGCGCAGGCGTCCTATGCTCACAAGACTCGCACCTCGACCGTTCGGTGAAACCTGATGAAGATGAATGCCGCCGTACTCTGGGATTACGAACAGGATTGGAGCGTCGAGGAAGTCGATCTCGACCCGCCTCGCGACGGCGAGGTCCTGGTGTCTTTCGAGGCCACCGGACTCTGCCACTCCGATCACCACATCCGAACAGGAGATCTCCCCGCGCCGGTTCCCATCATCGGCGGTCACGAAGGTGCCGGTGTCGTGGTCGAGGTCGGCGCCGGAGTGCGGGAACTTAAAGTCGGCGATCACGTGGTGGCCGCCTTCCTGCCGGCGTGCGGTCGCTGTCGCTGGTGCGCGACCGGGCACTCGAATCTGTGCGATATGGGCGCCAACAGCCTCATCGGATTACAACCCGACGGCACCTTTCGACGGCACGCCCGCGGACAGGATGTCTACGCCGCCATCGGCCTGGGAACATTCGCCCCCTACGGAACCGTGCCCGAAGCGTCGATGATCAAGATCGACGACGACATTCCCCTCTCGCGTGCCTGCCTCCTGGGCTGCGGCGTCACCACCGGCTGGGGGTCGGCGGTCAACACCGCCGATGTGAGCCCCGGCGACACGGTGGTCGTGATCGGCTGCGGGGGGATCGGCAGCGGCGCGATCCAAGGCGCGCGACTGGCCGGCGCGGAGAAGATCGTTGTCGTCGATATCGTGGAAACCAAGCGGGACAAAGCCTTCCTCTTCGGTGCCACTCACTTCGCGACATCGATAGCAGAGGCGATGGAACTGGTTGGCCAGTTGACCCGCGGCGTCATGGCCGACTCGGCGATCCTGACCGTCGGCGTCGTCGAGGGTTCGATGATCAACGACGCCTTCGGGATTATCCGCAAGGGCGGCGCCGTGGTCTTGACCGCACTGGCCCCGATCAGCGATGTCACGCCGACGATGCCGACGGCCATGATCACGCTTTTCCAGAAGCGACTACTCGGCAGCCTGTACGGCGAGGCGAACCCGCGTGCGGACATTCCTCGACTGCTCAGTCTGTACCGAGAAGGCAAACTCCTTCTCGACGAGACCATCACAGCCGAGTACAAACTGGACGAGATCAACGAGGCGTACGACGATATGCTCGCTGGCCGCAATATCCGTGGCGTGGTCATCCACGCGCACTGACGCTCAGATCAGACTGGTGGCATACGCGACGGCGACACCGGCGATGACAGCGATGACGTCCTCGCCCAGTGCGACGGGACGGTCGCGGCCACCGTTGGCACGAACCAGACCGGTGCGGGTGGCGTAACCACCGATCGTGCCCACCACCGCTCCGATCATGCCGGCCCCAAGGCTGCCCCAGCGGTATCCCCAGGCAGTCCCCAGCACCGCCCCGGAGAAGGCACCGGCAGCAATACGAACCAGGAACTGCGGCGCGGATTTGCGACTGGGCATCGTGGGCATCTTGTCGCTGACCAGTTCGGCGACCGCCAGCACGGTCAGGATCGCCACCGTGATCCAGTGGCCCATCCACGAAGCCCACGTTCCGTCGAGGTTGATCCACTGCAGAAATGCCGCCCAGGCCACGACCGCGGGCGCGGTGAAGGCCCGCAGACCGGCGACAATGCCGATCAGCAGCGCTAGCAGCAATACCAGTGCATGCGTCATGACCGGGACGCTAGCACGACCGGGACTGGCCCTAAAAACGACAGAATCGCACGTCGGAAGCCAGGATCGCCTTGGCGCCGATCGCCGCGATCTGATCCATGATGGCGTTGATATCGCGTCGCGGCACCAGTGCGCGCACCGCTACCCAGTCCGGATCGGCCAGTGGCGCAATAGTCGGCGACTCCAGCCCCGGTGTAATCGCGGTGGCGGACCCGAGAACTGCCCGTGGACAGTCGTAATCCAGCATCAGGTACTGCTGACCGAACACCACACCCTGAACCCGGGCCGCCAGCTGATCGCGGGCCGCGCGGTCGGACCCGTCACCGGCACCATCGCGTTCGATGAGCACCGCCTCGGAATCACACAGCGATTCACCGAAGGCCACCAGATTGTGCAGGCTCAGCGTGCGACCGGAGCCGACGACATCGGCGATCGCATCCGCGACTCCGAGCTGCACTGAGATCTCTACCGCACCGTCCAGCCGGATCACTTCTGCGTCAATCCCTCTGGTCGCCAGATCTTTTCGAACCAGATTGGGGTACGCGGTGGCGATTCTTTTTCCGGCCAGATCGGCGATGCTCCATGACTGACCGGCCGGGGCAGCATAACGGAAACTGGAAGACCCGAACCCCAACGCCAAGCGCTCACGCACCGGCGCGCCGGATTCGGCGGCCAGATCGCGGCCGGTGATCCCGAAGTCGAGCTCCCCGGAGCCCACGTAGATCGCGATGTCCTTGGGTCGCAGGAAAAAGAACTCCACACCGTTCGTGCGGTCGATGACAGTCAGATCCTTGGGGTCGCTCCGCTTCCGGTACCCGGCTTCGGAGAGAATCTCTGCAGCGGAGTCCGACAGTGCCCCCTTGTTGGGGACTGCAATTCGCAACATGGCGGGACCTATAGCTTCCGGTAGACGTCGTCGAGACCCAGCCCGCGGGCGAGCATCAGCACCTGGGTCCAGTACAACAATTGGCTGATCTCTCCTGCCAGCGCCTCATCGGACTCATGCTCGGCGGCCAGCCATACCTCGCCGGCCTCCTCGAGGATCTTCTTTCCCAGCCCGTGCACGCCGCCATCGAGTGCAGCCACGGTAGCGCTGCCCTCCGGCCGGGTGCGGGCACGTTCGCCCAGTTCGGCGAACAATTCCTCGAAGGTCTTCACGGCACGGAATTGTTCCATGCCGGGCGGGGTGCCGTCACGGCGGTTTCCGCCGGGCGCGATCAACCCCGTCACGGCGGTTTCCGCCGGGCTGGCTATTTCGCCGCGAGTTCGCCGTGCATATCTTCCAGGGACACGCCCTTGGTCTCACGCACCCACGTCCACACAAAGAGGAACGACAGGATCGCGCACAGCGCGTAGAAGCCGTAGGCCACGCCGAGATGATTACGCAATTCGGGGAAGCTGACGGTGATCAGCCAGTTGGCCGCCCACTGGCCGGCCGCGGCCAGTCCCAGGGCGGCGGCGCGGATTCGGTTGGGGAACATCTCGCCGAGCAGCACCCACACCACCGGGCCCCAAGACATGCCGAAGGCCACCACGAACAAGTTCGCCGCCACCAGCGCGATGGGTCCTTCTGCACCGCTGAGTTGCGGAATGCCGTCGACCTGCGGTGCCGTGCCGAAAATGAACGCCATTGTCGCCAATGTGACGGCCATCCCGGCTGAGCCGATCAGCAGTAGCGGCTTACGGCCGATCTTGTCGATGAGCGCGATGGCGATCAAGGTAGTCGCGATATTGACGATCGAGGTGATGACCGTGATCAGGAATGACTGGCTCTCGTCGAAGCCCACCGCCTCCCACAGCACGTTGGAGTAGTAGAAGATCACATTGATCCCGACGAACTGCTGGAAGACCGACAGACCAAGCCCAACCCAGACAATGCCGTAGACCCCGCCGCCCGGCTTGCGTAGATCACGCCACGACGGTTTGGCCTCACCTGTCAGGGTGCCCTGGATTCGGTCGATGGTGATATCGAGGTTTTTCTCACCCAACAGCATCGTGAGTACCTTGCGGGCTTCCGGAATGCGTTTGCGCGCAACGAGATAGCGCGGCGATTCGGGGATCGTAAAGGCAAGCGCCCCATAGACCACGGCTGGGATCGCCATGATGAGGAACATCCAACGCCAGGCCTCAAGTCCCAGCCACAGTTCCTTACTCGCACCGCCGGCCAGGTGAGCCAGGAGGGAGTCGATGGCCAGGGACACGAAAATCCCTGTCACGATGGCCAACTGCTGCAGTGAGCCGAGTCGGCCGCGAATTCGTGCGGGTGAGGTCTCGGCGATATACGTCGGCGCGATCACCGATGCCACGCCCACGCCGATTCCACCCACGACACGAAACACCACGATCGCCCAGACACTGTCGGCCAGACCGGTTCCGATGGCGCTGATGAAGAAGAGCACGGCGGCGATCTTCATCACCGAGATGCGGCCGATCCGGTCAGCCAGGCGCCCGGCCGTCATGGCGCCGGCGGCGGCACCCAGCAATGCGGAGGCCACGGCGAATCCGAGCGAGGCATTGCTGATGCCGAAGTGGCTCTGGATCGAGGCCACCGCGCCGTTGATCACCGCGCTGTCATAGCCGAACAGCAGACCGCCCAGTGCTGCGACGGAGGCGATCCTCACCACACCGCGCCCGGAGAACTCTTCGTCGTCGAAAACCGACGGCGTGTCGCTGGCTGGGCCCTGACCGGACATGAGGAGTCCCTTTCCGCAAACTAACCGAACCGTGTGGAAACACGATTACACAGTCGTCATCAACTCGGTGTAGATCTCCCGCAATCGAGCGACGTCCAGGCCGAGTAGCGACGTGACGTGACGCCGCCTGGGACTGCCGGGCACCTCGACGTCATTGGGCACCACCAGAACCGGACAGCCCGCGTCCTCGGCCGATGCGGCCCCGGTGACCGAATCTTCGATTGCCAGGCACTGTGCGGGCTCGAATCCAAGGAGCGCGGCAGCCCTTTGGTAGGGGTCTGGCGCCGGCTTGGCACGCACCACCTCGTCACCGCACACACTCGCTGCGAAGTAATGCCGACCGATGCTGTCCAATGCTCGTTCGGTCAGTGCGCGCCGGGTATTGGTCACCAGAGCCATCGGTACGGCGGATTCCGCGAGTGTGTCGAGCAATTCACGGGCGCCGTCGCACCACGGCAGTCCGCCGTCGAACAGGTCTGCGGTGTAATCATGCATCCAGTCGGAATGAGCCGCCATCTCATCAGCATCGGGATCCAGACCCAGATCGGTGTAAATGATCTGCATGAGACTCTCGGCGGAGCCACCCACCGTGGCTTCCCGCACGGCCGGAGTCAGCTCGCCGCCGAGCCGGGAGTAGAGCACCTGCAGCGCAACCTCCCAGAGTTTCTCGGAGTCCACCAGCGTGCCGTCCATATCGAACAGCACGGCTTTCATCATCAATCCTCCGGGTTATAGCCGAGGTTGGGGCCCAACCAGCGTTCGGCTTCGGCCAGTGTCCAGCCCTTGCGCTTCGCGTAATCCGCCACCTGGTCCTGAGCCATCCGGCCGACCACGAAGTACTGCGACTGCGGGTGCGAGAAATACCAGCCGCTGACGGCGGCACCGGGCCACATCGCCATCGACTCGGTCAGCGTGATGCCGGTCCGTTCCTGCACGTCCATCAACTCCCACAGCGTCAACTTCTCGGTGTGCTCCGGGCAGGCCGGGTAGCCGGGGGCAGGGCGGATTCCGGTGTATTTCTCTTCGATCAACTCCTCATTATCGAGTTGTTCGTCAGGCTGGAATCCCCAGAACTCCTTCCGGACCCGTTGGTGCATCCGTTCTGCGAATGCCTCTGCCAGTCGGTCGGCCAGCGACTCAAGCAGGATCGCGCTGTAGTCGTCATTGGCTGCCTTGAACTCGTCGATCTTGACTCCGATGCCGAGCCCGGTGGTGACGGCGAAAGCGCCGACGTAATCAGCCAGACCGGTGTCCTTGGGCGCGATGTAGTCGCCAAGGCTGCGGTTCGGAATACCGGACCGGTGCTCGCCCTGCTGGCGCAGGTTGTGCAACGTGGTTAGCACCTCGGTACGGGTCTCGTCGGTGTAGACCTCGATATCGTCGCCGACCGCATTCGCCGGAAAAAATCCGATTACCCCGTTGGCGGTCAGCCACTGCTCCTTGATCATCGTGTCGAGCATCGCTTGGGCGTCGTCGTACAACTTGCGTGCCGTCTCGCCCGCGACCGGGTTGTTGAGAATGTCGGGGAATCGACCCTTCATCTCCCACGCGTTGAAGAAAGGTTGCCAGTCGATGTACTCGCGCAGTTCGGCGAAGTCGTAATCACCGAACTCGCGGACGCCAAGGCCCTGGGCAGGCACAGGCGGCGTGTAGCCGGCCCACTCGATCGGCGTGCGGTTTGCGCGGGCCATCTGGAGCGTCAGCATCGGCCGCTCACTTTTCTGGGCATGCCGTTCACGCAGGGAGGCGTAGTCGGCCTCAGTGGTCTCCAGCAAGGCCGGTCGCTGCCTGTCATCGAGCAGCGCAGCGGCAACCGGCACCGACCGGGACGCGTCCTTGACCCAAACCACCGGACCGGAGCGGCGCGGCGATATCTTCACGGCCGTGTGGGCTCGCGAGGTGGTCGCGCCACCGATCAGCAGCGGGATCTGCATCCCCTGCCGTTCCATCTCGACCGCGACATTCACCATCTCGTCCAGAGACGGGGTAATCAGTCCGGACAGTCCGATGATATCGGCATTATGCTCCCTGGCCGCGTCCAAAATCTTGCTCGCGGGAACCATCACACCGAGGTCAATCACCTCAAAGTTGTTGCACTGCAATACGACTCCAACGATGTTCTTTCCGATGTCGTGGACGTCGCCCTTGACTGTGGCCATGATGATTGTGCCGTTGGTGTCTTTACCCCCCACTGCGCCGGACTCAGCCTTCTCCGCCTCGATATACGGCAGCAGATACGCAACGGCCTTCTTCATCACCCGGGCCGATTTCACCACTTGGGGCAGGAACATCTTGCCTGCGCCAAAGAGGTCGCCGACGACATTCATACCGTCCATCAGCGGCCCCTCGATCACCTCGATAGGGCGGCCCCCCGCGGCAGCGATCTCAGCCCGCAATTCTTCGGTGTCCGCGTCGACGTTGGCGTCGATACCCTTGACCAGAGCGTGTGTGATGCGTTCGCGCACCGGAAGAGATCGCCACTCGGCTGCTACTGGGTCATCAGCTTTCTCCGAGCTGTTGAACCGTTCAGCGATCTCCAGGAGCCGCTCGGCCGCGTCCTCGCGGCGGTTCAGGACGACGTCTTCGATCCGGTCCCGCAACTCGGGGTCAATTGAGTCGTAGGGCACCAGGGCACCGGCGTTGACGATACCCATGTCCAGGCCAGCCTTGATGGAATGGAACAGGAACACCGCATGGATCGCCTCGCGGACCGGGTTATTGCCGCGGAATGAGAACGATACGTTCGAGATACCGCCGGAGATATGCACGCGGGGAAGGTTTTCCTTGATCCAGGCGCACGCCTCGACGAAGTCGATCCCGTAGGTCGCGTGCTCCTCGATACCGGTCGCCAGCGCGAAACAGTTCGGGTCGAAGATGATGTCCTCAGCCGGGAAGCCCACCTCCTCGGTCAGGATCCGATAGGCACGCCCGAAGATCTCCTTGCGGCGCTCCAGGTTGTCGGCCTGCCCTTGCTCGTCGAAGGCCATCACGACCACGGCGGCGCCGTACTTGCGGCACAGACGGGCCTCGCGGACAAACTTCTCCTCGCCCTCCTTGAGAGAGATTGAGTTGACGATCGGTTTGCCCTGAACGTTTTTCAGGCCCGTTTCGATGACCTCCCACTTGGAGGAGTCGATCATCACCGGGATCCGGCTGATGTCCGGCTCAGCAGCGATGAGCTTGGTGAAGCGGTCCATCGCGGCGACGCCGTCGATCATGCCCTCATCCATGTTGATATCGATGATCTGTGCACCGGTCTCGACCTGTTGCAGGGCGACGGATAGCGCGGTGTCGTAGTCCTCGGCCTTGATCAGGTTGCGGAACCGGGCGGAGCCGGTGATGTTGGTGCGCTCACCGATGTTCACGAACAGGGAATCAGTGGTGATGTTGAGCGGCTCCAGGCCCGAGAGCCGGGTGGCCATCTCGATTCGTGGCACCTGGCGCGGCGGCGTGCCCGCGACGACACGCGCGATCTCGGCGATATGCGGCGGCGCTGTTCCACAGCACCCACCCACCAGGTTGACCAAACCTGCCTCGGCGAACTCGGCGATATAGCCGGCCTGACGCTCCGGGGACTCCTCGTACTCGCCGAAGGCGTTGGGCAGGCCGGCATTCGGATAGCACGAGATGAAAGTGTCAGCGATCCGCGACATCTCGGCGATGTAGGGCCTCATCTCCGGCGCACCCAGGGCGCAGTTGAGACCCACCGCGATCGGTTTGGCATGCCTGATTGAGTTCCAGAAAGCTTCGGTGACTTGACCGGACAACGTACGACCGGAAGCGTCGGTAATAGTGCCTGAGATGATCACCGGCCACCGGCGTCCGCGGTTCTCAAACAGCGTCTCGAGGGCGAACACCGCCGCCTTGGCATTCAGTGAATCGAAGATCGTCTCAACGATAAACAAGTCGGAACCACCGTCGATCAGACCGTTGGCAGCATCGAGATAGGCGGCGACCAGTTGGTCATAGGAGACGTTGCGGGCTCCGGGGTCGTTGACGTCCGGCGAGATCGACGCGGTGCGCGTGGTCGGCCCGATCGCGCCGGCGACATAGCGGGGCTTATCGGGAGTGCTGAACTCGTCGCAGACCGTGCGCGCCAGAGCGGCGCCCGCGTAGTTCAGTTCGTAGGCCAGTTCGTGCATGTCATAGTCGGCGAGCGAGACTGAATTCGAGTTGAACGTATTGGTCTCCAGGATGTCGGCACCCGCCTCGAGGTACTCGCGATGAATTCCGGAGATGATGTGCGGTTGCGTGAGGGTGAGCAGGTCGTTGTTGCCCTGAAGCGCCGTCGGCCACTCAATGAACCGCTCGCCGCGATAGCCGGCCTCATCCGGTCGGTCCCGCTGGATCGCCGTGCCCATCGCACCGTCGATCACCATGATCCGCCGGCGCAACGTCGACGTCAGTTCGTCGGTGCAGTCAGGGCGGATGTTTGGCTCAAGGCGGTTGTGTCCTGGCGCACCCATCGGGCTTCCTTCCTCAGCGGAAGGCGTCCTTAACTCTGCCGAGCGTGGCGGATTCCGGGGGGACCCGAACCCGTTGCAACGCCTCTCGACGGCCACATTCTACGCCGTCACCCCGGCTGACGTCAGGTCCGCGTGCCGATCTCGGGGCGGCGGACCATTCTCGATGTCGGCGAGCCGGTCCTATCCGACTCATCGCAGCCGAGCAGGCCTTAGGGTGAAATGGTGACGTCGTGGAACTGGGCCGATGGAACCGTCGCCGGCGGCAGCGGCCCTGGGGGCCCCAACCTGCCTGAACTCAACAACACCATCATCGTCGCTGCGTTTGAGGGCTGGAACGACGCCGGCGACGCGGCCAGCGACGCCCTGGAACACCTGGATGCCATCTGGGAGGCCCAGCCGATCGTGGAAATCGATGACGAGGCCTATTACGACTACCAGGTGAATCGGCCGGTGATCCGGCAGGTAGACGGCGTCACCCGCGAGCTGGTGTGGCCGTCGATGCAGATCTCGCACTGCCGACCTCCCGGCTCGGACCGCGACATCGTGCTCATGCACGGAGTCGAGCCCAATATGCGCTGGCGCAGCTTCTGCGCCGAGTTGCTAGCGATCGCCGACAAGCTCAACGTCGACACCGTGGTCATCCTCGGCGCCCTGCTGGCCGACACCCCGCACACTCGACCGGTGCCGGTTTCCGGAGCGGCCTACTCACCGGAGTCGGCGAAGTTCTTCGGCCTCGAGGAGTCCCGGTATGA
>Ga0164295_10003240_pt1 | contig 13118 bp, 10 predicted proteins | sample GEODES006metaG_FD_111798 | JGI IMG/M metagenome (GOLD analysis project Ga0164295, IMG submission 111798) | Oligotrophic lake water microbial communities from Sparkling Lake, Wisconsin, USA - GEODES006 metaG | ecosystem: Environmental > Aquatic > Freshwater > Lake | place: USA: Sparkling Lake...
AATTAGTTAGAAGCAGGAGCTGCTGGAGCTTCTGCTGCTGGAGCTGCGTCTGATTTAGCAGCTTCTTTGTTAGCTTTCTTTTTCTTATGAGCAGTTTTTTTGTGCTCTTTCTTTTTGTGCTCTGCTTTTTTCTTTTCAGCAGCTGGTTTAGCTTCTGGAGAAGTTTCGCTAGCAGCAGCAGTTGTAGCAGGTTTAACAGCTTCAGCAGGAGCGGAAGCTGCTGTAGGAGCGGAAGCTGCTGTAGGAGCAGCAGCAGCAGGAGCTGCTGTAGGAGCGGAAGCTGCTGTAGGAGCAGCAGCAGCAGGAGCTGCTGTTTCATCAGCAAATGCGGAAGTGAAAACGGAAAGAGCAGCAGCAGATGCAACTAATGTAGATAAAAGTTTCATAATAAAACCTCCAAAATGGCTACGAAAAATAATGTAAATAGAAGAGGAGCAAAATCATCCTCAAATTATACAAACGTACGCAAATCGAAATTTATTCCAGCTTAAATTTTTTTTACTGAAAATTATTTTTCTTCAGTATATTCAATTTTTGCTGTTTCAAGAATTTTTGCGATAACTTTACGGATCATCACTTGGCCACGGAATTCATCATAAATTTGAGTTCCAGCACGTTTTACAAGTTCACGTGGATCCATTCTGTTTGCCAAAGCATAAGCAGCTATATCTCTTAGCATTTCGTCATCACTTACAGAAATGCTCTCTTGGCGAGCAATATGACCAAGGGCTAAAATACCGCGAACTTGCTTATTCGCCCAATCACGATATTTTGCACGCACAGATTCATCATCGCTTTTAACTTGAGCTTCTTTAGAAGCATTCGCATTTGCATCTGAAATAGCTCTATCAATTGTGCTTTCAATTAAGCTTTCAGCAACATCAAAATTATTTTTTGCTAAAACGTGATCCACGATTTGAGCAAATGCAGCATTGGAACGCGCATCTTCATTTGATTTTTTGATAGTTTCTATAATGTTGTTTTTTGCTTCTTCCATAGTTTTATGGCCAAGGCGTTTAGCAAACTCTTCATCTAAAGGAGCAGGAACGATAGTTTCAACAGAATTTAACACCAATTGAAACTCAACAGTCTTTCCTTTTAATTCAGCGTCTTGGTAATTTTCAGGGTAAGTAACTGCAAAAGTTTTAGAGTCAGAAGCCTTTAAACCAATAATAGCTTCTTCAATTGCTGGAATATTAGAGCCATTTAATTCAATTAATTGAGTAACAGCTTCTTTTTCTTTTAATTCAATTCCGTCCTGAAATACTTTGTATGTTACATTAGCAACATCACCTTTAACAACAGCTCTTCCTGTTTCATCTTTTTCAGTTTTTCCAAGAACACGAGCATAACTAGTTAATAGTTTTTCAAGCTCATTTTCAGGATTAATGTTTAAATTAGAATTCATTTTTACAGTAATATCTGAGTAATCTTTTATATCAATTTTTGGGTTGATATCTACAGTTGCAGAAAATTCAAAATCTTTATTTTCATCAAATTGATTTTCTGGTTCAATGTGTGGATAGCTAACAATTTGAAAATCAACTTCTTTAGAAGCATCTGAATAGGCTGTATTGATCACTTTATCGGCAGCTTTTTTAACGATATCACCTAAATAAAATTTGCGAATAAGGGCTTGAGGTGCTTTTCCTTTACGAAAACCTCTTACTTCTGCAGTTTTTTGAATTTCTGAAGCGACTTCGGAAAAAGCGATTTTGATTGAAGCAGCTGGTACAGAGATTTTAAATTTACGGCGAGTGCTGTTAACTTCTTCAATAGTTGAGGAAAATGTCATTTTTTGTTCCTACTTACAGTGTAATCCTAGATAAGGATGTTGCTTTAAAAGTTGCCAAGTCCGAAAAAGAGAGCATAGCAAACACGATTTGATTAGCTACGAACAATTACTAAAGAGAGGCTAATAGGTCAATACTGAAGTGCATTTTGAAATAATAAAGAAGAAATTTTTACAAAATTTAAGGATTACAAGTTTGCTTTTAATGCCAAAGGCTGCAAAACATTCCAAACATCCCGTCGCCAATGAGGAAAGTCTCGTAAATCCCGAATACTAGGGAGAAAAAAGACTCTTATGGAAAGTCCGCGAATGGACATATTCGTGATTTCTGAATTTTCTAAGAAATTAGAACTATTCAGATTTTTATCTAAATGGGCTAAAGACTGAAGGGCTCTGTAGCCAAAACAGAGGATAATTTTGGGCTCTACATGAAAAATTTCTTGTGACAAATTTTGAAGACTGCATGCTTTAATTGCATTTTCAGGCAATCCCCGCTCAGGAACACATTTTATTGCAAAAGAAAAATGACAACCATTTAATATATTTAATTTATTCAATAAATTTAATACAATAGAGGAAATTGGAGAAAGAATTGAAAAAACTTCATCGCTTGCTTCATCCACTGTATCTGGAAAGTCAGATAAAACAAAAAAAGGTTTTGAATTCATTTTTGATTCAACAAGTACCCTTTTTCTTTTGTCAGAAAGAGAACATGCGGAGCATTTAGAAATATTTAAAAAGGGGCTTTCTTTTTCTTCAACTTGAGAATGAGTCTGAATAAAAGCGGGATCAAAAATTGGAAAACGAACCATTCCTTCATTGATGCCTAAAAGTAACTTATCTTTAATTTGATTTTGAATTTTTTGTAAGTCACTCACGCTAAGACTCTCCTAAAAAAGCTAAGAGTATTGATTGGTATAAGCCGTAATTTAATTATATAATTTTGTAAAGTGATTCTAAATTAAAAATTTATATTAGTTTTTCTGCTGCTTTCTCACCAATATCTTCGCGACGTGGAAGAGCTTTTGTATATTTAATAATTAAACGTTCTAGTATTGGAAAGAATTTAAAATAAGTTAACACAGGATTCATCCAACCAGTAGTAATACAATAGTATTTATTAAAAGGTACTGTATGATGTATTTTATGATGTTCAGGATTTAATAAAATTCGAGTTTTTTGCAGAAAACGTAGAAATTTATTAGGATTTTTACTATGCGCCCATTTATGAATTTGATTTGTAAATAAAACAAAAAAAGTCATGAAAAAAACAACGTAAACAATAAAAGATGTTACTTTAAAATTATTGCCAATATTTAAAAAAAGACAAATAAACAAAACAGGTGTTCCAGCTAAAGCACAAGCTGCATTTGTTTCAACAAAATCATGCCGAGTTATAGCAAGTTCATCGACGTGGTGTTCGCGAAAAGGACGAATTAGAGCAGGCCCTAAAAGGGGGATATCTACAGACCCCCAAGTATCACCAGCCCAATGAACAACTCCCCCTAAAAAATCACTTAAAATCCAACCCAAGATGAGTGCAGGAATAGATAAGAACCATAAATCAGAAAATGAAAATATGATTCTCCAAACAATAATAGCTGAAAAGGTAAAAAATAAAAAAAGACCTAAATATTCAATAAATCGAAACCATTTAGGATAGCCATTTGCAAGTTCTTCATGATTTCTTTGCACAATATCAGATGAAGCGGTCTTTCTCTCATCTTCCATAATAAACACTCCATTTTTAGGAACTAAAAACACAAGATCCCATTATGTTATCATAAATTAAAAATTTTTAAAATAGAGTCGAAAATTTATAAAAACGGCAATAATTTATCCCTAATCTTTGTTTTTTATAATATCTTTTAAAATGGTAAAAACTTCATCAACATGGTTAGCTACTTTTACTTTTCGCCATTCGGCAACAATAAGCCCCTCTGGGTTGATTAAAAAAGTGGAACGTTCAATTCCCATATACTTTTTTCCATACATGCTTTTTTCTTTCCACACCCCAAATGATTCGCAGAGCTTTCCTTCTTCATCGGATAATAGCAAAAAACTCAAACCTTCTTTTTTCATAAATTTTTGGTGGCTTAAACAAGAATCTTTACTAACTCCAATTACGTTGCAATTTAGAGAGTTAAATAATTTTAATTTTTTTTGAAAGTCATTAGCTTCAATCGTGCATCCTGATGTCATGTCTTTCGGATAAAAATAAATGATATTCCATTTACCTAAAATATCTTCATTCGTTACCTTATTAGACTCTGCATCTAAAACAGAAAATTTTTTAACCTTAATTGGCTTTAATAAAATTGGTGAAATTACTTTTTTAGCTACGGGCATTTCATTTACCTCTAAAACAAAGGAGCCTCAACTTCTTGTTTATCAATTTGATGTGTATTTCTTCTGTGCTCTGCTGTTGCTAATTCAACAGGGGAAAGATCTAAATAAGGCTGTAAATTAGGATTAAGACCCAATTGTATACTTTCAAAATCTAGGGTCGCCGTACCAGAGTTAACAACAGCAATCGGCAGTTCAAATGCGTCTGCAAATAACTTTTCAAATTCTAAAACAACAGAAGATGAAGCGGATGTTAACCAAATTTGATTTGATTTTAAATTCCATAAAATTTCAGTTAGCTTCACAGAAGGTAAAGTATTTTTTAAAAGTTCTTCTTTAAGTCTTTCTTTAACCGATTCGCGAATTTTTTTTCCCACTTTTTTAATTGAGCCTTGCGCATCTTCTTTTTCGTGCCCTAAAGCATCAAGAGCGGCGCGTAATTGTAATTTCATATAAGTCGCAGGAATTTTTTTCTTATCGGAACGCATACCAAATAAAAATACGTTTTCATAAATCAAGGAATGTGGATTGTCTATTTTTGCTTCACCTGTAAATGGATGACAAAAACCGGATGCTTCTTCCCTTGTATCATCTAGATCTATTGGAGAAATGAAAGCTTTTTGCACACGCTCCAATATCCATTGAAAAGAAATATCTTTACCTGGGGATAATATTTGAAAGCGCTTAATCGCTAGAGATCCAGTTGCAATAGGCATAATCTGTCTTTCTTTTGAGTAATTCTAAATTTATATCTTATCATAAATAATAAGATATCTTCTAACTTACATTTTATCAAAAAAATTACAAATAAAAAAATAAAAAAATGCTTACCATAATAAAAATTTTATTAGGATAATGAATCATTTTTATAATTTTAAAATTATGAGATATTTTTAATAAATTTTTTATTAAAAACTTTTAATTTATTTTTCATATTAATATAATTATATTTTATAAAATAGATTACCAAAAAAATTATTATATATAAAATTTCTAGCATAAACATACATTTTAATAAATTCTTTATTATATATTACAAATAATTATAAGTTATAAATTATTTTTAAACTTTTCCATAATTTCACAAAATAAAATTTGATTTTTAATTGCATATAAAATAAACGTAAGAAACATTCAAAGGACTGAATGGGAATCTAAACATGGAGGTTTTTTTTATGAAAAAGATCAATTATTTTAATATTAACAATTCGTTATTTAGTAAAATTGGATTTGTTGTTTTATCTGGATTTCATATAATAACTTCAGCACAACAAAATAATTCTCATAATTATGATTTTGATAAATCAGTACAATCATGTAATGAAAACATAGGTAATATTAAAAATATAAATGATTTATTTAGTAATTTAGAACTTTTAGATTTAAAATGCTTTAATAAAGTTTCTAATTTTAATCCAAGCTTAGTTGAAGGATATCTCAATCAAGAGAATATGCTCATAATAGCACAAAAAGCAAAAGAATTATTAGAAAATCGTTATAGCACAATAAAAAATTCAATCCATGCAATAAGTATACAGAAACAAGTTTTAGAACAGAAACAAAGAGAACAACTTTTAAAATTAGTAAGTATTCTTAATACAGCTTATTATTTACAATCTCTAAATAAAAATTTTGTTTCTAATCCACAAAATGAGAAGCAACTAAAAGAATTAATTGCTACAATTACTCATACATATGCAATTTTAATTCATTATCAAAAAATATATGAGCTTAAAGAAGAAGAGAAAAAATCAAAAGTTCTTTCTGAAGAAGAGAAAAACTTAATTAAGTTAAATAATGAGTTTAAAATATTATCTAAAGAAGTTTTTGGATTAATTGGTTCAGCAAAATCCTACGAAGAATCTTTAAATTTAATTAATTATGTTACAAGTAATTCTCGCTATATTACAGAAAATAATACTCTTCTAATATATTCTATTTTACCAATTCAACTTGCATTATCCGCTTCACACGATGCAAACGGTATTTATTTTAAGTCTGAAGAAAATATTAATAAGTTTAAAAATATTATTATTAATATTCAAAATATTTTAAAAAATGATAAAGGAATCATTAATGATTCTTTTTATGAAAATTATATTTTAGAAATTGGCAAATTTTTAAGATACAAAAGTGTTAAAGATGGAATTATTGAGACCCTAAAAGAAGTAATTAAAAAAACAACTGGTGGCGATTTAAATGATCCCAAAAACAAACCTTCTACCTTTTGGTTAGAAGCAACTTCCGCATTAGAATATTATGAAATTTTAAATAGAGACACTTGTAAAAATTTTACTGATGCAAATGGAGCGGATGCTTGTAAAGTAAAATCCAAATTAAGCAAATCTTTATTCAAAAATAGATATATTTATGATGAAGGTAGTATTGTCATTTACACTTCTTTAAGCAAAGATGAGGCAAATAAAATTTATTTTTCAATGAAACAAGTTGAAAATCAATATAAAAATGCTTTACAATTATTTGTACCCATTAAAAATGATAGAAATAATAGATTATATGTTTATATTTATCCGACAAAAAAAGACTATCTAGATTACAAACCATACATAAGCGATCTTGATAAAGAAGAAGACGGTGGTGTTTATATAGATAGCAGGGGGGCGTTTTATACCTTTGCTGGGAATCAATTTTTAGAGGATTATGTTAAACATGAATATATTCATTATTTGAATAGTAGATATTTATACAAAAATTTTGCAAATGAAACAAAACAGCCAAATCCTTGGCAACATATGGATTGGTTTATTGAAGGTTCTGCAGATTTTTTTGCTGGTAGTAAAAAAACTGAAATTGGAATTTCTGAGTTAAGATATAATTCTTTTGTAACTAATAAAAAAGCGATTCCTATTTATGAAATACTAGACTCAAAATATGAATCAGAATATTCTGATAGATTTTATTTTACTCATTTTCTATTCAATAAACATAGAAATATTTTTGATAATTTTATAAAATTAATTAAGAATAATGATATAAATAAATTCATAAATTTAATCCATGAATTATCAAGAAATGAGAAATTAAATTTAGAGTTTCAAAATTATGTAAATAATTTAAACTTTAAAACTGGCGATATTGCAAAAATAAACAACAATATTAGTGATTTTTTTGAAGATATAAGTACGTTTAAAGAAAGCTTTCAATCTATTGATCAAAACAGCAAATGTGAACTTTTAGCAAGTAGCATAAATTCTGATAGTAAAAAAACAAATCAAAGTGCTCGTGTATCTTGCTCTATTAAAATAAATCTAACAGAAAAAAATAAATTAAATAAACTGCTAGAAATTCCTAAACACAGTCAAACAAACTGTTTATATGATAAAACAAACACAATGTTTTTCTGCGAAGGTCCTGTAAAATTAGCAAATTTTTCTGATTTATCAAACTCTCTTAAAACAAAAATTCAAAACCTTGAATCAGAACAATTTGATAGAACTTTCCCAATATATAATGAGAATTTTTTCTTTTTTAAAGGTGATATTTACTCTTCTACCCTTGCAAAAGGTAATAGAGACGAGGGTTGGTATTATGAATATGTTTTAAGAGATCAAAACACTTCGTTTGAAGTCGATCCCGATGGTGAATACTCATTTCGCAATAAAGATAACTATGAAAAAGTTACAAAATCTGTAATCATTAATGGTAAAGAAGTTGAATTGACCTTTTTCAAATTTAAAGATTTCGATAAAAGAATTTTTGCTAATAAAGTGCCTACAAGAAAAGTAGAACAAAATAATGGTAGTTTTTATTTAATTTCTGATATTAGCTTATACAGAAATGAGGGAAGCATTGAAAATACAACAGATGGCTTTAGAGTTTTTGATGATAAATTTAGATACGATGAAGTTAATGATTATGACTTTAAAGTAATAAAACAGCCAATAGGTTCTATAGTAGAAATCAACAATCGTTATATGCTTCGCTATATAAATGAAAATCCTAAAGATAATGATTCAATCACTATCTCAGTAATAAGACATAATGAAAAAATAGGTGAAATTACATTACCAATAGACAATAGCTTTAAAAGTGATTATTTTGAAGATATTAAAAATGAAGAAATAATTATTGATGAAACAATTAATTATAAAGTCAAAGATAGCTATCTTGATAATTATCTTTATAACAAAATGAATAAAGAAACATTTATTCCAGGAGTTAAATACAATTTTACAATACTTAAAGATTTAAAATGCAATATATCAGAATTAAGGGATGATGGTCATTTTAGATTCATCAAAAAACAAGGTTGTAATGATAAAACAGATGAAGCTATTGTAACTGTAACAAAGGTAACAAACAAAGGATTGTTTAAAGTTAGAACTGTGAAAGTCATTTTCTCTATTGATTAAGCCAGTTTTTTGATAAGAAGTTAAACAAAGTTTTGACTCGATTGTTTTGAAGTTTACCAGTTGGAGTTAATAACCAAACACTCCCATAGTCTTCCAACTGGTCTTCTAAATGAATTTCTATCAATTCTTTTGATAATAAATATTTTTTAAGGTCCCAATAAGAACGTATTGCTATTGCTTGCCCCTCAATTGCGTATTGATTTAAGACATTGGATTGATTTGAAATCAGACTTCTCTTTTCAGAATACTCGCCTAATTTTATTTTACTTTTTTTAAATAATATTTTCTCATGTATTTCAAGAAAAACCAAATTATGTTTCTTTAATTCAGTTAAGGTTTGAGGAGTTCCAAATTTATTTAAATATGATGGTGTTGCACAAAAAATTAATTTATTTGCACCCAATTTTTTTCCATGAAGAGATGTCGATTCTAAATTTCCAATTCTGATTGCTAAATCAATATTATTTTCAATTAAATCCAAATAACTATCTGTTACTGTTAATTCAATTTTGATTTTTGGATAGAGTGATAAAAATTTTGTAATTTGTTCGCTAACAAAACTTGTAGCTATTGCAGTTGAACAAGTTAAGTGTATTTTACCCTGCATTTCTTGCGATTGATTTAAAGAAGATTCAAACTCTTTCAAAGAATCTATTAGTTTTTGAGCATATTGAAATAAAATGAGAGCATCTTGAGTGGGCGTTACATTTCTTGTACTTCTAATAAATAATGGGAACCCAACTTTTTCTTCTAAATTATTAATTTTATTAGATATAGCGGCTTTGGATATTTTTAACTTTTTAGCCGCTTCCGTAAAACTTCTTTCTTGGTAAACATATATAAATGCATAAATATCATCTAAATTACTAATTTTCATAGATTAATCCTCTATTGTCAATTATATATTAACAATGTTTTCAACTTTTAGTGTATTGATAATTATATTTCAAGTGGTATTTTTGACATACGGAAATCTTAATTTTCCTACACTCTATTTTATTTAGGAGACATAAACATGTTCGCATTTAAAGCTTTTTATAGTGAAAATAAAAATCAAATTTCATTTAAAAAAACAGAAGAAGAATTACCAAAATTAAATCCCAAAGATTTATTAGTGAAAATAGAAGCTGTTAGCTTAAACCCAGTAGATTTTAAAGTTGCTAGTGGTTTATTAAATAAACCAAATGAACAAAAAACTTTAGGTTGGGATGCATCGGGAATTGTTGTTGAAGTTGGTCGTGAAGTGAAAAACTTCAAAATTGGCGATCATGTATATTATGCAGGAGCTATCGATCGTCCCGGTTCAAATTCTGAATATCAAGTAGTAGATGAAAGAATTGTAGGTCAAAAACCGAAAAGTTTAACATTTAAAGAAGCAGCTGCTCTACCTTTAACAGCAATAACAGCATATGAAGCTTTGTTTACACAACTTCAAATTTCAAAAAATATTTCTGACAAACCAAAAAAAGTATTACTTGTAGGTGCAGCTGGCGGTGTTGGATCTATTGCTATCCAACTTTTAAAATCATTAACTTCTTCTATCGTTATTGCTACTGCTTCTCGCAAAGAATCAGAAGATTGGGTAAAATCTTTAGGAGCAGATTACGTTATAAATCATAATAAAGATTTTTTAAGTGAAATAAATAGAATTGGTTTTCAAGATGTGGACTATATATTTTGTATAAATGGGCTTGAATCTCACTTTGAAAACATGGCAAATTCAATAAAAACATTTGGAAAAATTGCGACAATAGACGATCCAGTAAATCCATTGAATATGATGTTACTTAAAATGAAAAGCGTTTCTTTTTCATGGGAATTTATGTTTACTCATTCTTTATATCAAACAGAAGACATGATCTCACAACATAAATTATTGAATGAGGTTTCTCAACTTGTAGATTTAAATAAAATAAAAACTACTATAGGTTTAGATTTAGGAATAATGAATGAAGTAAATTTAGAAAAATCTCATGAACTTTTAAAAACACAAAAAACAATTGGAAAGATTGTTTTAGGGATAAATGAGTAAATAATTTAATCTTCAACAGAATTTGAAACTGGTTTTTCCGGTACTGTTGCTTCTACAGGATTAACAGGCTCAGTTGGTTTTGTAACAGATTCATCTGTTGGAGGAGGTTGCTCTACCGGTGTTTCTTTAACCGAATTTAACTCTTTTTCATCCGCAGGAGGAGGAGTTAAAACTGGTTCTTGTTTAATAAAAGATTCTTCAATATTTACTGGAAAAGTTTTTGTTGAATCCCAAGTCCCACTTTGTAAGTTTAAAGCTGAAATTTTAATATACCACTTACCTTGTCCAATATTTTGAACAGGAAAAGAATTTTTAACTGTACTGAATACTTTAACTCTATTTAAAAAATCATTATCTGTTGCTACTTCAATTCTATAAAAAGAAACCTTTCCAGTTGTTGTCCAGCTTAAGGTATCTTTTAGTTTCATTTTATCTGGAATTTCCGCTCTAATACCAGTTGATTCTGGAGGATTAATCTTAATTTTGTGAACTTCTTTTCCATCTTCTTTCCAATAAACATCTCCAGGTGGTGGTATAGATATTCTATATTTACCTGTTACATTAGAATTTCCATTAAGATAAATTTTTTGAAAATTAGGATCTCTTGAAACAATTATTTTTTTCTTTACTGGAACATCAAGAATAGGACCACCATCTTGAATATCATAATTGTATGTATCTGGACCTGATGACTCGTTATTCGTTTTTATAAAAGGAGGAGGAATCACGGCAACTGTTTTTTCTTCTACAGGTTTTGCCTCTGATTTTGGTTTTGCTGGTTTCACTAATGGAGAAACAGGAATAGGTTGCGCAACAGCTAATTCAGGTTGAGATGCTTTTTTTGTTTCCTTCACAACTTGTGGAGCTGTAGCTACTGTAGTTTTTGAAGGCTCAGCAATTGGAGTTGGTGGCGGTGGTAACACGTTTGATTTATCCTCAGCAACAGGTCCTGGAATTGTTTTATCTGAGGCTATCTTATCTTGTTTTTCTGGCGACTTCACCCCAAAAGGAGAATAAGGACCAAAAAAAAGAAGACCTGCAGCCGTTGCACCAGCTACTCCAACACCAGCCGTTATGCCTGTTAAAATCATTTTTCTTTTTCTTGTTAGATCATCTTCAGATGTACTATCAGGAAAACTTTCGTCTTTGTGAGAAGAATTTGTCTCTTCTAAATTCTCCTTTTGACGATTAACAGATTCTGTTTTTTTCAGACGTATATTTGTCATTTCGAAACCTCTAAGCACTGTTTTTCCTATGCAAAGTTTATATCGGAACAACAAAGAATGGATTAAGGTGACAAATGTTACCTAGAGGAAAAAATTATGTAGGAAAATTGTCAGTTGAGGAGAGATTGAATCATGTTTTTAGATTTTAAAGCAAATCCTTGTTTTGCAAATTTATGAGCAATCGCATCATAGGAAGATAAAATTTGAGAAATGGTACATCTGTAACCTAAATCAACTAATTCTGTACGGATATAATATTTCATTGGATTTCCAGCCATAGCCTCCATAACATCATCTGTAGGCTTGAAAATAACAAAGTCAACATCAGGATTATTATCCATAGAGTGTTTTAACATAGAACTTGATCTTGTTTGCACTAAACTTTTAACTGCTTGAACCATGGTAAAGTAACCACCACGTTTCATTACAGCACCAGGTAAATTACTCGTATAAGGTACCATTGGGTCAATATAAACAACAAGAGCCGCACCTTTACGAATAGCTGTATTAAAGTCAGAAGCACTTGTTAATTGCCCATCTGTAAACCAATGTCCTTTGACTAATTCTGGTAAATAAAACGGCGGCAGAGCTGTGCTAGCTCGAATAGCCTGACTTATTTTTATATCTCTCCATGGTTCTTCACCAAATACAATATTTTCACCGGTATCCTGATCTGTTACGTTAATATAAAGTTCTTTTTTTAACGTAGCCATATTATCTTCAATTCCAAAGTGCTTCATTTGTTTTTCAAAAAACTTTTTTAATTTTTCCCCTTTAAAAAAGCCTGTTGGAACTGAATTTTGCAATCGACTTATCAGTTCCCCAGAATCAAAAGTAGAAAAAGCTCTGACAAAATCAAATGCTCTGCGAGCAATTTCTGATCCTGCTAAATCAAATACAGTGTTTAATCCCAAAGGTTCTAGGCTTGTATGTTTTCTGTATATTTGTCGAACAAGATCATCGGAATGGACTCCAACTGCTAATGTACTTGCAATAATAGCACCAGATGAAACTCCACAAAAAATATCAAAATCACCTGTTTCTTTATATAACAAACAACTATCAATAGCATTTACAACACCAATTGAATAAATATATCCTTCAAGACCTCCACCAGATATACAAATACTCGTTTTTTTATGATTTTGCCTAAAATCATAAAGCTGTCTTGTTGCTGCTAAAAAAAGTTCTACGGAATCAGATGGCTCAGTGATTACCGCTCTTACATTTGCAAGACTTAAATAAAATTCTCGATTTGTTTTTCTTGCTGATTTAGGTAACACAACAACCACACGACGCATTGTATAAATAAAACCACGCGGCGTAAAAGTTTCAATTGCTGTTCTTAA
>Ga0164295_10003242_pt1 | contig 13108 bp, 4 predicted proteins | sample GEODES006metaG_FD_111798 | JGI IMG/M metagenome (GOLD analysis project Ga0164295, IMG submission 111798) | Oligotrophic lake water microbial communities from Sparkling Lake, Wisconsin, USA - GEODES006 metaG | ecosystem: Environmental > Aquatic > Freshwater > Lake | place: USA: Sparkling Lake...
GCTTCGCGTTTATTTTCTTTGTCCAGTTTATAAGATCGTAACCAAAAAGAAGACACCGAAGGTGTCTTCTTTTTGGTTGCCATTTATACATTGGAAATAGATTTTATTTCACATACAAACTTTCAGGAACCACGATGTCTCGTAAAAGCTTTGTTTCAATTCCTACAAATTTGGCTAACATATCTACATTTCCATCATAGGTCGCCAAACTAATCCATTCTCGCACCAGTTGATTCAATGTAAGAATGCCTTTAATAAAATTTCCTTCAAACATTTCCAACTCTTTTAAGAGGATTGGTGCAGAGACTCCTTTCAGCCATTCATTGGCAATATACATCCATTTTGCGGAAAGTGTCCAGGAAGACTCTGATCGGATTCCATGTGCTTCTTCCACCTTTATGTGGGTATTTGCAGTGGACTCCAACAAATCAATCACCTTTGAATCAATACAAGATGGAATCGCACACTCAAATTCATTTCGATCGGGTTCCAAGAAGGTAGCTAAGGTGGTCACAATCGTTTCCACCGAAGCAGTGTGAAGTAATTTACTTGTATATAATTCCACCATTAAAATGGGGTTCGCTTCATTCACTTCTGTCGCTAAAATGCCTTTGGGGGTAAGAGTTACATCTGCTGTCACATACTTCCATTCTTGCAAGATTTGAATGGTGGGAGTAATGGGATCATACATGGGAGCCTCGACTTGCGCTTGCAAGTCTGCCAATGATGTACGATTCTTAGCATCTTCTTTTCGTGAACTCCAAAGACGCTCCCATTTGGGATCTGTATGTGTCGTCTTCCATGTTGCCAAGGCTTCTTCTGCCTTTTTCAATGCACCGCGGCGACTGGTGCGGACCGTCTCTTCCAACTTCTCACGCAGTTTAATCTGAATTGTTTCTTCTTCGCTTGGCAGTGTAATGCGTTCTTGTGCTGCTTTCAATTCGCCTTCCAAGGCTTTTTGTGCCATGTCTTGTTGCACCGTCCAATAACTCTTTGCAAGAATAGACGTGGATGCCTCTTTTGACTTCCATAAGGCTTTCAGTACAAAATCATAGCCGAACTGCATACGACTTCGCAAGGGAACTAACGGTCCTGATAAGACATTGCGCATTTCCTCCATGGTTAATGGATCATGAGCAGGAAGATGCAGTACAATGCCTTGCGTATCTTTGCCACGTCGACCAGCACGTCCTGCCATTTGCGTGTATTCATCGGTTCGTAGCGGGCGTAAGCCTGCTTCAGACGGTTTGCGCAAATCTGTAAAGACAACCGTACGTGCTGGCATATTCAAACCAACAGCAAAGGTTTCGGTTGCAAATAAAACTTTAATTAATCCTTTTCCAAACAAGAGTTCAATGACTTCTTTCAATAAGGGAAGAACTCCACTATGGTGAAAGGCAATTCCTTTTTGGACTAGATCTAGCATTTCATGGTACTGTTCAAAGCCTTCCAACATTGATTTATATTTATGTAAATGGAATTCATATAAATGACGAACTGTTGCAGCATCGCTGCTACTAATCAGGGAAGATTCAATACATTTGGCATATTTGCGGCAATCATTTCGTGAAAACACAAAGAAAATGGCAGGGCATAGACTCTTCTCTTGTAATGTTTGAATACATTCATTCAATCGATGGGGAAAGCTATAAATTCTTGGTTTGGCTGCATTTTGTTCCGCAGTCATAGACTCGCCAGCTCGTTTTGTTGCATCCACCGTTCGTTTCCATTTGGCAACAGCTTCGGCATTGCGATCTTTTGCAAGATTCCACATATGATAATGATCCGATTTGAATGCCGATTCATCCGATTCTTTCAAGGAAATCATGGGAAGGGCAGTTGTCGCCAAGGGAGCACCCTTTGGAACATACATTCCATGAATTAATGGGACTACTCGATGAGTAGTACTGAGCAAGGTAATGGGTGTTTCTTTGATGCGTCCAATCCAATCTGCAAATTCATAGGCGGAATCAATGGTAGCACTCAGTAAAATCATTTGAATCTCTTTGGGAAGGAGTACAATGGTTTCTTCCCACACATGCCCTCGGTCAGGATCATTAATATAATGGACTTCATCAAAGATCACGGCTCCTACATCTCGTAATGAGATGGTACCGGCAATGCCTAACGCTGCAGTGGGAGTCGATTGTTTATATAATAGATTTCGTAATATTTCAGTGGTCATGACAACAATATCGGCATCAGGGGCAAATTTAATATCGCCTGTGAGGAGACCGACACTGGCACTGGGAAACAACTCTTTCAAATCTTTAAATTTTTGATTACTTAATGACTTAATGGGGGTGGTGTAGAACACGCGTTGCTTCTTCTTTAACGAAGACGCAATTTGATATTCACCCACCAAGGTCTTGCCAGAGCCAGTTTTGGCAGTGACTAAGACATGTTGATTATTTTCAATCGCATGAATGGCATGCAATTGAAAGGGATCGAGCGGGAAACTATACTTGATTGCCGCTGTTTCAGATAGTGGGGGAGGAACCCCCTTGGGAATCTGAACAAGGCTCATGCTTATATATAATTGGATGGACTGGTTTAGGTTCAATGTCTCAATTTTCTTGTTCGCTTTTGCCGGCGTAAGGATCGTTTACGAGTGCGAGAGGGAGGAGGAGTAGGTTTAGGGCGAGCCATTGCATCTTGAATCAGCTTTATAATCTCTGGATCTTTCATCTGATTTGCAAAATCAAGTGCTGATTTTTTACCAAATCCTAGCAGATTTCCCTTTGTTTTAATTGTTAGATCTACACGAGGATTCTCTATAAACTCTTTTATACGTCTCCTTTGTTGAATTGCATACATGAGAGCCGTCATTCCCTTATTATCTTGAATATTTGGATTCACCTTTGGATTATTTAACATGGATATTATATTATTGTCCTGTTTACCTATAGACATCATATTAATAAAATAACTATTTATTGTTACTGCCCACATTAAGGCAGTCATTCCATTCTTATCTTGAAGATTTGGGTCTGTTTTTGGATTGTTTAAAATTAGTTCTATATCTACAAGTTTCTTTACAGTCTCTATAAGAACAGTTGCACCCGTTACAGGATCTATAATCATATTCGGATCAATCGTATTAATATAAGGGATATCTTCTACTGTAATTGCACTACGAAATAATGCATCTTCATAGTCTGGTCCATACTTTACAATACAATATGCAGACTTTAATACATTATAGTAAGATGGTTCTTTATTATTTGTAGTAATAACAGTTGTTTCAATCTTATCAGCTTCTAATGTATTTGCTCCTTTCCACTCCTCAAAAGGAATCCATCCTGCTTCGGTCCAAATCTGATTTGGTGTGACAGAACCTGTCACAAACGGACGCGTAAACACAATATCATTGTATTTATATGGAGTACTAACATTATTAAGTGATAAAAGATAACAATGATCTTCAACTATTTTAATACAGATCGAAGGATGCTCTTGTTCATCATTAAAATTCAAGGCTGTTTGTAAGGCATCTATAAATCCAGAACTTACTTGAAATAATCCATCGTTATCATTATAATAATACCACTGTCCTTTACATTTTAAAAATCCAGTAGCATGCCCTCCAAATAAGAATGTACTAGCAATATGCATCATATTAACTCCAATAGCATAAATAGGAGCTTTGCTGGCAAGTGCTGTTACTAACCATAGTGCTCGAAACGGTAGATTGAAGGTACGAAATAGAAGATTATTCACACTTAGTTCTTCCTCTAAACTACCTCCTGATGTACTCAATGGTTTTCCTTCTCCTATATAACCTTTTCCTATATTTAATCGTTTTTGTTGTGTTTCAATTGATTGTAGTCCTGCAGCAACGGATGGACCAAGTCGTTTCGATTCCACCCGTTTTAGTAAGATAGGAGCTGCAATACTTGATTCATACATCTTTTTAATCTGTTGAGGACCCTTTGTCAAACAGAGCTCTTCTTTCTTATGAACAATAACATCATAATGATGTTTAAAGCGATCTCGCATGGCTTTAATCCCTGCTTCATGAATGGATGCTAAGGAGGAACCTGCTTTGGGGGGGCTCGTATATTTGGAGTTACAGAAGAAGCTATAAAGGGTGCATTGGTCGATTTGGTAAGTAGTTCTATAATATTTAAATGATTCTTCTGTATTGCCATACTAAGAGCAGTAGATCCATCTTTATTTGTTGCATTCACATCTGCTCCTTTTTCAAGAAGCAATTGTATGATTGATTCGTATCCATATTGTGCAGCTACTATAAGAGCAGTCCATCCATCTTTATCTGTTGCATTCACATTTGCTCCTTTTTCAAGAAGCAATCGAATGATAGATTCAGACCCATCCTCTACAAATAATATAAGAGCAGTGTCACCATTTTTACTTTGTGCATTCACATTTGCTCCGTTTTCAAGAAGCAATTGAACTGTTGATTCATGTGCGTATAATGCAGCTCTTATAAGAGGAGTAAAGCCATTTTTATCTGTTGCATTCACATTTGCTCCTTTTTCAAGAAGAAATTGAACGATTGCATCTTGTCCATATCTACCAGCATCACTAAGAAGAATGTTCTGATACTCTATATTTTCTTTTAAAGAATTATTTTCAAATAACGTCTTAAATTCTTCTGTATTTCCTTGCTTAATTGCATCAAAAATAGAAAGACTCTTTGAAGAGTTATTTGCAACATTCGGAGGTAAAACTCCTCCAATCATTGGAGCAGGTGTGGAGGATCTTGGAGTCAATATCACATCTTGAATAATCCCTTCTTGTACAGCACGCTCAATGGAACTATGTAATTGCTGATCCGTCATCTTATAGAACAAAGGTTGGGTATATTCTTTGAGACCGTCTGTAAAAAAGAAGATTTGCTGAATAGTATCGACCCAACATTCCCCTTCGTGTTGAGAGAATCCCCAATAATCACAGATATCTAAGATTATATATCGAGATTCTGTTTGTTTTCCTATATTACCTAATTTACGTCGGGCGGGATGTGGCGTATTTTTTCTGGATATATTTCCAACATTCTTTTGCAAGGTGATTGCTGGTTGCACCGGTTGCATACTCTATTTTATACCAATGAGAAAATGTATGACTCTTTTTCATTGATTATTTGCAATAAATAGTTAGGATTATCTTCGTCGTCTTGTTCGCTTTTGCCGACGAGATAATCGTTTTCGCGTGTGAGACGATCGTTTACGAGGGGGGATAGGCAGCACTGGTGGCGGCAGCAGCACTGGTGGTGGCGGCAGCATTGGTGGCGGTAGCACCGGTGGCGGTAGCACCGGTGGCGGCAGCACCGATGGTGATTTAGAAGATATAGATTTTTGTTTAACTGTGGTATTAAAGAATGTTTTACTATTAGAATTTGATGCTAAATTTCGAGCAGTTCCTTTTCCCCACCAGCCCTTTTTCTTCAATGTAATGGATGTATCCGCACCAGCATGTATTAATAATTCGATTATATTATATGATCGTTGTTCAACTGCATACATAAGAGCAGTATATCCTTTATTATTTATAATATTCAGGTTTGGATTTGCTAAAAGGATTTGTTTGATGGATTCAATTTCTTTACGACGTACTGCAAGAATAATTGCTGTATTTCCATCACTATTTGCATGATTTATATTTATAGTTTTAGTAAGTAAGTGCTTAATACATCCAACACAACCTCCACGAGCTGCATAAAGAAGAGGTGTATTTAATGCGATATCTTCTTGATTCGGATTTGCTCCATGCATAAGTAATTTATGTACAATATCACTTTGATTATTTTGACATGCAGTCATGAGAGGAGTGTTTCCATTTTCACCAGAATCATTCGGATTTGCTCCCTTTTCTAGAAATAATGTTGTTAATTCAAAATCCTGATTCTCTAATGGATTCCAATTTATTCCAAAGATTGTATGTATCTTTGGTGTAGCACCAAACTTTAAAAGCTCTATTATAATATGATTCTTGGGAAACTCTGGATTTGAATTAGTAATTGTATAATACAAGGGAGATTTTCCATTTTTTGTATTATAATTTGTGTATGCACCATAGGAAAGAAATTGTTTAATAAGATTGACATTTCCCATCTTAATTGCAGTCATTAAAAAGGAATCGTCATGTGAAGGACTATAATCTACATCTGCACCTTCTAACAAATGTTTGGATATCTCTGTCTCATCTCCTAAAGATAAAGAACTTTTTTGTAAAATACTAAGTATATTTTTTGATAATTCAATTCTCCTTTCTAAAATGTTAGAACTATACTTTAAATATTTAAATATCGCCATATTAATTTCTTCATTTTCAAATATAGGTATATTAAAGAGTCTTGCCCAATCTTCATATTTATTTTCATTAAAGCTTGATGTATTATCCACATTAAATGTATATTTATCCTTAAAAAACATATTATAAAAAGGAATTCGCTCTATAATTTCGGTATGTTCTTTAAAAAACATAAAGATATCACTTGGAGATACATAGTTTATAAAAAAAAGTATTTGTATTGAACGAGGTATGTCTGGAATCTCTGTAGAGGGTGTAAATACACTTAATACTTTATACATATCAAATAATAAGATATTTGGATCTGGATGAATCTGTAAATCATTAATAATAGATATATATTCAATTACACTGATCATAAGAAGAGAGTTTGGTAAGGTTCTATTATATAGAAAATAAGAATATTTAAAAATACGAAGTTGATGATCTTTGTCATTATTATTAATATCATAATTCAATCTATTTGATATATATGAAGCAATAAAATTTGAACATTTAATTGTCCACCCATCTATCGTAAAATAGTTAGTTACATCTTTTTCATTATAACCAAATGTATTTATTATATCGTGATTTTTATAATTTGTTATGGTTAATGCGCGTGAATCTATATTAAATGTAACTTGTTGGGGTTTTCCTACAACAATCTGCGCAACATTTTGTTTTATATTTACATTTACATTTACATTTACATTTACATTTACATTTACTTGTTGATTAATTGCTACATGTTTTCCTGATAATAGTTTAATCTCCTTAAATCTTATATCTGTATTATTTATTATTCGTCTAACAGTATTATTTATAAAATCTTTGGATGTATAATATTGATCTGGTAATCGTATCGAGTCATAAAAGATTAATTCTGAATACGATGCTGGTTCATATGAATTATGAACATGATTACAATATTTTATGCATTGTAATTTTGCAGATTCTAATGTATCCTCTTTTATTTTTAGATCCATTCTATTTAAAAAATTAAATAATGCTGCCGGTGCAGGAGGTATTTCTGGTGTAAAGATTGATTCTTCATAATAAAAATCAACAGAATGTCCAATATTAATTCCACGTAATCGATAAATTCCTTGTGCAATTTCTGAAAGATTATTCTTGGCAGATATTGTTATAAGACCCTTCATTTCAAATGGTTGTTTAAAATCAATTCCAACACAATGTTTCTGATCATAATAGATAAATACTCCCTGTGAAAAAGATTCATTATTGTAAGGATGACTTTCTTTTGTAGTTCGATTATAAATTTGTCGAACACCTGTATCATCAATATATAAAATTATTTTATTCTTTGGTATAATTGATTCAATATATTGAATTACATCAAGTGGTGTCAAATTAAGAATTAATCCTCCTGTATCAATAAGCGCTGAATAATCTGGAGTAATTGTATCCAATAATGTTTTTTCAATTAATTCCTGTTCTTGTATCTTCCATGAAATCATGTTCGGTGTGTTTGTTGTAATTCCTATGACTGCCGCTTCAATAGACCCTCCTACAACTTCATCTATCTGAATTGTATTAATTTGCCCTTCAGAATATTTCTTAATTTTATTCTCAGTATAATCTAATCCATCCAACTCGATTAAATCTGTTTGTATGATGGTTCCTGGAGCATTAAAATTAACTGTTCCTGAAAAAGATACTTTTGTTTGACTAATTGTTGGACTATATATATCCAACATACAAATATTTGATTGTGTCTCATATATATTAAAATACTTGTTTATAATAAAATGCTTCAAATAATAATATAAAAATTTCATTTTATTCTCAATTTGATCTAGACCATTTATTCGATCTATAATTTTCTGAAGCATACTTTCATACATTTGAGATGTAGTATAATTTTCCGAGAGTATATCACCTACTTCAGCGGTACTATCAAAAAATGTTATAATCTCTTCAAGTTCTTTAAATTTTATAAATAGCAATATATCTTTAAAAAATGTATTTATAAGAATATCTTTAGTTCTCTTAATTTTAATAAGTTCTCTAAATGTATCTGATTTTATAATCTTGTATATATTTTTTAGATATATGTCGATATCTTCCTTACGAAATCCAGAATAAATATATGAAAGAATAGTTGTCATTGTAAATAATTCAAAATCGGTAAATTCACTCCCATTCAAAGGTTTTCGAGTTGCACTATATGGAATTGCTACAAAAAATTGTTTTGGTGTATATTTCTGAAAGGCTCCAAACCCATAGGATTGATTATATTTCATAGAAGAATCAATCGTAGATAGAATTGTATTTAGTTTTCTTTCTAAAATTACAGGAATATCTTTATCAGATCCACTGAATGTAATACTATATAATATACGCCGATCCTTCGGATGAAAAAGACGAATATTTCCTTCTTGTGAAGAAGATATTGAATGAATATATGCATTTAATCCATGAAAACATATCTCAAAAATAGTATCTATATGAGAATGTTTCTTGTATGTATTTGCATCTGGTTGATTCAAATCACTTTTTAATGGATGGATGAGTGTATCAACTTCATCAAATATAAAAAAGGTATTATTAAATATATTTGTATTTTGTATTCGTAACTCAAGTACCTTACGTTTTATATCAATATCACTGATTACATTAATTATAGAATATATGTTATTTTTTGATATCATCATATTTGGTAAAAATAATAATTTATCTATAAGAATTGAATAACTTGATTCGACTAGATGAGATGGTAATACTACATAGTATTGTTTTGGACTAGATTTATACATTTCGATATAGTTTCTTAAAATAACCATTGGTGTTAAAACAGCAGTCTTTCCACGCCCCATTAAAATTTCATATGCTGTATTCTTTTTAACTGGATCTCTTATATTTGTAAAAAGTTCGTTGAGAATTATATTCTGTTCTTCTCGAAGAATATCTCCTGTATGTAATTCAAAGAGAATATCTGCTATAGTTCGAGGCTTATCAAATGTATAAATAAGAAATGTATCTAATGATTCTATATCTTTGAGAATACGTCCACATGTTTTTATTACATCTATTATAGAGTTGGAAGGAATTGATTTGAGTCTTTTTACAATATCCACAAATTTTAAATCTATCAATCGTTTATATAATTCTTTATAAAAGAGAGAATAAATTCGAGGAATAGAGGGAATATTTTTTAATATGTTGTCTTCATGAATAAGTAACATTTTTACAATATCATTATTTATATCTGGAATACTATTTTTTGAACTATCAATTGTTTGTATTGTTCCTTCAATTGTCTGAATAATTGAATCATTTGCAGATTCAAATATTTTTTTACATTTATATCGAAATGTACTTAAAAACTTACCTAATTTATTGGAAAAATTTCCAGTAAATGTTTGTTTTAATATATTAAAATCATTTGATAGCTTCTTAATAAAAGTATATTCTTTCATGTTTAATATATCTGTAAAATCATAACTTTCCTTATCAAAATACCGGTTTAGAGATTGATAGGATAATACATCGAGTCTTTCCTTATATTCCTCTAAATTATCTTTCAGAAGTGCCCAATAAGGTATATTTATAGTATTATTATTAATTGTATATAATCTAGAATTTGATTGCATCTTTGCATTTTTATATTGTGCATTTAATAAAAATAATCCCATATTATTTCCAGCTGTTAATAATGATATATATGCTGCCGATAAATCATCTATCAAATTTGTTTTAAATGTTAAAAATGTATAATTAAATGGAAGAATATGTTCGTTATAATCAACGTCTTTATTAAAAAACTCAATATTTTCATTCATATTAGGCTTTGGATTCCAATAACTGGATATATTATAACACTTATTTATATATTTCTTATTCATAAGTACTAATAAAAAAATTACATTATCTTTTTCTAATATAAATCCATTTGTCATATTATATACCCACATTCCAAGCAAGGATGAATACTTTGTAAGAACCCTATATTCAATTCCATTTGTAGTAAATGTTATATTATTTGTATCAATATTATATGTAAAATATGAATGCGATTCCCTTAATTCAATATGAACTATATTATTATACTTCCATAGATATATTCTTTGAATGATTTTTAACTTTTGTATAAACGGAGTATCTATATTATCTATATATGAATAATTATTTAAATTAAATATTTTAATAATTGTATTATCAATTGCATTAAATTGAACATCTGATATAACTTTATGTACTATACGATATTCATTTAATTCACTATCTTTCTTATAAATAAGTGATTCAGGAAAGGAATTATTAATTATATCTGTATTTACATATATATAACCATCTATGAAAGGTATATCATTTTTAGAAATATTTGAACCTATTTTTTTAACAAATGTTGTCATATACATTATAAATTCATCTATACTATTGTATTCATATAATAGAATCATATTTAAAGAAACACATCTTCGATCATCGAGATCGTAATAAGAGCTATATTCTTGTTTTTTTTCTTCAATAAATGTTTTTGCTACAAGATAGAGATCTTTGTCAAGTAAAAATGATTTCATTCCAGATTCTTTTTTATTTACTTGTTCATACCAATTTGAATCTAAGAATTGAGGATAGATATCTATCTCATTCTTTCGATAAATATACAGAAATGATAAAATATTATCAAATATAGAAAGATCTAAAAATTTTGCACATAATATAAACTTTTTTATATCAAGTTCACTAATTATAGATCGAATAAAATTACGTATATAGGATACATTTCTATTATTATCATAAAAACTAAAATTTTGATAGCCAGTATGAGATCGCTCACCAAGTATTGATATAATATCATCTTCCTTAATTAATATGTCAGTTGGGATCTTCCTGCTATAACCGTTTTCTAGTGCACATAAATCATTAAAATTAACTCTTTCAATTGCATCAGATTCAGTGTTTATTGTATGAATTAATAAATTTGTAGATGCATAGGGGTGCATGCGATGATCATTCCATGAAGAATAAATTGACTTATTTGTATAGCCTTTCATGCGATCTGACTCTTTAGAATCAAATACATACATATTTATACGTGTAAATAATGCACATATCTCTATAAACTTAGTTCCTTCTTTGTTAAATAAAATAGGAACAAATGCATACATTTTTAAAAAAATATCTTTTATATTAAACATATAACTCATTCCAATTGGTGATGAACCACCCCATGTCATATTACCATCATCGCCGTATAAATTATAACTATATATATTATTAAATAGATTTGTTATCTCTTTGTTTGTAAATGTATATACTCCATTTATATATGTACGATCATTATAATTATAGACATCTTTTCCAATAGGTGTATATTGATATAATATACATCCTATCAATAAATATTGTTCTAAATTAAAAAACTCTTGATTGATTGTTCTATCATTATAGTAATTATTATATTTTTGTAATAATTCATATCCAGAATCAGTTTGAATATCATAATCTGGTGGAATCGGTATTTTTGATTGTTTCTGTATTTTATTATACAACATACTAATACATCGAATTCTTAGTAATTGAATAACTATTTTAATATGTGGATGTATATCAGATAAAACATATAATTTACTCAAACATATATCTAATGTATCAAATGTTTGATCCTGATTCATGTAGGATCTTACTATATCCAATATATCAGTAATATTAATAATTTTAATATCTCGTCGTTCAATAGGAGCTATTTTTCCAACAATTGAATGTTCATAGTTTGAATATATATCACATATACGATCAATTAATTCATCTTTACCATCAAATTTATAATCTTTTATAATAATTTGTGCCATTGAAACAAACATTGGTAATGAAGGTTCTTTATTTATATGTCTGAATCCATCTTTGAATTCTTTAATTTCTTTTTGTTCAATATACTTCATACATTCTTCAAATTGTACATGTGATTCCTTAAAGAATAAAAATTTAAAAAAATATTTAATTGAAAAAAATGAACATGAACCTGAACGTTGTGCTCTATCATAGCCTACAATTTTTACTGACTTATGTAAAATATTAAGTATATGATAAAAAAACTTAATGTTCATTTTATAGTCATTTGATACTATTTGACTTGTATATGTATCATATAATTCTACAAATTCATTTGATATATGGTTAGGAATTTCTTTCTTATGATAAAACCATGATCCTCGATTCGGCACATCTTCTTTTAAATAATTAAAGTAGTCATTTCGTATATCTATATTACAGTTACAAATAAAATGCAATTTAATAATCTCAATGAATTGATCATTATCTATATTTACACTTGATATTATAACTGGATACATACCATTATTTATATTTCCATGATTATCAACTCCTTCTCCTGAATTACTTATATATATATCATATGTTGTATCATTCTTATAAATATATAAAACAACTGCATGACCATCATTACCCGTATAATACCCTGATAATAATACACACATTCCATTCGTTTCAATACATGCATTAACCGCTGATTGCAAATCATTGTACGAATTATAGTTCTTATACAAATATGTATTTGTACTTGAAAATATATTCATAAATTTATCAAATAAGATTGGTTTTGTTGTTTTTGATTCCAAAAAAGATACAATATGGTTCCAAAATTCGTTTGCAATCTCTTTTTGACTTGATCCATTACTATTTTGAATATATGGATCAAACATTAAATATTTAAAAAAATTAGAATCTTCATATCGTTTTACAATACGATTTATATCTATAGTAGGGGTAATACTCATTCTACTTATATAGAATAATTTTAAAACGTAAAAATCTTCACCGCATCCAGTAATCGGGTTTTATTCATAATAATCGCAATGTGACC
>Ga0164295_10003243_pt1 | contig 13105 bp, 8 predicted proteins | sample GEODES006metaG_FD_111798 | JGI IMG/M metagenome (GOLD analysis project Ga0164295, IMG submission 111798) | Oligotrophic lake water microbial communities from Sparkling Lake, Wisconsin, USA - GEODES006 metaG | ecosystem: Environmental > Aquatic > Freshwater > Lake | place: USA: Sparkling Lake...
TCAAGAAATTACCATTCCACTAAAGAACGGTGAAGGTGGATACATCGCCGACACCGAGACTCTTAACCGTCTTGAAGGTGAAGGCCTAATCGCTTTCCGATACAGCGAAGTAAATCCAAATGGATCAGTGAACAACATTGCCGGATTGAAAAACAAGAAGGGCAATGTTGTTGGCCTTATGCCTCACCCAGAACATGCAGTTGAACCTGGCTTTGGTCCAGACACTGCTGTTGCGATGCGTTCAGGTGTTGATGGACTAACTTTCTTTACTTCTGTAATCAATCAGTTGGTGAATGCATAATGAGCACACTAGTTGACACCACCAAAGATGCAAAGCAGTCTCCTGATAAAGCGCAGCCTTGGAAAGAACTAGGCCTAAAGCTTGAAGAGTATGAAAACATCAAAGAGATTCTAGGTAGAAGACCAACCAGTGCTGAACTAGCCATGTATTCAGTGATGTGGTCTGAGCACTGCTCATACAAGAGCAGCAAGATTTACCTTCGCCAGTTTGGTGAGAAGGTAACACCAGAGATGACTAAGAACCTAATGGTTGGTATGGGTGAGAACGCAGGTGTTGTTGACATCGGTGAAGGCTGGGCCGTCACATTCAAAGTTGAATCACACAACCACCCAAGCTACATCGAACCCTTCCAAGGTGCTGCTACCGGTGTTGGCGGAATCGTTAGAGACATCTTGACCATGGGTGCTAGACCTATCGCTGTGATGGATCAACTACGCTTTGGTGCAGTTGCTCACCCAGACACCGCAAGAGTTGTCCACGGTGTCGTTTCAGGTATTAGCTTCTACGGTAACTGCCTAGGGCTACCGAACATTGGTGGAGAGACAGTCTTCGACAAGGTTTATCAGGGTAACCCTTTGGTTAATGCTCTATCTGTTGGTGCTCTAAGACACGAAGATCTAAAGCTTGCTAAGGCAACAAACCCAGGAGATCTTGTAATCCTCTTTGGTGCAAGAACCGGCGCCGATGGTATCGGCGGAGTATCAGTACTTGCTTCTGAGACCTTTGATGCAGATGGTCCATCTAGGAGACCTGCTGTTCAGGTTGGTGACCCTTTTGCCGAGAAGGTACTGATTGAGTGCTGTCTAGAGCTATACGCAGCACAGGTAGTTGCCGGCATTCAAGACCTAGGTGGTGCAGGTCTTTCTTGTGCAACATCCGAACTTGCTTCTAACGGTCAAGCTGGTATGCGAGTGCAGCTAAAGAATGTATTGCTAAGAGATGAGTCTCTAACTCCAGAAGAGATTCTGATGTCTGAATCTCAAGAGCGCATGATGGCTATCGTGCCTAAGGAATCACTAAAAGCTTTTACTGCAATTGTTGACAAGCATGAAGTTGAATACAGCGTGCTTGGCGAAGTTATTAAAGAACCAAGACTGTATATCAACTGGGGTGACGAGGAGATCGTTAACGTTCCTCCTCGTTCAGTTGCGCACGATGGTCCTGTCTATGAAAGACCAGTGCTATACCCAACCTGGTTAGATCAACTAAACAGAGATTCAGTAATCAACAACAACCTACGCAGAGCAACAGAAGCTTCAGAACTTGCAGAGCAGTTAGTGCAGATTGTTTCTTCTCCTAACCAAGCGTCTAAGAGTTGGATTACTGATCAGTATGACCACTACGTTGGTGGCAACACAGCACTTGCTATGCCAGACGATTCTGGAATGGTTAGAGTCTCTGAAGAAACAGGTCTTGGTGTTGCAATTGCAACAGACGCTAACGGTCGATACTGCCAACTAGATCCATACCAAGGAGCAAAGCTAGCTCTAGCTGAAGCATATAGAAACGTAGCTTCATCAGGTGCAGTTCCAGCAGCGGTTACCAACTGCCTAAACTTTGGTTCACCTGAGAACCCAGAAGTAATGTGGCAATTCAAGCAAGCAACTGCAGGTCTTGCAGATGGTTGTCTAGAACTAGGCATCCCAGTTACCGGCGGTAACGTTTCGTTCTATAACCAGACCGGTGATGTTGCTATTCACCCAACACCTGTTGTTGGTGTTCTTGGTGTTATCGATGATGTTGCAAGAAGAGTTCCTTCAGGCTGGCAAGACCAAGGAAACAACATCTACCTACTTGGAATCACAAGAGATGAACTAGATGGTTCAGTCTGGTCAGAAGTTATTCATGATCACCTAGGTGGTAAACCACCGGTAGTTGATCTAAAAGGTGAGAAAGCTCTAGCCGAATTGCTTCATGGAGCATCACTGCAAGGACTAGTCGCATCAGCACATGACCTTTCAGAAGGTGGCCTTGCTCAAGCGGTAGTTGAAAGCTCACTCCGTTTCGGTATGGGAGCTAGATTCTGGCTAAACGAAATTCTAGAACGAGACAACGTAGACCTAACCGCTGCACTATTTTCTGAATCAACCGGAAGGGTAATCGTCTCAGTTGGTAGAGAAGATGACGTCAAGTTTGTTGGACTCTGCGAAGCAAGAAGAATCCCAGTACTAAGAATCGGTGTTACCGATGCCTCTGAAAAACTAGAAATTCAAGATGTTGCGACCTGGAACCTAAGCGATCTAAAGCAGGCTCACAGTTCGACTATTCCTGAATTGTTTGGTTGAGCCTGTTTCTAGTCGCGTAGTTTTGATACCAAGAACTTGACTTAGTGGCGTTATCAACAATGGCCCAAATTGTGAAAGCTACTGGTGTGAACAGCCAGGCAAAAGCGACAGTCCGCCACAAAATTGCCTCTTCCGCAGTTGGGTAATAGCCAATGTCTCTTTGGTAAGCCGCAAACAAGCCTCTAATTAGTATTACAACCGAAAAAGCCAAATATGTAGTGAGTGCAACCCAGAACTTGTTCTTGTTGATTTTGTAGGTATAGAGCCAAGACCAAATACCTAGAAAAATGGCGAGTACCACTGCTGTTGTCTTGGATTTTTCTGCTGTACCTTTCGTAACAACATACTTAGCGGTTGGAGATCCACATTTTGGGCAAATAATTGCCGTTTCAATAATGCTGCTACCGCAAGCTGAACAAAAATTATTAGCCAATTGGGTGCTCATAGTTGCCTTTCTAGGTGCAACACTATTGTATTCATGTGGGAACTGTCTAAGTACCCTTGGGACTACACATCGTCTTTCACCTTTAGTTCTTCAGGCGCAATTCTCTCTAGCCATACCCCTTGGCTCTCAATACTCTCCTTCTTCCAAGGGTCTACTGTGGCTCTGACTCTTGGGCGGTCATCGTAGAACTTCACTATTTCCCAGTTGTCGTTGTGATATTGGATCTTGGCTAGAACCCAGCCCTCTCGAAGCCCTCCAACCGCATCTTCCCTCTTCTCGAAGTTGAATAGCGGGTAGCGAACTCTTCCTGGGTCATCTACAGACACCCAACCCCAAGCCTGAAGGCCTTCTTTCCATAAGCTACTGTGCATATTTCCCCTCTCCACTTATCAAAGTAGTAGGGACCACTGACGTAGGAATCAGCAATTTTCCTGAGCTTGGCGTTAGAACTACTTGATCAGTAGGCCCCAGTTCTCAAGGTACTCGTCCATCCAGTTTGGCTTCAACCCATTCATGCTTGGGCGAAGACGTCTTAGGTCTGTCGGGTTATGAGGCTTACCGTTCTTACCTGGAGTATCTAGCCAGATCTGGTGATCCGTTTTCAGCGCTCTAGCCACGACTCTTGCTGGAATGACGTGAACGGTTGGGTTCTCAGGCTGGAAATCTACAAAACAGTAGAACAGGTTTCTGTCGGTCATGGTCTCGTGCTTTACCCCCATGTGCCATCCCCCATCACTACCGTATTGACGAGCTTTGACCTGGATAAGCTTTGGTTCACCGCCTTCTAGAAAGTTAATCAAGATGTCTACTTTTCGAACGCCTTCAGGTGCCTGAGCCGCCAGGATGCTTCTCTGCAACAATCTAGAAAGAACTAAATGCTCCCCAGCTGCTCCGGTCAATGTTGTATCTAGTTTTTCTGCCATACGTGAACCTTTCTGTCACTGTAATAACTTGTTCCTCTTGCAAATTATTCTCCTGAAGGCGACTTTTTGTATTAAAGAAACGGCCTTCCATGGGAACAGTCTGGATATATAGATGCTCTCATATGGGTGGCGATGAAGTATCCTGTTTCCATATGAATATAGATGAGCAGCCAATTACAGACGTCGATCAATTCATTGTTGATAATCGAGCGAACGCGGTTACCGCTGGCCAATTCCTCACGGAATGGTGCAAGCTAGCCAGCAGCCTAGACATTGCCACGGGTTATTTCGACACTAAGGCTTTTGACAGCTTATCTCCGGCTTGGGAATCTCTAAAAAAAATCCGTCTCCTAATGGGTTCTGAGGTGACTTCGGGAGTCAAGTCAGTAATTCTGGCAGCTGTAAAGCAGAGAGTCCTAAATCAGCTAGAACATGCTTTGGATGATTCTCACCAAGAGGACCCGCTGATGAAGCGAGCATCCAAAGTTCAAGAAGCCATAGTCTCAGGAAAAATTGAAGCAAAGGTATTTGCTAAGTCCAAATTCCACGCTAAGGCCTATCTAACGACTGGCAACGAGGCATTGCCTACGCATAGAGCACTTGTCGGATCTTCCAATTTCACCCAAGCGGGGTTGAACAGAAACATCGAACTCAATGTTCAGATACATGATTCAGACCGTATCACGGAGCTACAAAAGTGGTATAAATCTCACTGGGATGAAGCAGAAGACATCAAGGAAGAGCTTTTGCAAGTTCTGCAGCACCACACCCGAGAAGTCTCACCTTTTGAGATTTATGGCCGGGCGCTGAACGAGTTCTTCGTCAACGAAACCCAGACAGCAAACGAATGGGAAGACCAGAGCTCCTCCATGTTCAAACTTCTTGATGACTACCAAAAAGAGGGTTATTGGCAGGTAGTTAACATCGCGAAGCGCTTCAATGGTGCATTGCTCTGTGATGGCGTAGGGCTAGGTAAAACCTTCATAGGTCTCATGCTGATCGAAAGGCTAGTTGAACACGAAAAGAAGAATGTGATTCTTCTCGCACCTAAGTCGGTTAAAGAAGGTGTGTGGACTGAGGAACTAGCTAAGCGCCTCCCCGCCCTTGCAGGAATGGATGGATTCCAAGACTTCTCGAACTTGACTGTGCTGTCGCACACCGATCTTAGAAAATCCAATGCAGATCGTATACGCCGTCTAATTGAACGTGCGGATGCCATAGTCATCGACGAGGCGCACCACTTTAGAAATCCTGGAAAGCTCCCTGTTGAAGGTGCAAATGTTGAGGACATGAGCCGTTGGTGGCAACTCTTTGCCATGGCCAATAAAACAAAGGTGAAGCCTGTCTACATGCTTACAGCAACACCTATCAATAACTCACTTCAGGATTTCAAGAACCTGGTAAGCCTCTTTACTCAGCGAAATGACGCTTACTTCAAAGAGACACTTGGAGTAAATTCTGTCTCTGCTGAAATTATCAAAATCGAAAGAGCAATCAACACTCGCATGGCGCTAATTGAATCAGGCGAAAAAATCGAAGCACCTACGGACGAGATCTATAACAGTCCTTTATTTGAGAACTTAGTAGTTCAGCGATCAAGAAATTACGCAAAGAAGAGCCAAAGGCGACAGTATGGAAAAACCCAAAAACTGGTCTTCCCGGAGAGAGAGAAGCCTCGAGTATCTAACTATTCCCTTGCGGACACCTACGGCGATCTCTTTGAGATCTTCGAGAAAGCCATGGATCACAAGAGACGTGGGCCTAATGGTGAGCTTCTAGCTGAGCCTTTGTTCAGGCTTCCTATCTACTCTCAGGTTGACTATGCGCTGCCAGGGGTTGACCTAAGCGACCTAGAAAAGGGACGACGTAAGCAGATTGTTGAACTGATACGAATATCTTTCATGAAGAGATTCGAATCCTCTGTTTACTCGTTCGAGAGATCATCTGCAAAGCTTTTGCTCAAAGTTCTGACTTTCATAAAGGCCAATGTTGAGTTAGCGGACCAGAAGACTTGGCTTGAATCATGGGCCTCTAAGAACGATGACCTCTATAAATACATAAACGATCAGCTGCTTGTGATAGCGGACGAGTCCGATGAAGAGGAATATGAGGAGGATGACGCGGATATTCTCGAGTCTCTCGATACTGACGACATAGAAGCCTTAGATAGAACCAAGTTTGATGTCGACAAAATCATCGAAGACTCCAAGTCCGATGTTGAGCTGCTCACCACTTTCATCAGAAACCTTATGAAGTTTGGCCCTAAGGACGACGACAAGCTCCAGTCCCTCATAGCTAGCTTGACCTCCGACCCAGAGTTGGTGGGCAAGAAAGTGATGATATTCACCGAGTTCTCAGACACTGCAAGATATATACATAAGCATCTAAAGGACGTGGGAATAGAGAAGCTCGAATTCTTAGACTCAAAGTCAAAGTCAGATAGAGCAGGGATTCTTAGACGCTTTAGTCCTTACTACAACCGCTCTAGTCTTCAGCAACTTGATGATGATGGTGCAACTGAAATTGATGTACTAGTCGCAACAGATGTTTTATCCGAAGGTCTTAACCTTCAAGACGCCACGCGACTAATCAACTATGACATTCACTGGAACCCAGTTCGTCTGATGCAAAGAATCGGTCGTGTCGATAGAAGACTGAACCCAGAAATCGAAAAAGAGCTCAAAGCCGCATACCCAGACAGAGCGAACGAAAGAGGTCGCATTGTTTTCTGGAATTTCCTTCCCCCGAAGGAGCTCAAGCAGCTACTTAGCCTCTGGCACAAAGTTCGAACCAAGACCGCATACATCTCATTTGCTCTAGGTTTAGAAGCTCCGATTCTTCACCCTGATGATCACTACAACTCCTTGAAAGAGTACGGTATCCCAACAGACTTTGATCGTTTGTATGATGGCCGCTTCTCAGATAACGAGAAGCTCAAATTGGAGTGGCAATCCCTTCGCGAGGACCACCCTGAAGCATTCCAGATAATAGACAAACTACCGAACGGTTCATTCAGTGGAAAGATTCAAGACCCTGAATTAGAAAAGGGAATTTTCTTCTGTATCAGAGTGCCAGGACTAAATGTAGAGACCAACACCTTTACTTATGAGACCGGAACAACTGAATGGCTGTTTTGGGATATCGCAGAAAAGAAGGTGCTCGGGAGACAAGGAGCTAATCTCGCGCCAGCAATTAGAACCGCCATTGCTGATGCCCGAGTAATTTCAAACCCAGACGCCTCATGGTCAGATGAAACCGAAAGCGTTTGGCATCAAGCCTGGAAGTCAGTCAAGAGTCACCTGCACAACACAACTCTAAGAAACTTGATGATGCCACTAGACGCACCTGACCCTAAATTGATCTGCTGGATGGAGTTGAACTAATCAATGCCAATTTCTGATAGAACCTTAGAGAACATTCGGTCTCTAGATGATGTGATGGGATTCCTTTCGCGAGAGTTGAAATGGCCGGTTGACATTGAAAACCTAGAAAGGTCTTCTTTTAACTACACGCCTCAAGAGCTGAATGTGAAACCCGAGATAGCGGACAAAATCAATTCAATTAGACAACTGCGACCAGCAGAACAAGGGCAGGCTTGGGGAATTTTTTTGTTGGACCTTTCTGGTGCAGGTTTTCAAAAGAAAACAATAAGGGAAATCCTAAGAACGCTTACTGCCAAGAGGCGAGGAAGTCCGAAGCCAGGTATCTGGGCAACACGCAACTTAATGTTCGTAGTCTCCAGTGGCGAGGGGGAGAAATTTGAAATTCATTTCTTAGCTTTCCAAAACGACGATTCAGGCAAACCATCGATACTGTCCATTGATTGGCGACCTGATCACATGACAACTCAATACAGTTTGAGATTGCGGTCGGAATTGCTACCGAAGCTCAAATGGCCCAGTGACGCTCGAGACCTAAACCGTTGGCATGAAGACTGGCGTAGCGCATTCCATCGTCAACCTGGTCAGGCAATGCATGACACGAACGCACTAGTGTCTCGCATGGCAGAAGTTGCTATCGCTCTTAGAGAAAGCATTAGTGAGGGGTTGAATCGAGAGAAGGGCAAGGGGCCTTTGAATGCACTGCTGACACTAATCAAGGAAGAGTTAGTCGGGGAAGCGACTGAGGACGAATTCGCCGATATGTGTGCCCAAACAATTACATACGGTTTGCTAGCTGCCAGAGTCCAAGACCCCGAGGGTTTTGGGGCATCACCCGTGCTAGATTACCTTCCTCTAAACAACGAATTTCTCGAATCCCTCTTTAACGAGGTACAGGATGCAATCACAGGTTTGGCGGCCGAGAACAATAGCCTAGAAGCTCTTTATTCTGATCTTCGAGCAACAGATGTTGAATCAATACTAGATCAATTTGGGAACACTGCCGATGGGGGAGACCCAGTCATACACTTCTATGAGAATTTTCTAGCCCAATATGACAACAGGATCAGACTTGAAGCTGGAGCCTTTTACACCCCTAAAACTGTTGTTGACAAGATGGTGGATTTGGTCGATGAAATTCTCAAGGACAAGTTCAACCTACCCCTAGGTTTGGCAGATAGCTCTTCATGGGAGAAGGTATGCCGAGACCTAAATCTGCCGATTCCAGACGGGATAGACCCATCTAGAAATTTCGTCTCTTTGCTAGACCCAGCAACTGGCACGGGCACCTACCTTATGTCCGCAATTTTAAGAGCAAAGGCAAATTTGGCTGCGGACGGAAGAGAAGGTGAGACCATTGACCGCTCGCTCTTTGAAAGAGTGCTTCCTAACTTCAAAGCTTTTGAGTTGATGCTTGGCCCGTATTCAATTGCAAACTTTAAGTTGGGCCTAGCGCTGAGCGAGGATAGATCTTTCACCCCGCCAAAAATGATTTACCTCACTAACACTCTGAAGTTGTCCCCTGATTCTTTCGACGTTATTCCAGAGGCGGAGACTCTGATATCTGCCGAAGGTCATGGAGCAGACGCGCTGAAGCTCAGTGAACCGTTCACTGTAATTCTGGGTAACCCCCCATATTTGCGCGAGACTAACAACCTTTCTTCTAACAAGGCTAAGGGCCTAGGTGGTGTAATACGAGAGAGACCTTCTTCAGTTTTTGGAAATCTGCCAGCGCTTCACGACTTTGAGAAAGACTACTCGGCGGCTGGTGTCCCCCCAACAATGAAAGCTAACATCCTAAATCTGTATGTTTACTTCTGGCGCTGGTCACTTTGGCAGGTTCACCAGAAATTCCAGGATAATCAAGTCCCTGACAGAGGGTTCGGTTCTCCCGGCGTTGTTTGTTTCATAACTGGATCCTCATTTATTAAGACCCCAAGTTTTGTTGGGTTCAGAAACTATCTTCGCCAATGTTACGACGAGATACTGGTGTTAGATCTCGGCGGCAGTAATTTCGCGGGGCTGTCTGATCCAAATATCTTCGACATACAAACTCCTGTGGCCATACTTATTGGAGTAAAGTACTCCAACTCGACCAAAGAGTCATCGGTTAGGTATCTCAGAATTTCGGGCACTCGGGAAGAGAAATTGGCCGCTTTGCAACGCGTATCATTTGCTAGCGGAGCTCCCGTCCTCGGGTCGAGATTCGACCAATTTATGTTCGAAGAAGCGACTGTATTGTCTGACCAGCCATACTTAGCGTCATTGTTCGGTTCTGCCGCGAGTGGCTGCAAACCTGGACGTGCCTGGGTGTCTTCTCCAAGCCTAAAAGTTCTCCAACGTCGCTGGGAGACATTAGCGACTAGCGAGGAGAGCCAAAGAGCCTCTCTCTTCAGAGTCGGGAGCGCAAAAACTATAACATCATCCCCTAAAAGCTACTCGACCGGGCAACCATATGACAAAACCATCGCCCTATTAAGCCCAGACTCCCAACCTGAGTCCTATGTCAGATACTCTTATCGGCCTTTTGACGAGCAGTACCTTATCCGCGATGCTCGCTTGCTAAGCCAGGTGTCAAAACTATTACTCAATGACCAGCCAGGGCAATATTTCCTAGGTTCTGGCGATAGCCTGTCGGGTGGCCCCAGCGTAATCCTCTTTCGACACCTCCCGGATATGCCTGCATTCAGAGGTCAAATGGCTAGCAAGGATTTCTACCCTAGATTCACTGACAAAGACGGTAAGTCGAACCTGAGCGCAACCGGGCACAAATATGCTACGAAAATGAAATATCGGAACTTGGAAGCAGACTTTCTGGGATACATATACGGGGTGCATGGAACAGGGGGGTATTTTGAGGTGTTCAAGCAAGCGCTGGGGCTTGGACTGGATCGAGCCAAGTTGCCCCTGACGTCTAGTCAAGCAATCTACAAGTCAATAAGTGAGGTGGGTAAGGCTCTCATTAACCAACATTATGGGGAAACTGTGCATGAGACTGGTGTTACCCTAAAGACTTTTCAAGCTCTACCCCTACCTGTAGATTTGTCCCCAAAGAAGATATCATATGATCTCAAGAGCGAAATGATCCGCCTCGATGATTTTGAATACTGCATGCTCCCTAAGGAAGTTTGGGAGTTCAAAGCTAATGGTCTCCAGATAGTGAAATCCTGGCTGGAAAACAGAAAAGCGAACCCGAAGGGCAGACGATCATCGCCACTTGATGACATCAATGAAGAGAATTGGATCTTCAACGAAGAGTTCGTGAAGATGATTGCTGATGTGTCTGCTGTGATTGAAGCTAAGAAATTAGTAATACCTCTGTTGCAGAAGGTTGCTGAAGAGCTAGAGGCTCAACCAGGTAAGTGACCTGGGAACCAGATCCCCTTGTGAACTAAGGTAATCTTGCGCTCGATGTCAGTGTCCGGATCTGTGAATACGACATCTCCATAGATACTGACGTTTATCCTGCTGCCCTCAGGGAGGCCCCAGACCTTTAGACCATTTACTAGGTTTGCGACAGAATCTTCCGCCAAGGTTGACAAAAGCTCGCCAGTTTCAATGTCGATGACATCTGAGCCAGTGTATTCATACTTGTGGTTCACAAAGAATCCACGAGCCTCTTGTTTGTCTATGTTTGGCTCATCGCCTACCCATCCGACTAAGACCTTGTCGCCTTTGACGTAACCCATAATTGCACCATCAGGGGCAATTCTTAGCTGTCCTCCGATAGGGAAATATTTCATTAGGATAGAAATCTTCCTGCTAGCGGCGTCTGGATCACCAAACTCTTGCCTTATTGATTTACCCGCTTCGGTAATGTCTAAGGTCTGCCTCTTCAAGGTGACTAAACGTGCAGGCACTTCCCCCACCCATGCTGCCCCAACAGGAGGTCGTTGTATTTCTTCTTCAACTTTGTCAGCGATTTTCTCCGCGTACTCTTGAGCAGCAGTTGGAAGGGGTTGGGGTGCTGGCTCGTCGAATGTCTTTCCAGCTTTGAAGTCTCTTACTCTCTGAATGATTCTTTGAAGGTCGTGAGCGATTGGAAGGGAGCAAATCATTGCCATGTCAAATAGCGGAATTGCGTAGTCCAAGAACAAATCGTGAGTTGGGCGAATACTTCCATGGGACCAGTTGTTCATTACATCTTTGAGTTCTGCAGCTTGATTTCGCCATAAATCCTTATGTTCGCTCAAACCCGGGAACGCAGCCTTGATTGAGGATCCAGGAAACAGCCCTTCCTTAAGAAGAAATCTTGGATCGTTGGCGTCGTCGTAAAGTGCTAAACCCTTTTCGGCATGGATTGCTCGAATTCGGTTGAACCAGTCATTGTCACCGTTGTTCTTTAGGTAGGTATCCACAGACTCGTAAAGCTGATCTCCGAATGTGAAGTTGAGAAAGTAATAAAAACCTCCGAGCTCAATCACATCACCTTTCACAGGCAAAGGAACGTTCAATTTATGTCCAGACCGTAGTCATACATGATTGCCAGAATTCTCGTCACGGTGAATGCAATCGCGACAGCCTCGACATTTCCACTTGGCACTAAAGCCGAAAGAATGCCTTTTGTCTTATTGTCTTCTCCGGTCAACTCTTCCTTAGTGCCTACACGAAGCGCTCCATGGCCTTTTAGTAGTTCCACGAGATCAGTTTGGGCCCAGAGATTTAGATCCTCAATAGTCACATTCGCGAGATTAGCCTTCTTTGAAGTGGTGTTGTATTTCATGGCGCGAAGTTGAAAAACTTCATTTGCCCCAGCAGAGCTAAGCGCTAGACGACCAGTGCCCTTTTTCAGGCTGTCATACTTCGTATCACCGCTGTGCCACTCGATTAGGGTGACTTCACGATTTGCTTCTGGCCAAGAAACAATCCCGTATTGGATGTCTAACTCATCTGAGGTTCTAACGCGGAACATCGTGACTGAGCCTTCTTGATCCCCTTCATTTCCAGCGGAGTTGTCCATTGGTTTTCCAACAAAAGGAATTGTCTGGTCATCAATTTCGATAGTGCACTTGCCTAAAGCAATTAGCATGAGTCACCTTTCTCCCCGGTTGGGAATACTTGTTTAAGTGTAGAGCTTGGGTTGACACGGAGATTGAAGCCGAACCACATGGAGAGAAATGAGAGAGAGAACTTCATGTGGTTCGGCTTCCCGAGAACCAATGACTAGAGGACAGGCTAGCCATTGGTCACGTTTTTAGTTGTCTTCAGCCTCTTCGGCTTCAGACTCGTTGGTACCTTGAGCTTCAAATCGAGCTTTCATAGTCGGATTATTGCGTGTTAGTTTCTTTACGGTCAGATCATCCAACTTGTCGTTGGCTAAACGAAGGTTTCTCTCAGAGCCTGTCAAAGACTCCTTTGCGGCTTGCAGCTTCTTGATAGCAGCATCAATCTCGGCGATAGCATCCCCGTACTTGTCAGCGGCGAGCTTGTAGTTACGAGTAAAGCCCTTCTTCCAAGCTGCTACATCGCTCTCGAAATTAGTGATGTCAACATTCTGAGCCTGGATTATCGCAAGCTCATTTCTTGCATCTACTGTCTTTAGAGCAGCGTTACGTAGCAAAGTAATCATCGGGATGAAGAACTGTGGGCGAACAACATACATCTTTGGATAGATGTGGGAAACATCCACGATTCCAACGTTATAAAGCTCTGAGTCTGCCTCGAGCATAGAAACTAGAACCGCGTACTCGCAACCTTTTTCATTGCGGTCTTTATCAAGCTCAGCCAAGAAATCTTCATTCTTCTTCTTGGTCTTGGTTTCATCGCCTTCA
>Ga0164295_10003246_pt1 | contig 13101 bp, 7 predicted proteins | sample GEODES006metaG_FD_111798 | JGI IMG/M metagenome (GOLD analysis project Ga0164295, IMG submission 111798) | Oligotrophic lake water microbial communities from Sparkling Lake, Wisconsin, USA - GEODES006 metaG | ecosystem: Environmental > Aquatic > Freshwater > Lake | place: USA: Sparkling Lake...
CACAACCTCGGCCGCTACATCCGCGTGGTCCAGAGCATCGCGGTGATCGAGCCGCCCGGCGGACGGCACGCCCGCATGCAGCTCCTCGCCCGCCAGCTCACCGATCCGGTCACCGCTCAGATCGCCTCCCTGCGGCTCGAGGCGATCGGCAAGGACGCGATCCCCGTCCTTCGCGAGGCCCTCGACTCGAAGGACCCCGAGATCCGGTTCGCTGCCGCCGAGGCATTGGCCTACCTCGGCGAATCGATCGCCGCCTCGCATCTGGCCGAGGCCGCGACGAACCTGCGGAGCACGCGGCCGGCGGCGCTTGCCGCGCTCTCGGTGCTCGATGACGCCAACGGGGTCGACGCCCTCCAGACGCTGCTCTCCAGCCGCAGTGCCGAGACGCGGTACGGCGCCTTCCGCGGCTTGTGGCGCATGGATCCCGAGCTGCCGCTGGTCCGCGGTGAGCGGCTGGGGGATGCCTGCTCCCTGCACGTTGTCGACGTCAAGGGGCCGCCGCTGATCCACGTCACCCGCAGCCACCGACCCGAGATCGTCTTCTTCGGCACGGAGCATGACGTCGCCGACGGCCTGCGGGCGGAAGCCGGCACGTCGATCGTCGTCGTGGTCGAAGGCGACTCCGCCACGGTGAGCCGGTTCGCACCGGGGCAGAGCGACCAGCAGGCCGAGGTGCCCGCCACGGCGGACCGGATCGTTCGATCGATCATCGAACTGGGAGGCAGCTACCCCGACGCCGTCCAGTTCCTGCAGCAGGCCAGCGCCTCCCGCACTCTGGCGAGCCGCCTCGCCTTCGACGCGCTGCCCGACGAGCTTGACGGTCGCCCGACGATTCACGAGGAGGCGTCAGCCCGCGTCCGCGACATCCCGGAGGACGCCGCTGGCCGGGACGCGGCGGACGCCGCGGATCGCGGCGGCGACGAATCCGAATGACGCGGCTCACCGCCCTCGAACTCTTCGGCTTCAAGAGCTTCGCCGACCGCACCCGCTTTGAGTTCCCCCCGGGTATCACCGTGGTCGTGGGACCGAACGGCTCGGGCAAGTCAAACGTCGTCGACGCAATCAAGTGGGTGCTCGGCGAGCAGTCGGTCCGTAGCCTTCGTGGCAAGGAGATGACCGACGTCATCTTCGCCGGCTCGACGGGCCGCAAGTCGCTCAACATGGCCGAGGTCTCGCTGATTTTTGACAACTCGGCCCGGCAGCTCCCGGTGTTGTCCGAGAACGTCCAGATCACGCGACGGGTCTACCGCAACGGGGAGAGCGAGTACCTCGTCAACGGTGAGCCCTCCCGGCTTCGCGACATTCGCGAACTCTTCTCGGGCACGGGGGCCGCGACCCAGGCCTATAGCGTGATCGAACAGGGGCGGGTCGACGCCCTGCTGGTGGCGTCGGGCCGCGACCGCCGCGCCGTCTTTGAGGAAGCTGCCGGGATCACGAAGTTTCGTACCCGCCGCACGGAGGCCCTGCGGCGGCTGGAACGCGCCGAACAACACCGGCAGCGGCTCGCCGATATCGTGGGCGAGGTCGGCGGGCGGCTCGAGACCGTCCGCCACCAGGCGGCCCGGGCCCGCCGCTGGAAGACGATGCAAGACCGCCTCAGGTCGTTGCGGATCGCCGCGTCCGCCCGGGACCTCTCCGGAGTCGATGCCACGATCGCGGCGGTCGAGCAGGCGGTCACCACCGCACGGTCATCGACCAACGACAACGACATCCGCGCGACGGAGCTCGCGACCGTCGCGGCCGCGCTCACGACCGCGGCGGAGGAGCTTCAACCCCGGCTCACTGCGGCCCGTACCGCCGCGGCCGCCGAGATCCAGCGGGTGGCCGCCGCGGAGGCAACGGAAACCCTCGTCCGCAACCGCCGTGGGGAGTACGAGACCGAATTGCACCGCGCTGAAGCGGCACTGGCAAGGACGATCGACGCTGAACGCCAGGCCGCCGCCGCGCGGAATGCGGCCGTGGAGACCGCCGCGACCATCGACGAAGCACTGGCCACGCTGCGAGCGAAACTCAACCTCCGCGAGTCTGCCGCAGCCGGCTCGTACGGCGACGCCGCCAGCGCGCGGGAGGCGAAGGTCGCTGCGGTCGGGGCGGTCGATGAACTCGCCCGTCGCCAGGTGCGGCTCGAGGCAGACCACGAGCGGGCCCGCACGGCTGGCGATGAGGCTCGCACCGCAGCCGAAGCGGCCCAGCAGGCCGTTGTCGAAGCCCGCCGGCGGCACTCCGTGCTGGGGGAATCACGGGCGGCATGCGAAGGGCATCTGGCAGCGCTGGAGATTCGGCTGCATACCGCCGTGGCCGACGTGGAGTCACTCGAGGCAACCCAGCGCGACGACGCGGTCGCACTGCAGGCCGCCTGGCGGGATCTCGCCGGCTGGAGAGCGGCATTCGAGGCTTGTCGCGAGCGGAGGACGCTGCTGCAGGACATTGTCGACCGGCAGGAGGGCATGTCGGATGCAGCCCGCACGCTTCTGACCAGAACCGGCTCCGGCATGGTGCCCGGATTCGCCGGCGTGCTGGCCGACCTGGTCGTCGCCGGAGTCGAGTGGGCCCCCCTCGTCGACCTGGCCCTGGGCGAACTTGGCCAGAGCCTCGTGGTTGACTCGCTCGACGAGGCGATCGCCTGGCATGCGGACTGGTCGACGACCGATGATGCCGAAGCGGTGCTCGCGGCGGGGGGCCGGATCGGCTTCCTCGCGGCCCGGCACCTGCACGAGCCGTCCACGTTCGATCCCGGCCCGCATTCCGGCATCGTCGGGCGGCTCGACCGACTGCTCGTCGACGGCGGCGTGGAACCACCCCCCAGCGGCGATCACGATCTCGTTCGCCGCCTGCTGGGCCGAGTCTGGGTCGTCGAGCGGATCGAGCACGCCCTGCCGCTGCTTCAGGCAGCGCCGGCCGGCACGCTCTTCCTCACCCGCGACGGCAAGAGCCTGACGGTGGACGGCGAGTTCGGTATCGGCATGCAGGCCGCGGCGTCTGGGCTCGTCGCGCGGCGAAGCGAGTTGCGATCGCTCGACGAACGCCACGCGGGGCTCGCCCGTACCGTCGACCGCGGCCAACAGGAGATCGACTCCCTGCAGAGGGCGGTCGACGCACGCACGCAGGAAATCGCCCAGGCCACCGGGCGGCGACAGCAGGCGGGCGAGACGATCGCCACGGCACGGGCCGAACTTGGCCGCGTCTCCCGTGACGAACGGGGAGCGGACGAGGCGATCAGCACGGCCGAGCAGCAGTCGCGTCGGGCCGATCAGCGACTCGCCGCCGCCGAGGCTGCACTGGAAGCGGCCGCCGGCCGCCTCGCTGCCGCCGAGGCTGAATGTGCCTCCGCCCGGATGGAGGCCGATCGCTGCCATGCCGCGATCGAGGCGCTGGAACACGACCGCGGCCAGGCGATCGACGAGATCCACCGACTGCGGGTCGAGGAGGCGACGGCTGCGGAGAAACTGGCCCGCTGCCAGGACCGCGTAGCCGCGAGCACGGCCGCCTGGGAATCGCGTCAAAACGACGTCGAACTGGCTCGCCGTCACGTGGCCGAGTCTCGCAGTCGCTCGGCCAGCCACGAACTCGAACTCCTCGCCTCCACCGCCGTGCGGGCGGAGGCAGCCTGGATCGCCGAACGGGCGGGCGGGGTCCTCGGGCAACTCGCCGATGACAGCGGCCGCCTCGACGCCGATCGCCATGCCACCGCCGCCGCCATCGAAGAGGCGCGAACGGCCGCCACGAGACTCGCCGAGCGGGTGCACTCCCTCGAACTCGAGGCCGGCGAAGCCCGCCACCAGCGGGCCCGGATCGTGGAGCGGATTCGCGACGACTACGACATCGACATCGACATCGTCGCCGTGGCTCCCCACCTTCCCCCAGCTGCCGATTCGGTTGCCGACGCGGCTCAGGACGCCGACCCGATTCCCGACGACCGCACCGAGCTCGAGACGCGGATTGAGGAGCTGCGGCGGAAACTCGCCTCGATGACGTCAGTAAACATGGAGGCGCTGCGGGAGTCGGAGGAACTGGCGGAGCGGCTCGCCACGCTCGAGGCCCAGCTTGCCGACGTCACCGGCGGCAAGGAGTCGATCGAGCAGCTGATCGCCCGAATCGACGAGGAGAGTCGGCGGCTGCTCGGCGACACGATCGAGACGGTTCGCGGCCACTTCCGTGACCTCTTCGAGCGGGTCTTCGGCGGCGGCCAGGCCGACATCGTCCTCGAACAGGGTGTCGACCTGCTCGAGACATCGGTCGAGATCGTGGCCCGCCCCCCCGGCAAGGAGCCGCGGAGCATCTCGCTGCTCTCCGGCGGCGAGAAGACGATGACCTGCGTGGCCCTGCTGCTGGCGATCTTCAAGTCGCGGCCAAGCCCGTTCTGCGTGCTCGACGAGGTCGATGCCGCGCTCGACGAGGCCAACGTCGACCGGTTCGGCGGGGTGCTCCGGGACTTTCTCTCGTCAACGCAGTTCATCGTGGTCACCCATTCGAAAAAGACGATGGCCTCGGCCACGACGCTCTACGGGGTGACCATGGAGGAGTCAGGGGTCTCGAAAAGGGTCAGCGTCCGATTCGAACAGACCGCAGCCGCCGCCCGTCCATCGTCGCGGGCCGCCTGAGTTCGGCCCCTCGGCGGCAGCCGGTACAAGCCGGATTCCGTGACTTGCCGGGGAGTTCCGCGTGTCCGGCACAGGCCGGTCGAGCGCTGCCACCGCTCCGTCCGTGAAGAACGGCTCAAGTCTCACGACACGATCTTTCGATCTACCCTCTTGGACGGCCATATCGCGGACGTGTCCGGGAGCGATCCCGCAAGCACGACGAGGTGTGGCGCAGGGGGGGAACCTGCGAGTCCCGGCTTTCATCAGGGGTGCGTCTTGCCCATAGGACGCACGCCCGGTGATCGGGAATTCACATGCCCCCTCCGCGCCTCTGGCCGGCCTTCGTGGGGCACGACGACGTGGGCGTCCCCATCGAGAACAGCCGCGTCAAAGGGGGGCTGTGTTCGACGCTCGCAAGGGTGCGGACTGGCCAAAACATTTCCGGACACGAAAGATCCCAGGGGAGTCCAGAAGATGAAGGTTTTCACGACAGGCCAGGTCGCCAAAATCTGTAAAGTCGCTCCACGAACCGTGAGCAAGTGGTTCGACTCAGGGCGGCTCAAGGGGTATCGCATCCCAGGCAGCCAGGATCGCCGCATCCCGCGGGAGTACCTGATCAAGTTCCTCAAGGAGCACGGCATGCCGCTGGGCGACCTTGAGGACGAGGCGATGGCCAAGGTGCTGCTCGTCGGTCAGGATCAGCTGCTGATCGAGAATCTCAAGAAGCAACTGCCCGTCGAGCGGTCGTTCAAGATCCAGGTGGCCGCGAGCGGCTTCGAGGCCGGCATTCAGGCGGAGAGCTTCCATCCTGACTGCATCGTGGTCGACTACTCGATCGGCAGGATCGATGCCCAGCAGATCTGCCAGAATCTGCGGCGGAATCCGGAGTATGCCGACACGATCGTGATCGCTCTGCTGCCGGACGACGGTTCGCAGATCACGGTCGACCGGGCGCACGTCAACGAGAGCTTCAAGAAGCCCTTCGACGTGGCACTGCTCGCCGAGCGGCTCCGCACGCTGATCGGCGCCCGCAAGGAGCTTGTCTGAAGCAACTCGCGAAATCATCCGGTCCGCGGGGCCAGCTGTGGCCCCCGCGGGCCGGACGCGGGCGGGGTATGCTCTAGGGCATGAGCGACCCGCAGCACGGCATCCGGATGATCGACGTCGGCGGCAAACCGATCACCGTGAGGACGGCCCGGGCCTCGGCGCGGCTGACGGCCGGGTCCGAAACGATCCGGCGGATCCGCGGGGGTGAACTCGAGAAGGGTGACGCCGTCGCCACGGCCCGGATCGCCGGCATCATGGCGGCCAAGAAGACCAGCGAGTTCGTGCCGCTCTGCCATCCCCTGCCCCTCGAAGCAGTGGAGGTGGCGATCAGCTTCCCCGACGCGGTGACCGTCGCGATCGAGACGCGGGTTCGCACCACCGCCCGGACCGGCGTCGAAATGGAGGCGCTCACCGCCGCAACCGCTGCCGCGCTGGCGATCTACGACATGTGCAAGTCGATCGACCCCGACATGGCGGTCGAGCGGGTGCAGCTCGAGGAAAAGACGGGCGGGATTCACGGCGACTACCGCCGTTCGGTCGGCCCGTAAGAACCAGGTCACGGACGACGTTTCCGCGCTACACGATCCGGTTGGCCTCGTTGAGGATCGGCTCGAGTTCGTCCACGAAATCTCGGACGTCCTTGAACTCCCGGTACACGCTCGCGAACCGCACATAGGCCACTTGGTCGAGATCCTTGAGCAGCTCCATCAGCCGCTCTCCGATCACGCGACTCGGCACATCCGATTCATACGCGCCGTAGAGTTCCGCCTCCAGCGACAGGACCACGCCCTCGATCTCGTCCTCGGTCACCGGCCGCTTCCAACAAGCCTTGGCAAGCCCCCGCTTGATCTTGTCGCGATCGAAGGGATCGCGAACTCCCTCCTTCTTCACCACGGTCAGCAGTTGCCGCTCCACCCGCTCGTAGGTCGTGAACCGGCGGCGGCAGGCGAGGCACTCCCGGCGGCGGCGGATCGTCGCGCCGTCGTCGCCAGACCGGGAATCGATCACCCGGTCATTGTCGGAACGGCAGAAGGGACACCGCATGAAGACTCTCCGAGGCTCGTCGTCGCAGCATCGTAGAACCCGGTGTCTGAAACCGGCAAGAGCGGTCCGGCGCCGTCACGGCATCGTGCCGGCGGCATCGTCATCGGCTATGTCCCCGGCTATGTCCCCGGCCAGGTCTGGCGGCTCGAAGTCGTCGCTCTGGTCAACCGCCGGCACCGTGTCACCCGCGTTGCCCTCATCATCGCGAACGATCTTCCAGTCGCGACGTTGCCGTGAACTCGGGATCTTCATCGCCTTGCGGTACTTCGTGACCGTGCGGCGGGCCACGGTGATGCCCCGCTTGCCGAGTTCGTCCACGAGATCGTCGTCGCTGTAGGGGGCATTCTTGGGCTCGCCATCGACGATCTCCTGGAGTTTCATCCGCACGGCGTCCCAGGCCACCTCCTCACCGTCGGCGCTGACGGTGCCGCCGACGAAGAACTTTCTCAGCGAGTGGAGGCCGCGGGGAGTCTGCAGCCACTTGTCGTCAACGGCCCGGCTGACCGTCGTCACGTGCATCCCGATGCGGTCGGCGATCTGCTGCATCTTGAGCGGCTCGATCGCCTCGGGGCCTTCCTGCAAAAACCCCGTCTGGTGATCGACGATCGCCTGCGAGGTCTTCAGCAGGGTGCTGCGGCGCTGCTCAATCGCGTCGATCAGCCACTGGGCGGCGTTGATCTTGCGTTTGATGTACTCGCGGGTCGTGGGGTCCGTGTCGGCCGACATCAGCATGTCGCGATAGAGCGGACTGATCCTCAGGTTGGGCAGATCGATCTCCTCGAGCCGTACCTTCCAGGTGCCGTCGGGCATGTGATCGACATACACGTCGGGCTTCACCGGCACGACGATCGGCGTCGTGAAGATCGCCCCGGGCTTCGGCTTGAGCGAGTGGAGCTGGAGGCGAAGCTCCTCGATCTCCTGGATCGACAGGCCGGTCTTCCGTTGGATCAGGGGAAGCCGGTTGGCGGCCAGGTCTTCCAGATGGTCGCCCACCAGCCGCCGTAGGTTTCGGGCATTCGGCATGTCGTGCCGGATCTGCAGCAGGAGGCACTCCTTCAAATCTCGCGCGGCCACCCCCGGCGGATCCATGTTTTGCACCACCGCCAGCGCCTTGTGCAGGTGGGCCTCCTGCCCGGCAGGTCCGTCGGCGTCGACGAGTTCCTCGACCGGCATCGGCAGGTAGCCGTTGGCGTCGAGGTTGTAGATCACCTTGTCGGCGGCCAGCCGCTCGGCCTCGGTCAACTCGTAGTTCGAGAGTTGCTGGTGGAGGTGATCGCAGAGCGTCTCAGGTCGTTCGGCCATGTTGGCCATGACGTCCAGATAGCGATCGCCCGCCTGCTCGATCTGCGATGCCGACGGACGGCTGCGGTCGTCATCGCTGTCGGGATACTCCGTGGCCCAATCATAGGTCCGCTCAAAGTCGGCCTGATTGGCATGGTCCTGGTCGACGATCAGGGGTTGCTCGTTGACGGTCTTCTCGCTCGCCGTCGGTTCCACGTCGACCGCCAGCCCCACGGACTCGACCGAAGCCGACTCCTGCCCCACCTCCTCCAGTTCCAGGGTCTCGTTGTTCTGGATCTCCTCCTCGATCCGCTCCTCGAGCGCCATCACGGGCAACTGCAGGATTTCCATCGACTGGATCATGCGGGGCGCAAGCACCTGCTTCTGCGCCATCCGCATTTCCTGGCCGAACGACATCCGCATGACAGCAATCCTCGTGCCGATTCCGCGCCGTTTCCCGACGCCCCGAATCTGCCCCTAGAATACCGCTGTGGGAGCGTCCGTGCGCAGGGTTGGCACGAAATGTGCTGCACGTCCCAAAAAGAGGCCCGCCCCCGCCCTCAGAACTTCCGCCGACCGGCGAACGCGTCGACGAGCATTTCGCGGTTGGCCTGTTCGAGCGACGACCCGACCGTCAGTCCCCGCGCCAGCCGCGTGAGTTCTACGGGCAGGCCCTCCAACCGCTGGGCCACGACCAGCGCCGTCGCGTCTCCCTCCACATTCGGCGTGGTGCCCAGGATGACCTCGCGAAACTGCCCGTTGGCCACCCGGGCCGCCAGCGCATCGAGTGTCATGCCGTCGGCTCCCTTGCCCTCGAGGGGCGCGACCCGCCCCTGCAGCACGTGATACAGCCCTCGGTAACTCCCCGCCTGCTCCAGCGCGAGCAGGTCGCGAACCTGTTCGACCACGCAGAGGAGCGAGCGGTCGCGTCGGGGATCGGCGCAGATGCCGCACTCGTCCCCCTCGGCGAGATTGAAACAGGCGCTGCAGGGTCGCAGGTTGTCTTTGACCGCCCGGATCGCCTCGGCGAACTGGATCGCCTCGGCGCGGGGCATGTTGAGCACGTGGTAGGCCAGTCGTTCGGCGGTACGACGGCCGATGCCCGGAAGATCGGCAAACGAATCGATGAGCCTCGAGATCGCGCCGCGTTTCTCAGCCATTGTCGTTCTCCCTGCCTGCCTCGGGGCTCCGCTCATCCGCCGATTCGTCGACTTCTCCAACGAGGGCGACTGTCGATGATGGCGTGGCCGGCTTTCCGTCGCGGGGCCGCGCGGGCTCCACCTTGCGAATCGCCGCATCGAACACCGTCCGGGCATGGGCGACCAGCGGATGCTCGGTGGCCTCCCGCATCAGCGCGGCATGCGATGCCACGGCAACCGGCCGAGGCGGCTCCTCGCCGGCAGCAGGGCCGGCAGCGGAGGCCGCGGCGGCGAAGGCGACCGCATGCGATACCCGGCGGCCCGCCAGATCCTCCAGCGCCCGCGAGATCGAGGCCGAAACCTCCGGTCGCCGCAGAAAAGCCGCGGCGGTGGTGGCCTGGGCCGGCAGCAACACCTCGAGCACGTCGTCCCGCCAGGCCGCGGAGATCGCCTCGGCAGCACAGTCGCCCGCGAGCCCCTCGAGCACGCTGGCCGCCGCCTGCCACATCGCCTGCGGATCGGACGGGAGTGCGGGCGATGCCCGCGGTTGGGGAGCCGCCGCTGGCACGGCGTCCACAGTCGATGCGCTCGGCGACGGCGGCACCATGGGCCGAGCGGCCGGCGGCTCACCCGCGGGGACGGTCACCTCGGTCGTTTTTTTTTGAGCCGCAGCCGGCGGGGGAGCCGGCGGTCGGGGCATGCTCGACCGGGGCGTTGCGGCAACCGGCGACTGCGCCGGGCCCGCCGCTGCGGCGAGCCGATCGACGGCCGTTGCCAGAGCCTCGAGGTCCTCGAGCGTTGCCAGGCGGATCACGCCCATCTCGGCCAGCAGGCTTGCATGACCGCTGGTTCGCATGCGTGACAACGACTGATCCAGAATCTGGAGCATGGCCAGCAGCGTCGCCGTGCCGAGCTGCCGGCCGATCGCGGCGAGGTCGACGCCAAGCCCCTGCGATTGGGTCAGCAGCACTGCATCACAGCCCACGCTCGCCAGCAGGCAGTCGCGAAGCCCCGCAAGCAGTTGTTCTAAAACGCCTCCGGGGTCGGCCCCGCCTTGAAGCGACGCGTCGAGCGCGGCGACCGCCCGGGCTGCGTCCCGCGAGGCGACCGCGGCGAGCAGCTCACCGATCCGCTCCTCACGACCGGTGCCGATCAGGGCATGCACCTCGTCGATGCCGATCGCCCCCGAGGCCGAGCCGAGCAGCTGCTCCAGGAGCGACTGGCTGTCACGCATGCTGCCGGCAGCCCGCCGCGCGATCAGCGTCAGCGCCTCCGGCGAAACGTCGGCTCCCTCGGCCTCCACGATCTGTGCCAGCCGCCGCGCGATCGACGGCACATCGACCGTGGTGAAGTCGAATCGCTGGCACCGCGAGAGGATCGTGATCGGGAGGCTCTCGGGCTCGGTCGTGCAGAGCACGAACTTCACGTGGGCAGGCGGTTCTTCCAGCGTCTTGAGCAGGGCGTTGAACGCCTCCCGCGTCAGCATGTGCACTTCGTCGATGATGTAGATCTTGTAGCGGCCCCGCGCCGCACGGACCGCGACGTTCTGCCGCAGCTGCCGCATCTCGTCGACGCCACGATTGCTGGCGGCATCGATCTCGATCACGTCGACATCTTGACCCGCCACGATCGCCCGGCAGGAATCACATTCGTTGCACGGCTCGGCAGCAGGCCCCCGCTCGCACGACAGTGCCTTGGCGTAGATCCGGGCGGCGCTCGTCTTGCCGACGCCACGGGCACCGGTGAAGAGATACGCATGGCCGATCCGCCCCGACTCGATCGCCCCCGACAGGCCCCGGGCAACATGCTCCTGCCCCACGAGGTCGGCGAAGAGCTGCGGTCGATACCGCCGCGCGACGACCTGGTATCCGGCGGAAGCGGTCATCGTTGAGCGGTACCACGGGGCGGAGGCGAAGCCGGACGCCGATGAGAGGCCCACCGCACAAAGAGACGACTGCTTATGGCTGCTGCCGTTAAGCCCTGACCAGATTCGCAGATCCCCATCGCAGGGGCCTCTCATCGGCATCCGCACGACCCTTGATTTTTACGTCCCACCGTCCAACTGGTCAAAGGTTGATACATTTCCGGCCATGGCAACGACCACGTCCCCAATGATGCAGCAGTTCGAGGCGGCGAAGGCCCGCTGCCCTGGGGCACTGGTGCTCTTCCGGATGGGCGACTTCTACGAGCTCTTTGGCGACGACGCTCGCACGGCCGCCGACCTGCTCGACCTCACGCTCACCAGCCGCGACAAGGGCCCCGATGCCCTGCCAATGGCCGGCTTTCCCCACCACCAGCTCGATGCGCAGCTGGTGAAGCTCGTGGCCGCCGGGCGTCATGTCGCGATCTGCGAACAGATCGACGGGCCGGCCTCGACCGATGGCAAGCCTGCCAAGGGGCTGATGCGCCGCGAGGTCACGCGGGTGGTCACGCCGGGCATCGCAGCCGACGAGATGCTCCTCGATCCGTCGCGGAACAACTGGCTCGTCGCCATTCTGCCCCAGGGTGGCCGCGACGACACCGACGCGAAGGTGAGCCTCGCCTGGATCGACGTCGCCGCCGGCCGGTTCGAGGCGGCGGTGGTTGACCGAGACGACGTCGCCGATCACCTGCTGAGGCTCGATCCGTCGGAATGCCTCTGCGGCGAGAAGCACCGCGGCACGGTCGCGGACCTCGTGTTGCCCTCGGGCATGAGGCTGTTGACCACGCGTCCGGACTGGTGGTTCGAAGCCGCGTCAGCTGAGGCGGCCGTGGGGCGGGCGCTGGCGGGCCGTCGGCTCGAGGGGCTCGGCTTCGAGCTGCCCACCGACGCTCCCGGCATCGCCGCCGCCGGCGGGATCGTGGCGTATTTGGAGCAGAACGAGCCGGCCGCGATTGCACGGATCGATACGCTTGCTGCCTGGCGGCCCGGTCGGCGGCTCGAGATCGACGAGGCCTCGCGGCGGAGCCTCGAACTCGTCCGCTCCGTGGCCACCGGCCGCCGCGACGGCTCGCTGGCGGGCGTGCTCGACCGCACGCGGTCGCCGATGGGGGCGCGGCTGCTCGGCGAGTGGCTCTCCGCACCGCTCGTCGATCGGACCGCGATCGACGACCGCCTCGACGCCGTGGCAACGCTCGTCTCCGATACCTCGCTCGCCAGCCGGCTCGCTGAGAGGCTCACCGGCATCGGCGACCTCGAGCGGCTGGTGGGCCGCGTGATGACCGGCCGCGCCGGCCCACGCGACCTCGAGCGGATTGGCCGGGCCGCGGCCATCCTTCCCGACGTCGTGGCCGCGCTCGGCGGCTCTGGTGGGCTGCTCGCCGACCTCCGCGACGGCCTCGATCCCTGCGCCGACATCGCATCCCGAACTGGCACGGCGCTCCGCGAGGGCTGCCCTGCCTACGCCCGCGACGGCGGTTTCATCCGCCCCGGCTTCGACGCTGTGCTCGACGAACTCGTCGAACTCGCCAGCGGCGGCAAGGCATGGATCACCCGCTACCAGGCACAGGAGATCGAGCGGACGGGCATTGGCTCGCTCAAGGTGGGCTACAACCGCGTGTTCGGCTTCTTCCTGGAGATCGGCCGAGCCCACGCGGAAAAGGCGCCCCCCGAGTACATCCGCAAGCAGACGGTCAAGAACGCCGAGCGCTACACGACGCCCGAACTCGACGAGCGGCAGCGGCAGGTGCTCGGCGCGGAGGAAGAGGGCGTCCGCCGCGAGATCTGTCTGCTCGATGAGCTGCGAGCCTTCGTGGCCGGCGAGCGGAGCCGGCTCGATCGGGCGACCACCGTACTCGCCGTGCTCGACGTGCTCCTCTCCTTCGCCGAGGTGGCCCGGGCCCGCGGCTGGGTGCGGCCGGAAATCACCGCAGGGGGCGAACTGGCGATCGACGCGGGCCGTCATCCGGTGCTCGAGGAACTCCTCCCAGCCGGCACGCTCGTCGCCAACGATCTCAGCCTCGCCGCCGGGGGTGGGGCCGCGCCGGCGATCCTGCTCGTCACCGGGCCCAACATGGGCGGCAAGAGCACG
>Ga0164295_10003249_pt1 | contig 13096 bp, 12 predicted proteins | sample GEODES006metaG_FD_111798 | JGI IMG/M metagenome (GOLD analysis project Ga0164295, IMG submission 111798) | Oligotrophic lake water microbial communities from Sparkling Lake, Wisconsin, USA - GEODES006 metaG | ecosystem: Environmental > Aquatic > Freshwater > Lake | place: USA: Sparkling Lake...
AGTTAAGTAAATTGCATTACTTCCACTTATTCATAAAGGTTGCCATTACAAATGTATATGCATACAGATGATTAGTTCAGACTCAGAAATGAAACCTACCATTGGATTTATTGGGCTTGGAATTATGGGGGCGAGCATGGCAGGACATTTACTTGCTGCTGGTTATCCTGTCAATGTATATAACCGCTCTAAAGAGAAAACCAAGGCTTTAGTAGAGAAGGGCGCTCAGTGGTGCGACACAGTGGGCGACCTCGCTGCAAGCTCTCATATCATTATTACGATGGTGGGCTATCCATCTGATGTGGAAGAGATTTACTTTGGCGCAGGCAAGATCTTAGATAAAGCAAAAAATGCTTATTTAATAGATATGACAACTTCAAGCCCTTCACTTGCAGTACGCATTGCGCAAGAGGCTGAAAAAAGAGGCTGCCATTCATTAGATGCACCAGTATCTGGTGGAGATATTGGCGCTCGTAACGCTAAGCTTTCAATCATGGTTGGCGGTAAACAGGCTGATTTTGATGCGGTACTGCCGATTCTGAAAATGATGGGCACCAATATTGTCTTGCAGGGTGGACCAGGAGCCGGCCAACATACCAAAATGTGTAACCAGATTGTTGTTGCAGGCACCATTATGGGTGTGAGTGAAGGATTGGCTTATGCCAAGCAAGCAGGTCTTGACGCAAGCAAAGTGATGGAGTCTATTGGCGGTGGTGCAGCATCTGGTTTTCAGTTGCTCAATTCAGGAGCGAAAATGATTGCTGGTGATTTTGCCCCCGGCTTTTATGTTGAGCACTTTCTGAAAGATTTGGGTATTGCTTTGGATGAAGCAGATAAGAACAAATTAGATATGCCCGCATTATCCCTAGCCAAACGTTTGTATAGTGAATTGGTTGCCAAAGGATGTGGACGTAATGGCACTCAAGTGCTCTATACCAAATATATTCCTAAATAAGGATATGCCGCTGAGGCTGCTATGAAGTTTCGTTTGCGTCAGATGGAAGTTTTTAGGTCAGTCATGCTGACTGGAACGATTAGCGATGCCGCGAAAATGCTGTTTATTTCTCAGCCAGCAGTTAGTCGATTCATTTCCCAGACAGAAGAGTCTCTAGGCTATAAATTATTTAATCGCGTTAAGGGAAAGTTGGTTCCGACCCCCGAGGGCGAAGCTTTATATAACGAGGTTGAGGACTTTTATCAACACGCACAGCGCGTGGATGATTTTGCTTCTGATCTTTTACATGGTCCAGCCGGTGTTCTCAATATTTCTTCTAGCCCCTGTTTGAGTTATTCAGTGATGCCAGAAGCAATAACCCGTTTTACAAGACGCTATCCCGGAATTCAGGTGAACTATCACACTACTATGCTCAATAGCATGGCCCAAGAAATTTTAAGCAACAAAGTTGATTTAGCTGTTTCGGTACTTCCTTTGGAGCATATTAATTTAGAGGTACAAGCATTTCGTACTGGCAGAATGGTTTGTGTGATTCCAGATCTTCATCCACTTGCACCTAAGCAAAAAATTTCATTGGAAGATTTATCGCAATACGAACTCATTTCTCACCATCCATCGATTCAGTTTGGAAAATTGGTGCGAACGGCATTTGAGTCTGCGGGCTTAGTTTTTAATTCACGTATCCATATTCATCAGACTGAGGTGGCTTGTTCCCTGGTTCGAGCAGGTATGGGGGTGGCGATCGTGGATGAGTTTACGGTTTCCAACGGCGCCTGGGTTGGCTTGCAAGTTAGACCACTAGAGCAAGATATTTTGCTTAAACCATCTATTGCGCGTTCGGTTTTCGATCGCCAGGGAACCCATGCTGAAAAATTCATAGAGATACTGCTTTCCCCAAGCCTATAACCTAAAGTTATGGGATAATAAATAAAAAGTATACTCAACCGCTAATTTAAGCTAAATCCATTAACACTAATGGTATGTACGGGTTAGCTTTCCAATCCCCTTCCAGTATTGTTTTCTAAAAATATAAGAATGGTTGGAGGAGACATGAAGATTGGCCTGATTGGCGTTGGCAATATTGGGTTTCATTTTGCTAATCGCCTGATTGCAGCAGGATACGAGCTCTACATCTATGACAAGAGTCAGAAGGCATTAGAGCGGCTTTCTAAATCAGGGGCAAAGATTTGCGCCTCTGCTAAGGATTTAGCATCTGAGGTGGAAACAGTATTGCTTTGCTTGCCAATGCCTCAAATAGTTGCTGATGTAGCTGCAGATGTCGCCCAGGGGGGTAAGGTAAAAGTCGTAGTGGATTTATCGACCACTGGCCCATCCGTCACTAAACAAGTAGCAGTCATGCTTGAGAAGCAAAATATCCCAATGATTGGCTCGCCTGTAAGTGGTGGCATTGTCGCTGCAGAAAAAGGCACCTTAGCCGTGATGGCTTCTGGTCCAAAAGATATCTTTGAAAAGATCAAGCCGATCCTATCAGCCCTAGGAAAGAATATTTTCTATCTTGGTGCTGATCCGACTTTAGGTCAGACAGTAAAAATTATTAATAACACCTTATATGCCACTAGCATGATTGCAAGTTGTGAGGCTTTGGTTTACGGAGTGAAGGCTGGTTTAGATGCAAAGACAATGCTTGATGTCATCAATGTATCTAGTGGTCGCTCCTTCGCAACGCTGGAGCGAATTCCTCAGTGCGTGTTAGATCGCAGCTTCCCCGTCCGCTTTACTACAGAGCTGTTACATAAAGATGTGAAGATGTGTATCGATGAGGCAGAAAAGTTAGGCGTGCCGATGCAAGTCAATCCTGCAGCCCGTCAATTCTTGGCATTTGCTTTATCACAGGGTGATGGAGATAAAGACAATGTATTTCCAATCCACCATATTGAAGAATGGGCTGGAGTTCAGTTTGGTGAGAAGCCAATTTAATATCATTTATAGGAGACAAAGATGTCATTAATTCAGATTAGAAAAAAATTACTTTCGATTGAAACCGTATATCACGAGAGAGGTCCTGTAGCTAAGGTGCCCTTAAAGATCGGCGTGATTGCTTGTGTTATTAAAAATCCTTATGCAGGTCGTTACGTTGAAGATCTCTCGGGCTTAGTAAAAGATGCTCGCGAAATGGCAAATGAAATGGTTATCGAGTTGATTGATGCCTTAGGCGGTAAAGACAAGATTGAAACTTATGGAAAAGGGGCAATCGTTGGTCTTGATGGGGAATTAGAGCATGGTGCTATTTGGCACGAGGCTGGTGGTTGGGCAATGCGAGCAGTATTAACCAATGCGAAGTCGATTGTTCCTGCTGCAAAAGTAGTTGCAGCCGCAGGATATCGTTTGCAAATTCCACTTCACCATATTGAGGCCTGCTATATACGTAGTCACTTTAATACGATTGACGTTGGTATGGTGGACTCACCACGTCCCGACGAATTAGTCTATACCTTAGCAATGTCTACTGGTTCAAGAGTGCACGAGCGTTTAGGTGGTCTACGCGTCGAGCAAATTTCTGTTGGTGACGGTCAGCGCTAATTGGGCGCTATGTCAGATGAGAGGGAGTCATTTCATGAATAAATTAATCGCGATTTTAGTTTCAAGTCTTTGGATTGGTGGTGCCTTTGCCCAAAGTGATTGGCCACAAAAACCAATTACTTTAGTAGTACCCCTATCGCCAGGTGGAAGTACTGATATTACGGCGCGTTTGATTGCACAAAAACTCAAGGCGCAATTAGGTCAAAATGTGGTGGTGGATAATAAGCCTGGTGCTGGAGGCAATATTGGGGCTCAGTTTGTTGTTAATGCACCCTCAGATGGGTATACCTTGTTGATGGCGACCAGTACCTTAGCAACCAATATGTCTTTATTTAAAAATCTTACTTTTAGTTTGCAAAAAGATTTAGTTCCCGTCTCACAAATTGCATTAATACCTAATGTTTTGATGGTCAGTCCAGAGATGCCGGCCAAAGATTTAAATGAATTTATTAAATTAGCACAACAAAAAGAGCTGTTTTATGGTTCTGCAGGAAATGGCACCTCACAGCATCTTTCTGGCGCATTGTTTAATAGCATGATCAAAGGGAAGATGACCCACGTACCTTATAAGGGCGGTGCACCAGCTAATGCAGATTTGCTAGCTGGTCAGATTCAGTTGGTGTTCTCCCCCCTAGTCGAAGTATTGCCCTTTATCGATAGTGATAAGTTACGTCCATTGGGTGTTACAACTAAGACCAGGTCGTCACGCATTCCCAACGTTCCTGCGATTGATGAGGTGCTACCTGGTTATGAGGTGGTTCTCTGGAATGGTATTTTGGCTCCAGCAAAAACCCCTGAGGTAATTATTAATAAGCTAGCGGCAGCCATCAAGAAAGTTATAAATGATCCCGAAGTTCAAAAAACATTTGCCGAGCAAGGTTCAAAAGGTGTTGGTAGTACTCCGGCTGAATTTAGAGATCTCATTGCAGTAGAGATTCCAAAGTGGGCTCGTTTGGTGCAGATTTCTGGTGCAAAGGTTGAATAATCATGAAAATTAAATACGTAGTCGCGCCACTGTCTCTCATTTCCGTCTTAACTTTATCGGCTTGTGCCGGAATTGGAGGTTCTGATTCTTCTAAATTTCTTTCCATTCAGGATGGCAGGGCGTTATTAGTGGATGGAGTTGGTAAGGTTGGCAAGGTTCCAGATACTCTTGCCTTAGTAGAGTTAAAGGACGATAAATTAAGACTTCACTTTGATTTGGTGATGCCTACTTCTTTGGTGGGCCCACCAGCTTCGATTGCGATATTGCCTGATAAAAAATACGCTTTAGTCACGGCTGCAACAAAGTTAGATCCAAACGATCCTAATAAAGTAATTCCATCAGATATCATTTCTCTAGTGGCATTAGGCAGTGGCAAGGATCCATTAAAAGTAGTGGATACGATTTCTTTGGGTGCAGGGCCTTCGGGTCTAGCAGTGAATCGAGCTGGTGATCTTGCATTGGTTCCCAATCGCGCAGGTGGCACAGTATCTATTGTAGAAATCAAAGGCCAAAAGCTCACTGAGAAACAAAAAATTACTATTGGTGATAAAACTGGACCAAGTCAGATTGTGATTACGCCTGACGGTCGTCGTGCCTTGTTAACGCGGGACGGAGATAACCAAATTTCTATTCTCGATATTAACGGTAGCAATATCACACTCAATAAGAAAACGATCTTTGCTGGACTGAAGCCCTATAGTATTGATATCGACTCTAGCGGAAAGTATGCTGTAGTAGGTAATCTTGGCGGAGGCCAAGGTGATGCTGACACCATGAGCTTGATCGATTTAAGTATGGATCCTCCGAGGGTGGTAGACACCGTGACGGTAGGTCAAACTCCTGAGGGTGTTTCCTTCTCTCCGAATGGCAAGCTGATTGGCGTAACCGTCATTAATGGTAGTAACAAACCTAGAGCCTCTTCTTATTATGGTGAGGCTGTTTATAAGCTATTTGCTATAGACGATGGAAAGTTAGAGTATCTGTCAGAGGTGAAGGGCGGTCATTGGTTGCAGGGTCAAGCATTTACCCCCGATGGTCGCAATGTATTAGTGCAAGATGCCCATAACCAGGAGATTCGTCTTTACAAGATTGATGGTAAAAAAGTCAGCGATACTGGTGAAAGACTGAAGATGAAAGCGGCTCCTGCTACGATTAGATACTGGAACTAGAGATTGACTTAGCGGAGAAGGAATGAAGCCTTTAGCATTAGCGTTGGTGTACATCACAGAAGAGCATCGTGAGTTGGTATCTCAGCATTTTGAATTGATTTACGCTCCAAATGAAGATTTAGGCAAAGATCGTAGAAATGGTGCAGCCCAAATTGCATCTCGAGGCAAAGATATCCGTGTCGTATTAACGAATGGCACGAATGGACTGCTTGAGAGCGAAATTGATGCTATGCCTAACTTGGAAATTATTTGTACTTTGGGTGTAGGTCATGAAAATGTACCCATTGAGCATGCTAAATCCAAAGGGATACGAGTAGCTAATGCAGCAGGGACTAATGATGACTGCGTAGCGGATCATGCTATGGGAATTTTGTTAGCAGCTATTCGTAAAATTCCGATGATGAATGCTGGCGTCAGGCATGGTATGTGGCGAGATGATATTCCAAGGCCACCCCATGTTTCTTATAAAAAGCTAGGTCTAGTTGGCATGGGTGCGATAGCTAAAAAGATCGCCAAGCGGGCCAAGGCATTCGAGATGGAAATTGGCTATTTCAGTCGAACTCGTCGCGATGAAACAGGTTATCAATATTTTGACAGCCTGAAGAGTTTGGCGCAGTGGTGTGATTTTTTAGTAGTTGCTGCACCTGGTGGTAAAGAAACCTTTCATATGATTAATGACGAGATACTTGCAGCCCTAGGACCTAAGGGTGTAGTAGTCAATATTTCGCGTGGCAGTTTGGTCGATACTAAAGCCCTAGCAAGAGCGTTGGCAGCTAATGTGATTGGTGCAGCAGCACTCGATGTATATGAGAGCGAACCAAAACCACCTGAAGAACTCTTGGAGTTTGAAAATGCAATCTTGACACCTCACATTGCTGGAATTTCACCTGAAGCAATTCATGCTTCAGTGCAGCGCTTTATTGATAATGTCAATTTACACTTAGCTGGTAAACCACTACTTACTCCAGTGGATGGAATTTAATTTTTAAGGAATCGATATGTGGAATGGAATTGAAATCAATGATCGCGTAGCCCCTTCAGTTGAGGGTATCAAAGCACTGGCAGAGTTTCCAACATCCATTGTGGGTGATGTGACTGGTCGACTGAACGGCACCAATGGCCTTTATTCAGTTAATAAGTCCCCAGTCACGGCTTGTGGCAATGCAGTTACTGTCAAAGTGCGCTCTGGAGATAATCTGATGATTCATCTTGCGCTCAGAATGCTTAAGCCTGGAGATGTCTTGGTAGTTGATGGCGAAGGTGATCTGACGCGCGCACTCTTTGGTGAAATTATGATGAGTGTTGCTAAGTCAAGGGGTGCAGTTGCTGCCGTGATCGATGGCGCTATACGCGATGTCAATGCCTTTGAAAAAGCCCAGTTTCCTTGTTGGGCACGAGGAATCAATTTACGAGGTCCCTATAAAGATGGCCCAGGAGCTGTAAACGTGCCAGTTTCAATTGGTGGATTGATTATTAATCCGGGTGATATTGTTTTAGGCGACTCAGATGGTGTTGTAGCTTTCTCTCCAAAAGTGGCATTAGAAGTAGCGCAACTGGGAAAAGAAAAGGTGGCACAAGAGGTAGCGACCTTGAAGTCAATTAAAGATGGCACTTATAACGATTCATGGATTGATGCAGCTCTCAAAGCTAAGGGTTGCTAACTCCCCATTTTTTGATTCGCATCCCTAGGACTTAGGCTGTACTTTTGTCTTGATTGGGATAAACGCTAGGAAATTTGGTCTTTTGTTGACAAGTTTCCATTTAGGAGTAAAACTAGCTACTACTAAATTTTAGTGACCCATTTTTAAAGGAAAAGGTGCGCCGCATGAAATTCCTGACTCGATTACTTGTAATTGCTTTTGCATTCGGTGCAAATAGCGCATATGCGCAAGCATGGCCTGCCAAACAAATCACCATTGTTGTGCCTTTTGCCCCGGGCGGTAACATTGATATTGTGGGCAGGACTATAGGCAAGGAGCTCGCTATATTACTGAAGCAACCCATCATTCTTGAAAACAGACCTGGTGCTGGCGGCATGGTGGGAGCAACTTTTGTTGCAAAAAGCAAGCCTGATGGGTATACCTTCTTGGTAAGTAGTAATGGTTTAGTCACCACTACCTTAGTTCGTAATGACCAACAACATAAAGATGAGGATTTAGTTCCAGTTAGTCTGCTAACGATTGCCCCATCAGTCATTATTGGCAATAACAATAATCCTGCTTCAAACTTAAAAGAATTTATTACTAATTTAAAGGCAAGTAAAGACAATCGCGTAGTATTTGCTACACCTGGGGTTGGAACAACACCGCACTTTGTTTCAGGATTGCTGAAGATAGCTGCTGATGTTGATATTGAGCCCATTCCATATAAGAGTGGTAATGACACTGTGACTGCTTTAATAGGAGGGCAGGTGCAGCTTGCTTCTGAGTCTACTCAGGTAGTTAGCTCTAAAGTTAAGGCGGGAATGGTTAAGGCATTAGCCGTGACTTATGATCAACGTTCTTCAAGTCTGCCAGATGTGCCCACTACTAAAGAATTAGGTTACCCCAGTATTTTCATTACCCATTTTGTGGGAATGATGGCGCCTGCAGGTACGCCAACGGATATTCTCGAAAAAATGAATCAAGCCAATCAAAAAGCTTTGCAGTCCCCTGAAGTAAAAGCTATCTTTAATAATGCTGGAACTCTTGTAGTTGGGGGTTCTAGGGCTAGTTTTGCCGAGTATATGCAAAAAGAACGAGAGCGCCTAAGGGTAGTTGCGCTAGATGCCAAGATGATTCAATAGTATGTCATGACAGATTCATTTTTGGCAGTAACGGCGGTAGATTCTCCGGAGCTCATTCCTGTGAGAGCAACCTTAATGCGTGGCGGCTCAAGTAAAGGACTTTATTTCTTGGGTTCAGATCTGCCTGCTGAAAAGCCTATGCGCGATGCCGTTCTTTTAGCAAGCTATGGGTCTCCTGATGCACGGCAGGTAGATGGGCTTGGAGGTGCAGACCCTCTAACCAGTAAAGCTGCAATTGTTGACGTATCCGAGCGTGACGATGCCGATGTTGAATATACTTTTTGTCAGGTGGGCATTGAAGATGCTGCCGTCTCTACTGGCGGAAATTGCGGCAATATGCTTTCTGGAGTTGGGGCGTTTGCGATTTTGCGTGGTTTAGTAAAAGGGGTCGACCCAATAACCACAGTTCGGATTTTTACTACGAATACTCAACAAGTTGTTATCGCCTCCATACCTACTCAAAAGGGCATGCCCATCTGGGATGGTGATTGTTCCATTGCTGGGGTTCCGGATACGGGCGCTACCATCCGTTTAGATTTTGGTGACTGTAGTGGAGCAGTTTCTGGAAAGTTGCTACCAACAGGAAGGTCGATTGATATGGTGCAAATCAATCATCAAGAGATTCCACTGTCATTAATCGATGCAGCTACCCCTTTTGTGTTTGTTCGGGCTAGCGATATTGGCGTTACCGGATATGAGACGCCAGATCAAATGCGCAACAATTCTTCTCTGATGGCTACTTTGGAGCAAGTGAGATCATGGGCAGCCGTTCAGCTGGGAATAGTTAGCAATCCAGAAGAGGCTTTAGCAAAATCCCCTAATGTTCCTCGTGTCATGATGATTGCACCTGCAGCCGATTATGAAACACCCCAAGGAAAGCTTGTTTCAAAAGCGGATACAGATGTTTGTGTACGACAATTGAGTATGCAAAAACCTCATAAAGCCTTGGCGGTAACGGGTGCTGCTTGCGCGGCTGTAGCAAGTGCTGTGCCAGGTTCACTTCTCCAGCAACTGATTGGGGGCGTGAAGGATGTGGTGAGACTTGGTCACCCTAGTGGCGTATTAAGAGTTGCTGCTCAGTCGACATTAGTGGATGGGCAATTGACGATTCAAAGTGCTCAAATAGAGCGTACCTGCCGTTTATTGATGGATGGATTTGTGTATGTGCGTAAAAGCAAAATCCAAACTCTTTTACAAAGATTGAAATAACAATGATGACTACAGCTCCAAGTTCACTGGCTCTGCCTTTACAAAGTAAACCCCGAAAAACAGGCCGCACATCGATTATCGATTATGGTCCCGACAATATGGGATGGACTGGTGAAAACGGAGTTGCTGACTTATTAGCTTGTGCGGGAAATTACATTGATTTCGCAAAAATTTATGCGTTCAATAGCTTACTCATCCCCTCTGCGACATTAAAAAGAATTATTTCCCTCTATAACAATGCAGATATTGTTTGTTATTCAGGTGGAATTCTTTTTGAATATGCTCATCTCAAGCATGATGTAGCCGGAATGTTGAAGTTTTTGACCGATTTAGGGTTTAAAGCTATGGAAATATCAGAAAACTATATTTCCTTAACGGCTGATGAGCGTAACCGATATTTTGATCAGTGCCAAAAAGCAGGCATTTCAGTTATTTATGAATTTGGTCGAAAAAATCCTGAAACCGAAATTAGCCTAGAAGAGTTGGAAGTTTTAATAAAGACAGTTTTAAATCAAGGAATTGAACACATCATCCTTGAGGAGTCTGAAATTACGATGACCGCTAAGAAGAATCCAAATGTCTTAAAAGAGCTTGCTAAGAAGGAATGGTTCAAAGAAATTTTTGTTGAGGCTGATCCTTTTAGATTCCCTCAGAATCATTTGAGCCTATTTCAAGACTTTGGTTCTCAGGTGAACCTAGCCAATATTGCCCCAGGTCAAGCGCTTCGCTTAGAGGGTTATCGGCAGGGGATTGGCAGGGCTGTTGACTACTCCATTTTTAAACAATTTGGTATCTAAGTCAGCTATGGTTTATAGTAGTAGCAGTTACAACAACTTATATTGATTTCTTGGAGCATGTCATGACAATGAACACAGATACAGCCGCCGCTTTGGAGGGTTTAACTTTAAGATTCGCCGAGTTAGTCCATGCTTTGAAATATGAGGACATCCCTGAAGAGGTGACAAAAAAAGCCAAATTCATCATTCGTGATGGATTGGGTAATCAGATTGCTGCTTCTGCGATTAGTGAGCCAGCACGTAAAGTGATTGAGATGGTTAAGGAGTGGGGTGGCAAGCCTGAAAGTACTGTAGTGGGGTATGGCTTTAAAGTTCCCGCACCAATGGCGGCGATGTGTAATGCCATGATGGGTCACGGAGTGGAGCTAGATGACGCTCATGGATCCGGTTTGATTAAGGCTGGCTCAGTGATGGTTCCTTCTCTGATGGCTTTAGCAGAGGCGAATAATAAAAGCGGTAAAGAAGTTGTCACTGCATTAATTGCTGGATATGAAGTAGCGATACGAATTGCAAAAGCAATTAATCCTGGACATAGACAGCGTGGCTTTCATACTACTGGAACGGTCTCTGCTATTGGTGTTGCAGCAGCCGGTGCGAAGCTTTTAGGATGTGATGTCAATGCTATTGCTTCTGCAATTGGCTTAGCAGCAATGCAGTCAGCCGGTATTCAATCTTACTTGGATGATCCCTGCATGGCTAAACCGTTTAGCCCAGGCAAGTCCGCATTGAACGGCACTATGGCCGCGGTCATGGTTAGCCGTGGATTTACAGGACCTAAAAAGGCGCTAGAGGGCCGTGAAGGATTTTTTAATGCTTATTGCGATGACATTCGTGTAAGTGATTTACTTGATGGTCTTGGTCAAAAATTTGCCATTATGGAAGTGGGCTTTAAGCCACATGCAGCTTGTAGATATGCACATGGACCAATTGATTTGGCGCAACAATTTTTTCATGAAGATAATATCCGTCTTCAAGACGTTGATTCGATCAGAGTCAATATGTGTGAGCTTTCTATACGCCAGGCTTCTAAACCAAAACCACCTAATTTGAATGCTGCTATGGGTAGCACTCAGTTTAGCGTTGCATTAGCTTTGGAGATTGGACGAAATGGATTGCGCGAGTATTGGGATGGATTTAACAATCAAAAAATTCATGATGCCTCATCTACACAAACTACCTTAATCTGTGAGCCAGCATATGGTGTTACTGGAAGACAGGCAGCAGTTGAGTTGACCCTCAAAAATGGAAAAGTATTGCGTCGTGAGCAGCCTGAGCCAAAAGGTGAGCCAGCCAATCCGCTAACCGAGCAAGAATTGTCCGATAAATTTACTGGCTTGGTAAAGATGGTGAAGGGCGCACAAAATTTAGGCCCTGCGCTCTCTGAAAAATTAATGAATTTAGAAAATCAAGCTTCAGTTAGTGAAATTATTACGAGCCTAAAAGCGCAAGATGAAACGCCTGTATTGGCAGAGGCTTGATCGAGAGCTATGAGCATGGAAAGTCAATTTGGTAATCCTGATGTGATTGTTGTGGGGGCTGGTAATGCTGCAGCTTGTGCTGCTTTGGCTGCCCGTGAGCATGGGGCTTCAGTCATCATGCTAGAGGCTGCTCCTGTGGAGGAGGCTGGTGGCAATAGTCGCTATACAGCTGGTGCAATGCGAGTCGTTTTTAATGGCCCTGAAGATTTAAAGCAAATCATTCCTGATTTAACAGAGGCAGAAATTGCTAGTGCAGATTTTGGGTCCTATACCGTAGATCAGTTTTACGATGATATGGGGCGATTAACTGAGTACAAGACTGATCCAGATTTAGCTGAAATTCTGATTACAAAAAGTTTAGAGACTCTGATTTGGATGCGAAAAAAAGGCGTTAAGTTTCAGGCAAGTTTTGGTAGACAAGCCCACAAGATAGATGGAAAGTTTAAATTTTTTGGTGGGCTAGCTTGCGAAACTTGGGGTGGAGGAGAAGGCCTAGTAGAACTAGAACATAAGGCCGCAATCAGAGACGGCATCAAAATATTTTATCAAACACCGGTCATTGAATTGCTTGAAGGTGATGATGGGATTATTGGTGTTAAGGTCCGCATTGGAAATAAGAAGGTGGATATTCATAGTAAGGCAGTGATCTTAGCTTCAGGTGGATTTGAGAGCAATGCTGAAATGCGGGCGAGATATTTAGGTCCTAACTGGGATTTAGCAAAAGTAAGAGGAACTCGTTTTAATACTGGTGGTGGTCTTAATATGGCCCTCAAAGTGGGTGCGATGGCTTATGGGCAATGGTCTGGATGCCACTCAGTCTCTTGGGATATGAACGCACCCCCATTTGGTGATCTCGTTGTTGGTGATAGTTACCAAAAACATAGTTATCCATATGGGATCATGATTAATGCACGAGGTGAGCGCTTTGTTGATGAAGGTGCTGATATTCGAAACTACACATATGCAAAATACGGTAAGGTAGTTTTAGAGCAGCCGAGTATGTTTGCATGGCAGGTATTTGACGCAAAAATAAGTCCTAAGCTTCGGGATGAATACAGAATTCGTCAGGTTACTAAAGTTCAAGCGAATACTATCGAAGAGTTGGCAGAGAAGTTAGAGGGTGTTGACCCTAAAGCATTTGTAGAGACTGTTAAGGAATTTAACGATTCAGTCATGA
>Ga0164295_10003251_pt1 | contig 13094 bp, 11 predicted proteins | sample GEODES006metaG_FD_111798 | JGI IMG/M metagenome (GOLD analysis project Ga0164295, IMG submission 111798) | Oligotrophic lake water microbial communities from Sparkling Lake, Wisconsin, USA - GEODES006 metaG | ecosystem: Environmental > Aquatic > Freshwater > Lake | place: USA: Sparkling Lake...
AGTCGTGTTGAATGCCGAGCAGTTCTACCAGAGATTGGAGCACCTGCAGGACCACTGGTACGCACACAAATCCACCGTATGGGGTAGCAGTGACGCCCTGTGCATTCCACTGGGAGCGATAGGTACGCGGTGATCAGCTTGGATTCTATAAATGAGTCATATTGTGATCGCTGCATTCAGGATGCAGCTTCATCATCATCTCTGTTTTGGTGCACATACTGTCTGTCAGGTGACGAGCTCAACTACTCAAAGTCCTCCTCGCTCCACATCTACCTTTTCGGCTACGAGTTCGCGGACTCGCTGATAGTCATCACGAAGAACAACTTCTACTTCATGGCAACGGCGAAGAAGTGCGGCTTCGTGCAGGAGTACCTCTCGCTGAAGCACGAGTCGATCAAGGTGCACGTCCTCGTGCGCACGAAGGACGAGGGGCAGAACAGGCAGCACTTCAATGACCTGGCCAATGTCATCCGGAGGAATGGTGGTAAGCGTCTCGGCACCATCACCAAGGGAGACTTCCAGGGGCAATTCATCCCGTCCTGGATGACCTTCGTCGAGCAGAGTCAGATCGAGAAGGTCGATATCTCTTCCTCCATCGGGTTGCTGCTGGCGATCAAAGACAAAGAGGAGTTGGTAAGAGCTCGAACTGAACATTCTCCATACATACTGCACTGAGCATGGTTGCTGTTTCGACAGAAAGTGCTGTGATAATATGTCCTTGTACGACCATGGCATGTCTATCTATCTGTCTATCTATCTGTCTGTCTATGTGTAGGATCTATGCAAAAGGGCGGCCGTCTTGAGTAACAAGATCATGAAGCACGGCTTCGTCGCTGAGATGGAGAAGATCCTCGACGCGCAAGAGAAGGTCACCCATGACGAGCTGTCGAAGAAGGTACACACGCCCATGGATAAGCTGCTGTCTGTCGACCCTGACTTCGACTGCTCTCACTCGCCATTCGATGCTCCTCGTACCCCATAGGTGGAGGCGATACTACTAGACCCATCCAAGATCAACATCAAGGTATCGGCAGACTCCATCGACGCATGCTACTCTCCCATCGTGCAGAGCGGGGGCAGGTACGACATCAAGCCGAGTGCGGTGAGCGACACGGACCCGCTGTCGGGCGATGTGATCCTGTGCAGCATCGGTGCGCGCTATAAGGGGTACTGCGCGAACCTGTCTCGCACCTACATGGTGGACGTGCCTCCGAAGGTGGAGCGCCTGTACGCCACCCTGCTGTCACTATACGATGCTTGTCTGGAGCAGATGGTGCCTGGCAACGAGCTGCGGCAGGTGCTTGAGGGGGCCAAGTCGTTTCTGAAGAAGAAAGACAGCGAGCTGCTGAACTACTTGCCGAAGACTCTAGGGTTCGCTCTAGGGTTGGAGTTCAGGGACAATACGATGCTGTTGAATGCCACCAACACGGCTAAGTTCGCTGAGGGGATGGTTTTCAATCTGTCGGTGGGCTTGCACAACATCCCTCTCTCGAAGGAAGATACCAAAGGTTGTCCTGAGACCATCCGGAAGCTGACCATGTTCTCTCTGCTCTTGGCCGACGTGGTGGTGGTGCAGCAAGAGGGGCAGGTGCCAGAGATATTCACGAAGATATCTAAAGACTTCAGCGATGTGTCGTACAAAATCGGTGAGAAGGACGAGGAGGAAGTGGAGGTGGTGGATGTGACGGAGGAGAGGGTGCAGGTGCGGAGGAGCGAGAGGGCCAAGGACGAGAAGATGGCCAACGAGGTGTCGACGCAGAACAGGGAGAAGAAGCAGAAGGAGCTGATGGAGCGTAAGCTGGCTGAGGCTCGAAGGAGATTGCTGGCTGGAGATGGTGCAGAGGTGGGGGAGGAGAGTGTGGAGCAGTTCGTCGCCAAGGACCTAGCTGTGTATCGCAATGCAGACGAATACCCTCGAGATGCGGTCAATACTAGGCTGAAGGTTGATCTAGAGAAGGAAGCCCTTCTGGTGCCTGTGGGGGGCCAACTCGTGCCTTTCCACATCTCGGTCATCAAGAGCATGACGGCTCCCGACCCGGACATGCGCATCAACTTCTACTGTCCCGGTGCTGCTCTAGGCAAGGAAGTGGCGAAGAACACGCAACAGCTCGTGATCAAGTACGGCAAGATCGCGGTATTCATCAAAGAGCTGACCTTCCGCTCCATGGATGGCAAGAACCTTCCTCAGGTGTTCCAGCAGTTCCAGGAGTTGCGTCGCAGAGTGCGCCAGAGAGAGCAGAAGGCTGAGCAGGAGAAGGATCTGGTCGTCCAGACGGAGCTGATCAAGATCAGAGACCAGCGCATCCCTCGCCTGCAAGAAGTGACGATGCGTCCACAGTTGTCTGGACGGAAATGTGTCGGTACGCTCGAGGCTCATCAGAATGGGTTGCGATTCACCTCCACCAAGACCGAGAAGCTGGACGTGATGTATTCCAACGTGAAGCATGCCATCTTCCAGCCTTGCGACCGCACCACCATGGTGTTGGTACACTTCCATCTGAAGGACTTCATCCTCATAGGCAAGAAGAAGCATAAGGACGTGCAGTTCTTCACTGAAGTGATCGAGACATCCGAGAACTTAGAGTCTTCGAAGCGATCGGCATACGACCCGGATGAACTGGATGGAGAGCAGAGGGAAAGGGAGATGCGTCGAAGATTGAATGTGGCTTTCAGAGACTTCTGTGAGAAGGTACAGAAAGTGGCCGTCCACTACGACTTCAACTTGCAAATGGATGCGCCCTTCCGGAAGTCGAGCTTCCAGGGCAACTGGTCGAAGGAGATGGTGGTCATATCTCCCACGACGAATGCACTGGTTAATCTGACCGAGTGGCCGCCCTTCGTGTTGACTCTCGCCGACGTGGAGCATGCGCACTTTGAGAGGGTCACCTTCGCCACCAAAGCCTTCGATTTAACATTTATCTTCAAGAATTGGGACGTGATGCCTCGCACGATCACTGCGATCGACACGAAGTACATGGACATCATCCAGGACTGGTTGAATCTAGTCGAAATCACTTTCACGAAGGGTCCTAGGTCGATGAATTGGTCTGATGTCATGAAGCTGGTGCGTGAGCAGCGAGCAGTATTCTATGACGATGTTGACGACGATGGAGCAAAGAAGCCGGCAGGTTGGTTGCTTCTGTCAGCTGATGGGTCTGACGATGAGGAGGAGGAGGAGGAGGATGAAGACTCCGACTTTGACGAAGAGGACGACGATAGCGAGGAGGGTTCAGACGATGACGACGACGATGGTGATGATGATGAAAGTTCATTTGAGGAAGACTCTGAGGGCTCTTATGACGAGGAGGAGGAAGAGGCTCTTGAGGAGAAAGGAATGGTACGTCTCACTGTGTCTTGTCCACTGAGTGTGTCTGCACTTGTTCTGTTCCATCTACCAGTTGACGCGATAATCTATCATGCATTCTTACTGTACCAGGACTGGGAAGAGCTCGAGAACGATGCCCGGCGAGCAGACTCTGAGAAGAGGAAGTTAGACGTGGAGGAGCCCGCCCATAGCAACAAGAAGAACAAGAGTCGCCGCTGAGGGAGCGGGGGATGACTGATGCGATAGCAGTATAACGCAATCATCTAGTCACCGTTACGAATGTAATCGATCATTTTTCCAAAATTGTAATTATTTACCTATCTACAATCCATTATTTTCCTATCTACAATCCACAACAACAAAAACATCCCATGAGCCCTAATCGCCTGCTTCCGGTGCGGAGGAGAACTTCGAGGTTTCCGCTGACTCTCCCTCATTACTTTCGACGGGCGCAACAATGTCGGACTCGATGATCTCGACAGTTGGCGTCGGGTCCGCAGCAGGCTCCGCAGTCGACGTCATGCTCATAGGGACGTAGCCCTCGGGTAAAGTGATGCGGAAGGACACCTCGTTTCTGCGGATCCACGGGACGGTGAAGGGAGGATTGTAGTTCAGTACTTTGAACGAGGAGTTGTCGTAGACGATACCGGCGCTGATCAGAGCATCTTCCAACTTCGCCTTCTGCTTGCTGACTTCATTTTCAGTGGTGATGCCGGTGAATTCCCGCGCAGCTACGAGCTCTGCGGGGATGTCCTTCAGAATGATTGAGTCGGCTACAGGGGTGGGGGCGGTGTCAGCGGTGAACTGTTGTGAGAGGATGAAGCTCATGGACTGGTCGTCGATGATGACAGGAGTGGTCATCTTCATCTTCTCCGACTCGCCGTCGTCGTTGACGTTCTTACCGAACACATAGTCCGCCAGTTCTGTGAAGCCAGTCGACACCGGCAAGATGCTCATGGTCAGTCCGCTCTCCGATGACCCACTGGACTCCGATGAGGTCAGCGGCGTGGAGCAGACCGTGTACGCGGAGTACTGCCTGACTTCGAATTGCTCCCTGACCTCCACCACATTGTAAGGGGGAGTTTCCAAGCCTGCGGGAGTGCTCTTAACGATATTTCTCACTTCTCTTCGAATATCGTCCAACGTAGACTGTATCATCGAAGGGTCCTGAGCTATCTCGCGCGCATTGCTTATAAACGACTGACCCCTGTCAACGATCGACGATGGACCATCGGATATCACTTTGCTTATGATCTTAGGCCCCTCCTCGATTACTATGGGGATCACTTTCGTGAAAATCTCGGGAACTATGTCCGACACTAACTGGCTCTTGAACGATCGCAATCCGTTAATGGCCTTGCCGTACTGCAGACTCTTGGGTGCAATCTTGTTCAGGTTCCGCTCGCGAACAGCATCCGTGACATCGGTATATATGCTGGAGAATTTACCTGCGATGGTCCTGGACAGCGACCGCCTGGATTGCCAAGGAGTGTCGATGTCCAGCCATTTGTCGAGGTCTTCCTGCCACGTCGACTGGAAGAGCACAGCCCGTTGGCTGACAATGGAGGGATGTTTGTGGAAGCTCCTGATCTGTAGTGCTTGCATGCAAGAGGAGAACATGAGCAGAGTAAGTCCAAGCATACTCCTCGTTGCTCTCATGTTATCTTTTGAGTGTTCGATGTTCTTTTCTCAACTGGTCAATTTTTATATGCTTGGCACTCTATAGGGGGATCTTCAGATAAATAGCGCCAATAATTTCGATATGGTCTTATTCCATTACGTACGAATCGTACGTTACGTACTCTACACTCAGTAACTGTCGATACAGTCAAGTTGTCTGTTCACTTACAACTCTTCATGCGTCTGGCACATGTAGCTCTGCTGATAATGATAGCCAACCCCGCAGCCCATGGTACTGAGCATTGGAAATTTCCTAGAGTGATCGCCCATCGGGGCGGAGGCAAGCTTGCTCCAGGTAAGTCATGAATCACTCATTCGACTCACTTGATTGACCAGCGAAATATTAACTTTCATTTGATTTGCCAGAGAATACTTTGTCCGCTATAAGGACAGGTATGGAGGTCGGGATCCTCGCAGTTGAGTTCGATGTCATGCTATCTCTGGACGGCGTGCCTATGCTCATGCACGACCAGCAGCTGCTGCGGACAGTGAGTGCCGATTGCTCACATCGGGGCAAAGTGTTCAACACCCTGACTGCTGAGAATCTGGGGACCATCGATGTTGGGAGCTGGTATGGCAATCGTTACAGCAACGAACGCATACCTACGCTGAATTCAGTGATCGAATACTGTATCGAGCATAAAATTTTCATGAACATTGAAATAAAGCCCGTCGATGGCGACGAAGTACGCACAGGTCAAGTGGTCGCCAATACTGTCAAGCAATACTTTGGCATGCTGGAACAGCGTCACCTCGTTCCTCTTTTTTCATCATTCTGCTTCGACGCTTTGAAGGCTGCAAAGGACACTTTCGCTGATGTCCCGAGAGGATATTTGATGAAAGAACCGTTGCATAATGTACCGCAATGGAAGGATCGGTTGAGAGAATTGGATGCGGTGTCAGCTCATTTGAACCATAAACACGTGACTAAGGACCATATCGATGCCTTGCATGCGATGGGTTTCGGGGTGTTTTGCTACACTGTCAACGATGTATCTAGAGCTCGGGATTTGCTTGAAATGGGACTGGATGCTTTCTGTACCGATGAAGTCGAACAATTCAGCGACTTAGCTCGGCAGCTCATTGGGCAGGCCTGAATGTACGAGTCTTTAATCGTGTGGGGTGCATCAAGTAAGACAATGAAATGAGCTGTGAATCTTTGTTTGATGCCCATGTACACGCCGAACAATTAAGCCGACGCCCCCAAGTAAATCGATCTTGGGGCTGAGACAGAGTTGCATCTGCAGTCATGTGGATACGCTCGTCGAAGGGGGAGGGAGCTCCCAGCGTGACTTGCCCTCGGCAATACATCAACTAGCTTATCGACCTGAGCAAGATGTGATCGCTCCATGTCATTCATTGCAGTAAAAGCTAGTCACAATCCATACATACTAATGTTCTGTTTACTTCTGTGTGTTTTGTAGATTCGGCGGCACTCACCCATGAAGCCCTCGCTTACAGTACAGTGTATTACTGTACAGTACGTTACAGTACATCCGGCCGTTACGTACGATAGCTCATAAAATAATGTCTGACAATGCGATTGATTTGCGGATAAAGTTACTCATGCTAGGCGACTCTGGTGGGACTATATAGATCAAAGTCGCCCATTGTAATGTAGTGCAGTGACCTCGCCCCCTACTTTAACTACACATGCTACAGGGGTGGGCAAGACCTGTCTGCTGCACCGCTACGTGGAGGGTTCCTTCTCGACCTTCATCAATACCATCGGGATCGATTTCAAGATGAAGACTGTCTCGATGGATGGAAAGAGAGTCAAAGTTCATGTTGTAGCACTGCATACATTCATCTTTATGCTGTGTCTCGATCTCTCATCATGTTCATGTTTTGTGGTATCTGTAGATATGGGACACTGCTGGGCATGAGCGGTTCCGCACCATCACCTCTGCTTATTATCGAGGGTCGCAGGGAATACTGCTGGTCTACGATGTCAGCGATAGGACGTCGTTCACCTCCATAAGGAACTGGATATCGCAAATCAAATTGGTCAGTAAGTTTAGCCGTTTACTAACTTATGATTCGATCTCAACCTACAATTGCTTCCATAATTGCAGAATGCTGATGTCGATGTGAATGTGGTCCTCATTGGCAATAAAAGCGATAAGGTGGAGCAGAGGGTATGCATATTCATCGTGGTGAACTATGCTACGTGAACTGTAATCTAATAATCGTGGACTCATTTACTGACTTCGATGCAGGTAGTATCGCGCGAGGAGGGAGCAGCACTGGCCCAGGAGTACGGAGTCCGCTTCTACGAAACATCTGCGAGCCAGGGCGATAACGTGGACGAGTCGTATCTTGCAATTGCAACTGATGTGAAAGACAGGCTGCTGAGGGAAGGTGTGATAGACCAGCAGGCAGATGGTATCATGGGTTCAAATCGCCACAAGCTGAAGCCCCAAGAACTCTCTAGTATTAAGGGGAATCGAGCTTGCTGCTAGATTTGGCATGTTACAGCATTGCCGATGAACCCAAGCCAAGAAAGCAGAGACATGACGTGATCCACGATTTAGGGGGAATCACATAGGGAACTAGAAAGAGAAATAACGCATCTATGCGGGCAATAGAGACAAGGCTACTGACGGGATAGTCTAAATGGTCTTCATCAACTTGGCTCTCTTCTCAGCCAATTTGGAGTCGCGAAGTTTCTCGTAGTCTTCCCTGCACCGAATGGTCCCACTCTTGAGTGCGATGCTGGCAGCTTTGACTGGGATTTTTAAGCTTGAGTAGCAAATGCTTTCTACCTCGTCTACTGGACAGAGATCGCCACTTATAGAGTGTTCTGACTGCGCAATGATTCTCCTATCAGTGATATCAGATGAATTCTTAAAAGACAGAACTGAACTACCTCTATCAGGTCGATCTTGTCTTCTCAGCGATAGGTTGATAGGAGGGCAGTAGTTCTTCATACAGCTATCGACGCTTAAAGTACTAGTTCCTTCCTGGGAAATCGCAACAACGGAAGCTATGTTCTCATACTCAGCAATGGGATCCGTTGGAACTGTGTGGCCACTGCTCAGGACCGATTCTAAACTGAGTCCTTTTCCACTCATGAAAGCGGTCATGCCGTTTATCGCATCCTTCAAGTCGCTGAAGGACACGTCGCCCAAAGAACACAGGTGTGCTCGATCCACTTTCACCTGTGATGAACAACGAAGGGTGATAATCATGTTATGAATAACCGCAGCTAAACAACAAGTGTACCTTCCTCGACTGTGCAACTAAATAGAACGCCGCACATTTGTTGACAGCAGATGTCATCACAGTATACTGCTTAGCGCTGCCCTGCAGTGACTCTATATAAATAGCGATGTAGCAGTTTAGAAAGGTGTGGGACAGATGAACTGTATGCTCGTCATATTTGATGGACAAGACTTGATCCATATTCGAGTTGAAGTCTAGGTGCAGAACTGTCTTGGCAATCTGCCAAAGTTTCTGGTATTCATTCTTATTGACGGTGCAATAGCTCAGCAGCTTTTCTTTATTATAGGTCACATCCGACAGCCTACAACATAATTCAATGACGAGGAACTTTCTACAAGCTTCGCCCTTGATACCGAAGCTGCCGATCGGCATCTTACTGTCCAATTTCCTGGTGATTTCTCGAATCTTCGTCAACAAATTCTTCGTCGGATTACTCACTATTTGTTTCAAATACGCTTCAACTTGATCCATTTTTATATCTGACTCTATCTAACAGCACCGTATCCTGCACCAGCTAATCTATAACTTATGAGTAACTTTGCTTAAAGTTAATGTGAATTCAAAAAGTTTGCACAAAACTTCAGCTTACAGTACGTACGTACATTGTACTTTGCTGGTAACTGTTTTGAAATCCTCAATCATTCATTCTGCGCTTTGAATCATATAAAAGAGAGTCCTCAGACGACAATTAAACGAAATTATTTTGTAACTCTGAAATATGCATACCATTTCCCTTTCTCTAGTGGTGAACGGCGCACCATCGCTGATATCAGGAGACTGTTGGATCTCGAAAAGCATTCATCATCATTTCTGAGTTGTTTGAGACTCACTTCTTAGGATCAACCAGTCAGTTCCGTACAATTAAATCAGTGGTCATTGTTATTATCTGATTTTCAAATGGCTGGAAGAGATAATGCTTTCGATATGCAGATCAAGCTGCTGATGATAGGAGATTCAGGTATGGTCACAACTATCTCATCAATTTGTACTGTTATTTTACAGCAGATTTTTCTTTTAGGTGTCGGCAAGACTTGTCTACTGCTTAGATACGCCAATGATTCATTTTCTCCTACGTTCATCACTACAATCGGCATTGATTTTAAGATTAAGAATATTCAGCTGGATGGGAAAAGAATTAAACTTCAGGTAACGAATGATTCAATATAACTGATTTTCAAATCGCACTCAAGCTAGAATTCCGCTTGTTAGATATGGGATACTGCTGGTCAAGAGAGATTTCGCACCATTACGACGTCATACTTTCGCGGAGCTCAAGGAATATTATTAGTGTACGATGTAACTGATAGGAACTCGTTTATATCCATTAGAAACTGGGTTGCTCAAATTCAAATGGTGAGATTAATATGTGCTTCACTTGTGGCTATAGTTTATGTCCCTTCGTTCCTGTCTATAGCATGCGGACGTGAACGTCAATAAGATCTTGATCGGAAACAAATGCGACGTCCAAGATCAGCGGGTAAGAATCGACGCAGCACTGATGACTGATGAAGAATACAGATAATGGACTTATTATTACGACAAACATGTAGGCCATATCTTACGAGGAGGGTGAGGCGTTAGCGAAGGAGTACAATATCCACTTTTATGAAACTTCTGCGAAACAAGATATGAACGTAGAGAAATCATTTATCACTATTGCGACCGATGTCAAGAACCGATTGATTGCTGATGGAGGGGGTTCTGTGCAGGGAGGACATAAATTGCAGCCTGCAGGGAAAGGACAGCAAGCGAAAGGCGGATGCTGTTAATGAATCGTCTGGTAGTTTCTGTTAGTGCCTATTGTAGAAGTGTCCAGTGAAGTGCCGATATCCTAGAGCTGCAGTGGTAGCTGAATTTTGACATAGATTGTAAGGATCTCATATCATAGTATGTTAGCAAACTAGATAGATGAAGTTATGAGTCGTCTTTTGAAAAAGTTTCCACTAACAAAGCTCTTCCGAGTACAATGGTGTAGTCGTCATCAATCAACTTATACTACTCTTATGGAGAACGCCCGCAACACTGCCGTTGATAAGGTAATCAGTATGTTGAGGAAGAACGCGTCAGAGATGGTGATAGTGAACAGATCCACTTGCAGGTTCGTGATGTTCCCCGATAGCGGCAGTGCCATATTCTGCTCTATAGCTTTCACGTCGGTAGTGGTGATAGCTCCGTAGGGACGAAATGTCTTGTCCTTGTTCTTGTCTCCTCGAAGATTTGCGATGGTCTTAATGACGTCTTCGAGCATAGTAATGCATTTGTTGTGGTTGATGGATGCGACGGTGGTGCAGATCATAGGGATCATGGACAGGTTCAGCACGGATATCGTGAAGGCTCTGAAGTGAATATGTTTGTAGTGGGTCATGTAGTATAGCGACATGATGACGGTGACCGTGGACTCTATGTAAGAGATCTTCAGCGAGTCCATCAGGAACCTCTTCCGCGATTTCAAGATTCGTATCGACTCGAGTATAAACGATGTCCGCACCTGTTTGTTATCAATAGTGCTAAACTTATCATCATAATAAAACTCATTTCCCTGCGAATTCTCTTCAGAATACTCCTTAAATCTCATCAGAATACTCTTCAGAATCTTCCTTCTTTTTCCTCCTGTGAATCCAGTGATATGGGTTCCTTTCAGCAGCATATCTCTGAGCATGACAGTATTGGCATTGAAGTCTACATAAACGAGTATGAAGGACCAGCCCAGTAGTCCACAGAAGAGGTCTGGAGCGCTCCATTGCCAGACGTTGCTCTCGAACAGAGTGCCGAAGTTGAGCAGGATCGACAACAGCAGCGTAAAGGTGTATCTCTTCAAGAACTTGATAGTCATATGCTCTGACAGCTCTCCTTTCAGCAAATATATCTGTAGGATCTCCAGTAAGTCGTATTCATCGTCACTGCCCAGCAGCAGTTTCTTCTCGTAGCTCCTCAAGTATGGGACTCTCACGAAAATAGAGAACAGGTGTGCTATGAAGCACACAATGAGTGTGATGGTACACAGCGACACCTCTGCACTATAAATGGAGCATTCTTCGAGGACAGGAACTGCAGATTGGGTAACAGTAACAGTAAGAGTAACACTAGGAGGTGATGATGGATACGAAGAGGGTGTTGCTAATGGGATCTTGCAGGTGGCATAGGAATAAACCACTGACAACCAGAAGCCCACCAGCGAGAAGATCATACACCTTGTATTGAAGTAACCGTAACTGAACAAGATGAAATAGTTCTGATTCGGATATTGACATTCATCGAATTCATCCGGCTTCAAATTGGATACGTGTACGGGATTATTGAACACTTCGGCTCTGATTTCTTCCGCTATGCTGGGATAATCCTCTCTGTCTGTCGGAGTTCCTTCTGATGGCATATTGTTTGCTGTTAACTCACTAACTGTGCGTAATCTGATCTCTTTCTTACTTGCCGTGGTTCTCCGAACGACTTTAAGTGTAACTTTACAAAAGTTCACTCACAGCAGCAGGTGGAGTTCCTCGAAACTTAACTTACTTGCTTTCTACGCAGAATTATCACTAAAAAATGCAGACGTGGGTGCGGATTGTAATTGAATTCTAGGTCGTATTCTCTCTACTATCTAAGCATGCCTAAGGAAGATCTACTTCGAAGTGAACCCGCCGTATATAGTGCGTACCGACTGGGGATCGATGCGGAACTGCATGTTGCCTTCGTCGTCTTCGGCTCCAAGAAGATCGAAGCTGACCACACCAGAATTGACGATCTTCTTGGATTTGGCCTCATGCGTACAAGTGAATGGCAGGAAGGTCTGGAAGAAGGACTTGAACCATAATGAATGCCCTCCAACTAGTTGCAACATGAAATGAAGCACAATCAGGGTAGACTAGAAGGATAGATATAGAGATAATCACAGCGTACCGATTATCGTGGATTCCGGCCGCTTCATCGCCCACTCGCCGAACGACCGCAAGCGCTTGATTCCGTAGAAGGCGTAGGTCTTGTTGCCGAAGTTCTCCGTGGCGTCATAGATCTTGTCGGCAATGAAAGACTCCTCCTCCCCTCCGCAGCAGTGAGGGATGATCCTCTTGAAGGGCAGGTCGGCAACAGTGTGTGGCGCGGAAAGCTGGAAGGTGTCCACGTTACGGCTGATTTCCTGCAGGCTGGAAAGGATGAGGATCTTCTCTCCTGTCTTGGATATACGACTCCATAGTGACAGCGTTGTGGTAGCAATAGCTCTCCGCAGCGATGAGGATACGATTATCGATGGCTCTTCGGACCTTATTCCAGCTAATATCTTGATGATGCTGTGTGTCGGGCCTTCGTCGTTGGATCGTTCCGCCTCCCTCTCTAGAAATCTGCTGAGCTCGCAGGCCTGCTCAATACCCTCATAATTCAGAGGAGAGTCAATAAAGCAAGAGTTCACGGTACCGAACATTAGAAGCTCTTCTATCAGAGTCCGTAGCAATCTGACAAACACCGACAGGTTGATCCCCTTGTTGAATACGTAGTTCCAATCAGATTCGCCGTGTCGAATGAATACCACTGTCTTCTTGTTGGCGAGGGGCCTCGTGAGTAGCAAGTCGGGATCTGGATTCTTCTTGGGTCCGATGCCCCTGCTGTCATTGCACAGCACCATGAAACACACGCTGTCGATGAACAGGCGGATCTTCTTCAGCAATAGCTTTACGAATACATTTTCGTCCTCCTTGGTCGACATTATCCACACGTACATGAACAGGACGAGCAGCAACAACAAGAAATCATTCATTCTAAACAAAGTTGAATAACTTTAAATGTACTGCAAGTTACGGTACGTACACCCGCGTTCAGTTGTACAATTGGTAACGGTCATAAAGATACTGCTGACATCATCACTGTAAGTTAAAAC
>Ga0164295_10003252_pt1 | contig 13093 bp, 12 predicted proteins | sample GEODES006metaG_FD_111798 | JGI IMG/M metagenome (GOLD analysis project Ga0164295, IMG submission 111798) | Oligotrophic lake water microbial communities from Sparkling Lake, Wisconsin, USA - GEODES006 metaG | ecosystem: Environmental > Aquatic > Freshwater > Lake | place: USA: Sparkling Lake...
CTACCTAGCCGAATCAATTAGGGCCTGGCCAGATCAGGCCGAATTGGCCTCCATAATGCGAGATAGCGGCTTTAAATCAGTGGCTTGGCAGGATTTAACCTTCGGTATTGTTGCAGTTCACATTGGTTATAAGGCGTAAGTGGCTAATGAAACCTTCGGCAAACAATAAGATTTGACCGTATGAATCCTTCAATAAATCCATATGTACCGATCCTGGCGATTGGGGCTATCGGCTTTGGATTTGCTGCCTTTTCAATTGTGGCAGCAGCACTTACTGGACCAAAAAGATATAACCGAGCCAAATCAGATGCTTATGAATGTGGAATTCAACCATCACCACAAGCAGTAGGCGGTGGAAGATTTCCGGTCAAATATTTCTTAACTGCAATGCTTTTTATTGTCTTTGATATCGAAATTGTCTTTTTATATCCATGGGCAGTCTCATTTGATCAGCTTGGATTATTTGGTTTAGTTGAGATGGGATTATTTATTGGAACAGTTTTTGTTGCTTATGCCTATGTTTGGCGCCGCGGCGGATTGGAATGGGATTAGTCGTGGGCTTAGAAGAAAAATTACCAAGCGGATTTTTATTAACAACAGTTGAAAAACTTGCTGGCTACATGCGCAAGAACTCATTGTGGCCAGCAACTTTTGGTTTGGCATGCTGCGCAATTGAAATGATGGCATCAGGTGCTGGACGGTACGACTTAGCAAGATTTGGAATGGAAGTTTTTCGTGCCTCTCCTCGCCAAGCTGATTTAATGATTGTGGCTGGTCGAGTAAGTAACAAAATGGCGCCTGTAGTTCGTCAGATTTATGATCAAATGGCTGCTCCTAAGTGGACAATTGCAATGGGCGCATGCGCTTCATCCGGCGGAATGTTTAATAATTACGCAATTGTGCAAGGTGTAGATCACATCATTCCAGTAGATATTTATTTACCAGGCTGCCCACCACGTCCTGAAATGTTAATGGATGCGATTTTGAAACTGCATGAGCAAATTGGTAATGAAAAATTAGGACCAAATCGAGAGAAAATAATTAAAGAGGTTGAAGCAGCTGCCCTTGCTGCTAAGCCAACTCATCAATTAAAAGGATTACTCGCATGAGTAAGAACGGAATGTTTGGGGCAAGTGGAAGTGGTGACACTTCAGGCTTTGGTGGCCTTGTAAATACAACAACAGTTATTGGCTCAACTCAGCGCCCATTTGGTGGTTATTTTGATCAGGTTGCCGATGATTTAGAAAGAGCTTATCCGCTATTTAGCGATGCGATTGAAAAGGTTGTTGTAGACCGCGGCGAATTAACTTTGTTTATCAAGCGAGATCGTTTGTTTGATGTTGCAAAAATTTTGCGTGATCAACTTAAATTTGAGATGTGTATTAGTGTTAGTGGTGCGCACTATCCAGATGAAATCGGCCGAGAATTACACGCGGTTTATTCTTTACTTTCAATTACTAGAAATCAGCGAATTAGATTAGAAGTTTGTGTTTCAGATAAAGATTCACATCTGCCTTCATTAGTTGAGGTGTGGGCCGGGACTAATTGGCATGAACGTGAAACTTATGACATGTTTGGAATTATTTTTGATAATCATCCAGGCCTGACTCGTATTTTGATGCCAGATGATTGGCCAGGGCATCCACAACGAAAAGATTATCCACTAGGTGGAATTGAGATTGAGTATAAGGGTGCAACAATTCCAGCACCTTCACAACGTCGGAGCTACAAGTGACAACATTTACCGATCCATACGCATCCTCACAAGAAACTACCGAAGGTCGGGTTTACTCCGTCACTGGTGGTGATTGGGATTCGTTAGTTACTGAAATCGGTGCAACTAAAGAAGAGCGCGTAGTTTTAAACATGGGACCACAACACCCATCAACTCATGGTGTGCTGCGTTTAATTCTAGAACTTGAGGGCGAGACAGTTACTGAAACTAGATGTGGAATTGGTTATCTGCATACTGGAATTGAGAAAAATACTGAATTTAGAAATTGGACCCAAGGCGTAACTTTTGTAACAAGAATGGATTATCTATCTCCAATATTTAATGAAACTGCCTATTGTTTAGGTGTTGAAAAGTTACTTGGAATTACAAATGATGTAACTGAGCGAGCAACTGTTATTCGAGTAATGATGATGGAGTTCAATCGAATCTCCTCTCACATGGTGGCATTAGGCACTGGAGCTCTTGAGCTTGGGGCACTTTCTCCAATGATTTTCGCATTTAGAGAGCGCGAGAAGGTATTAGATGTATTTGAAATGATCTCAGGTCTTCGCATGAATATGGCTTATGTAAGACCAGGTGGAGTTGCACAAGATCTGCCACAAGGCGCATTGGCAAAGATTCGCGAAACTGTAAAAGAGTTGCGCCATAATTTCAAAGATAATGAAAAATTATTGATTGGTAACTCAATCTGGATCAAGCGCACGCAAGGAATTGGCTATTTAGATTTAGCTGGCTGCACAACTTTAGGCATCACTGGTCCAGTTCTTAGATCAACTGGGTTAGCTTGGGATTTAAGAAAAGCACAACCATATTGTGGATATGAGGATTATGAATTTGATATTCCAACTACTGACACTTGCGATGTTTATGGAAGATTTTTAATTCGAATGCAAGAGTTAGAACAATCACTAAGAATTATTGAGCAGTGTGTTACTAAGCTTGAAAAATTAGAGGGCCAGCCAGTAATGGTTGCTGATAAGAAAATTGCTTGGCCATCTCAACTATCTATTGGCGCTGATGGCATGGGTAACTCTTTAAATCACATTAGAGAGATTATGGGTGAATCAATGGAAGCTTTGATTCATCATTTTAAATTAGTTACTGAAGGATTTAGAGTGCCAGCCGGTCAGGTATACACATCAATAGAATCACCACGAGGTGAACTAGGAGTTCACTTAGTTTCAGATGGTGGAACTCGTCCTTATCGAGTGCACTTTCGTGATCCATCTTTTAATAATCTTCAATCAACGGCTGCAATGTGTGAAGGTGGTCAAATTGCCGATGTAATCGCAGCTGTTGCATCAATTGATCCAGTTATGGGTGGGGTTGATCGCTAATGGCATTTACCTCTGAACAAATATCAATTATGGATTCAATTATTGCCAGATATCCACGCAAGCGATCAGCAATCATGCCGCTGCTTCACTACGTGCAATCTATTGACGGCTATGTAACCAATGAGGGAATTGAATTAATTGGTGAAAAGTTAGAGCTAGCAACTGCAGAGGTCACAGCTGTTTCAACCTTTTATACCCAATATAAATCAAGACCGGTTGGTGAATACCATGTTGGTATCTGCACAAACACACTGTGCGCTGTTATGGGTGGAGATGTGATTTTTGATGCAGTTAAAGAACATCTTGGAATTGAAAATGATGGTGTTACAAATGATGGCAAGGTTTCAGTAGAACATATCGAATGCAATGCTGCATGTGATTACGCCCCGGTGGTAATGGTCAATTGGGAGTTTTACGATAATCAAACTGTGCAATCTGCGAAAGATTTAGTAGATGGTGCTAGAAATGGAAATCCACCGGCACCAACGCGTGGACCTAAAACACTTAGGACTTGGAAACAAAACTCTGCAGTGCTTGCCGGTATTTCAGATGGTCTGGCAAATGAGGGCGTACAAGCTGGCGAGCCAACTTTGCTTGGATTAAAGAAGGCAAAAGGTGGGGCATGAGTAAATTAACTCCAGTTCTTTCTGCACACTGGGATGAAGCAGATTCATTTACCATCGCAGGTTACAAGCGAAATGGTGGTTACAGCGCTATTGCTAAAGCACTTGCAATGGCACCTGATGAATTAATTCAATTAGTAAAAGACTCTGGACTACGTGGTCGAGGTGGCGCAGGATTTCCAACTGGAAGTAAGTGGGGCTTTATTCCACAAGGAGATAATAAAGAACATTACTTCGTTGTTAATGCTGATGAGTCAGAGCCAGGCACTTGTAAAGATACACCGCTAATGATGGCAAACCCACATGTGTTAATTGAAGGCGTAATTATTGGTTCCTATGCGATTAGAGCAAACTATGCTTTTATTTATATTCGTGGTGAAGTAACCCACGTTGTACGCAGAGTGCAACAAGCAATTGAAGATGCATATGCTGCTGGTTTATTAGGCAAAAATATTTTAGGAAAAGGTTTTGACTTGGAATTAGTTCTTCATGTTGGCGCAGGTGCTTATATTTGTGGCGAAGAGACAGCACTACTTGATTCACTTGAAGGATTCCGCGGCCAACCACGTCTTCGCCCACCATTTCCTGCGATTGCCGGCTTATATGCAAAGCCAACAGTGGTTAATAATGTTGAATCAGTTGCTTCAGTTCCTGCCATTGTAAATAACGGTGTTGCTTGGTTTAACGCAATGGGAACTGAAAAGAGCAAAGGATTTACGCTCTACTCACTCTCTGGCCATGTGAATAATCCTGGTCAATTTGAAGCACCACTTGGAATTACCTTACGTGAGCTTCTTGAAATTTCTGGCGGAGTTAGAAGTGGCCATAAATTAAAGTTTTGGACGCCAGGTGGATCATCAACTCCAATCTTTACCGATGCACATTTAGATGTACCACTTGATTATGAAGGTGTTTCAGCTGCTGGCTCAATGCTGGGCACAAAAGCATTACAGATATTTGATGACACAACTTGTGTTGTTAGAGCAGTTCTTAGATGGACTGAGTTTTATAAGCATGAATCTTGCGGTAAGTGCACACCATGTCGAGAAGGAACTTGGTGGTTAGTACAAGTACTGAAAGATTTAGAAGCAGGTAAAGGAACTGAAGCCGATCTAGATAAGTTGTTGGATCTTTGCGACAACATCATGGGCCGATCATTTTGTGCTCTCGCTGACGGCGCAGCCAGCCCAATCATTTCCTCCTTAAAGTATTTCCGCCAAGAGTATTTAGATCATTTATCTGCCGGTAGATGCCCATTTGATCCAATTGCATCAACATTATTTGTTACGGCAGGTTCCAAATGAGTATCCAAGAGTTAGGCACTGAACAAGCAGTGGAATTGATTACCTGCGTAATTGATGGCTTTGAAGTAACTGTTCCAAAGGGAACCTTAGTAATCCGAGCTGCAGAAAAGTTAGGAATTCAAATTCCAAGATTTTGCGATCATCCACTGCTGGCACCTGCTGGTGCGTGTAGACAATGTTTAGTAGATATTGAGATTAACGGCAGAGCATTTCCAAAACCCCAAGCTTCATGCACCATTCCAGTTGAAAACGGCATGATTGTTAAAACTCAATTAACTTCAGCAGTTGCTGATAAAGCGCAAAAGGGAGTTATGGAGTTGTTGTTAATCAACCACCCACTTGATTGCCCAGTTTGCGACAAGGGCGGTGAGTGCCCATTACAAAACCAGGCGATGTCATCTGGCAGAAGTGAAAGTAGATTTGAAGGAGTTAAGCGCACATTTGAAAAACCAGTTGCAATTTCATCTCAGGTTTTATTAGATCGGGAGCGGTGTGTGCTTTGCGCTCGCTGTACAAGATTCTCAGAACAAATTGCTGGTGATCCATTTATAACTTTAAATGAGCGTGGTGCACTTCAGCAGGTTGGTATTTATGAAGATGAACCTTTTGATTCGTATTACTCTGGCAACACGGTTCAAATTTGCCCCGTAGGCGCATTAACCGGCACCTCATATCGTTTCCGGGCTAGACCATTTGATTTAGTTTCAACTAATACTTCATGTGAGCACTGTGCGTCTGGCTGCTCAATGCGCACTGATGTTCGCAGAGGAAAAACTCTACGAAGGCTTGCTGGCGAAGATGCCGATGTAAATGAAGAGTGGAATTGTGACAAAGGTAGATGGGCATTTAAATACGAAGTCGCTAAAAATCGAATTACTGTACCGATGATTAGAGATGCAAGCGGAGAATTACAAGAAGCTTCTTGGCCAGAGGCACTAGCCGTTGCTGCTGCAGGGTTAAAAAATGCGAGAGCTGGGGTATTGGTTGGCGGACGTGCAACTATTGAAGATGCTTATGGCTATAGCAAGTTTGCTCGAGTAGCACTTAATACAAACAATATTGATTTTCGCGCTCGCAGCAACAGCAATGAAGAGTTAGATTTCTTAGCGTCAGCACCACTTAATGCAACATATAAAGATATTGATAAAGCAGATCAGGTAGTACTGATTAGTTTTGAACCAGAGGATGAGTCACCAATAGTTTTCTTGCGAATTTATAAGCAGACTCATAAGCGGGCAATCAAAGTTACAAGTATCGCGCCATTTGCAAGCCGTGGTACACAAAAGCTAAATGCAAAATTAATTAAGACTGCAACCGGTAATGAAGTAGCAGCAATTTCTGCGTTGACTGGATTAACAGCTAAATCAGTGGTTTTAGTTGGCGAGCGAGCATCTGAAACAACTGGTGCACTATCTGCAGTAGTAAAATTAGTAATTGACAGTGGCGCAAAATTAGGTTGGATTCCACGCAGAGCTGGCGAGAAAGGTGCAATTGCAGCTGGAGCACTTCCAAATTTACTTCCTGGTAATCGCCCAATAACTGACGCATCAGCCAGAGTAGATATTTCAACTGCTTGGAATATTGATTCATTACCCAGTGAAATCGGCATGAGCTCTACCGAAATCATTAACTCTGACCTACAAGCTGTTTTAATCGGCGGAGTCGATCCAATGGATATTTCAGCAGATGCGAAGATAAAACTTGCAAAAAAATTTGTAGTATCCCTTGAGATTAGACAAAGTGATATCACCGAAATCGCTTCAGTTGTACTGCCGGTCGCGGCGGTAGTTGAGAAGAGTGGATCATTTATGGATTGGCAAGGCAGTGCCCGTAGTTTTGAAGCTGCAGTTGAGCAGTCACTAAACCGAAGTGATGTTCGGATTCTTTCAATGCTTGCAGATGAAATCGGTAAGCCAATTAATTTAGCAACTGTAACGAGTGCTAGAAATGAGTTTGATTCAATTGGAAATTGGGACGGATCGAAGAACTCAATGAAGCCAGTTGCAGCTGCCTCCGTTTTAAACACAAATGGGAATGAGGCAGTTTTAAACTCTTGGCGTAATTTGCTAGATAAGGGTTCAATGCAAGATGGAGAAGATAATCTTGCTGGAACTGCTCGCAAGTCTGTTGTTGTAATTAGCCCGGTACGTGCTAAATCTCTTGGTGTGAGTGAAAATGATTTAGTTAGAGTTTCAAATGATTACGGTGCAGTTACTCTGCCTTGTTCAATCAATGACATCGAGGATTCATCTGTTTGGATGCCACGTAACTCGCAAAGTAGCCAACTTATTCGAAACTTAGGAACGGTGAGTAATTCAATTGTGAAAGTGGCCAAAGCATGAGTAATGCAGAGTTAATTGGCCAAGATCCAGGCTGGGTTATTGCGCTTAAAGGATTATTTATTTTCGCTGCATGTGTATTTCTTACCATTATGTCAGTTTGGGCAGAGCGACGAATAGTCGCACGAATGCAACAACGAAGTGGACCAAACCGGGTTGGAAAGTTTGGCTTATTACAAGCGCTAGTTGATGGTGTGAAATTGGCGCTAAAAGAGGACTTGATCCCAAAAGCAGCTGATCGGATTGTTTTTGTGCTTGCTCCTGTAATCAGCACCACCGCATGCTTTATGTCATTTGCAGTAATTCCACTTACGGGTGAAGTTAATTTCTTTGGCCAGCAAACAGTTATGCAATTAACAGATATTTCAGTTGGCGTGCTTTATGTATTGGCAATTGCTTCAGTCGGAGTTTATGGAATTGTCTTGGCTGGTTGGTCTTCTGGATCTACCTATCCACTTCTCGGTGGTCTACGTTCTTCTGCACAAGTAATTTCATATGAAGTCGCTATGGGTTTATCTTTAGTGGCAGTATTTATTTACGCCGGATCGATGTCTACATCTCAGATTGTGGCAGCTCAAGAAAAGTGGTGGTATGCCGTAATCCTATTCCCTTCATTCATTATTTATACAATATCTATGGTTGGTGAAACCAATCGAGCACCATTTGATTTAGCTGAAGCTGAGGGTGAATTAGTTGGCGGATTCCATACCGAGTACTCATCACTTAAGTTCGCATTATTTTTCTTATCTGAGTACGTAAATATAATTGCAGTGTCAGCTCTTGCCACCACTTTATTCCTTGGTGGTTATCACGCACTTCCTGGTTTGGGCTTTACCGAACAATGGCTAGGTGGCTGGTTCACATTAGTTTGGTTCTTTATAAAGGTTTTAGGATTCTTCTTTGTCTTTGTCTGGCTACGCGGCACACTACCTCGTCTGCGTTATGACCAATTTATGAAGTTTGGTTGGAAAGTTTTAATTCCATTTTCGCTCGCCTGGATCATGGTGGTTTCAACACTACGTGTAATGTCCCAACAACAAGCACCCAGAGTAATAATTATTGCATTTATATTTTCGGTGGCGATGATTTATATTGCCATTACATCATTAATTGATCGTCAGAAAGTTAATCTTGCTAATGCGGCTAAGGTTACAAAATCTGATGAACCTAGTTTTCCAGTACCAGCAATTCCAAACTCTAGATCGGAGCAATTAAATGGCTGATGAATTAACGCCTCGGTCTGATGATTTTGGGTTAGCCAAAGCAGATCAATCAAAGGTTCCAATCACAAATCATGAGAGTGCTAGCTTTGGCAAGCAACTAATTGGATTTTGGGTAACTTTTAGAACTATGTTTAAAAAAGTTAATACGGTCCAATACCCAGAGGTTAAGGAACCGACAGCGGAAAGATTTCATGGCCGCCATCAATTAAATCGCCACCCAGATGGTCTAGAGAAATGTATCGGCTGCGAGTTATGTGCTTGGGCATGTCCAGCAGATGCAATTTATGTTGAAGGTGCTGATAATAAAGAGGGTGCACAATTTTCACCTGGTGAGCGATACGGCAAGGTTTATCAAATTAATTACCTGCGCTGTATTTTCTGTGGGCTGTGCATCGAGGCTTGCCCAACTCGTGCATTGACCATGACTAATGAGTATGAACTTGCAGATAGCACCCGTGGAAAACTTATTTTTGAAAAAGATGATCTACTTGGTCCACTTCGTGCGGGCATGGTACCGCCGCCACATCCTATGTATCCAAACACTGATGATGGAAATTACTATCGCGGTGAAGTTACTGAATCCCATCCATCCCAAGGTATTGCTAAAAATGATTAATTTTACTTTAGATATTGGGAAAACTGCTGCACCAGAAGCGGCTTTGTTTTATTTCCTTGCACCACTTTCAGTATTTGCTGGCCTGGGGATGTTAATTGTCAAAAAAGCGGTTCACTCTGCTTTATTGCTTGCATGGATAATGATTTCGCTAGCTATCTTTTATATTGCGCAAGATGCACTTTTCTTGGGAATTGTTCAGGTTGTTGTTTACACCGGCGCCGTCATGATGCTCTTCCTATTTATTTTGATGCTAGTTGGAGTAGATACATCTGATTCTTTCACGGAAACTATCCGAGGACTTCGACCGATAGCTATAACCGCAGCGGTTGGCTTCGGTGGATTGTTAACAACTTTAATCGGCCGGGCAACATTTAATCGTCCAATTATCGGTCTGGCTTCTGCCAACTCCGAAGGAAATGCAAATGGTTTGGCTAGAGAACTATTCACTCAATATGTATTTGCATTTGAGGTTGTTTCTGCACTTTTAATAACTGCGGCCCTTGGAGCAATGGTTTTAGCTCATAGTCAAAAAATAAGATCTCCATTTGCGCAACGAGATCTTTCAATTGCTCGTTTCCGAAAAGATAATTTAAAAGATGCTGCCGGTCTACCAAGTTCTGGAGTTTACGCGCTTCATAATGCAGTTGATGTACCAGCACTGCTGCCAACTGGCAAAGCGGCGCCGACATCAATTTCACCTGTCCTTGAGGCACGTGGCGACATGATTGAAAGTTCTAAATTCCAACTTCAGCAGGAAGAGGAGGAGAAGTAATGGCAATCGCTAATTATCTTTATCTTTCTGCAATTCTTTTTACAATTGGTGCAGTTGGAGTTGTAATACGCCGCAATGCAATTGTTGTTTTTATGTGTATTGAATTAATGCTTAATGCAGCAAATCTTGCATTCGTAACCTTTGCTCGAATCAACGGCAATCTTCAGGGACAAGTAGTTGCCTTCTTTACAATGGTAGTTGCTGCATGTGAAGTGGTTGTCGGGCTTGCAATTATTGTGACTATTTATCGCTCTCGCCGTTCTGCATCAGTTGATGATGCAAGTTTGTTAAAGAGATAAGCATGCAGACTTCAGCAAATTTAGTTTGGCTAATCGCACTGCCATTGTTTAGTTCGGCAATTCTTTTGCTAGTCGGCAAGCGAGCTAACTCTTGGGGCCATGTAATGGCAACCACAGTCTCAGCATCCGCATTCACAATCGGAGTTGTTGAATTCATCGCGATGCAGTCAAGAGCTGATGAAAATCGTGCAGTAACACAGAAGTTGTTTACATGGATTTCTGTCGGCTCCTTCAATGTTGATGCGTCACTTCTGCTAGATCAACTATCTATCTGTTTTGTATTATTGATTACTGGTGTTGGCACATTAATTCATATCTATTCCATTGCCTATATGTCACATGATCTAGATCGCCGGAGATTCTTCGCTTACTTAAATCTGTTTATAGCGGCAATGCTCCTGCTAGTACTCGGAGATTCATATTTAAATCTTTATGTGGGCTGGGAAGGTGTTGGCCTTGCCTCCTATTTACTTATTGGTTTTTGGAACCAAAAGCCGGCATACGCAACTGCTGCGAAAAAAGCATTTGTAGCAAACCGAGTTGGTGATGTTGGCCTGTCTTTAGCAATAATGATTGCGTTTGCAACCTTTGGTGATGTGTCATTTGCTGGCATTAAAGAGCATGCAGAACATGCATCTTCAACACAGTTAACTGCAATTGGTTTGATGTTGCTACTAGCTGCTTGTGGTAAGTCTGCACAATTCCCACTGCAATCATGGCTTGGAGATGCAATGGCTGGCCCAACTCCTGTCTCCGCTCTTATCCACGCCGCAACAATGGTTACTGCTGGAGTTTATTTAATTACCAGGTCAAACTTTATTTTTGATGAAGCACCAATTGCACAATTAATGGTTGTAATTGTTGGTGGAATTACTTTATTGTTTGGCGCAATAATTGGCACAGCTAAAGATGATATTAAAAAGGCTCTTGCTGCTTCGACAATGTCACAAATTGGTTACATGATTCTTGCCACTGGATTAGGTCCAATCGGTTATGCATTTGCAATTATGCATTTACTTACTCATGGTTTCTTTAAGGCAAGCATGTTCCTTGGCGCAGGTTCTGTGATGCATGGGATGAAAGATGAAGTAAATATGAGAAAGTATGGCGGCATTGGAAAGTTTATGCCGATTACTGCACTCACGTTTGGCCTTGGATATCTAGCAATTATTGGCGTCCCACCATTTGCTGGTTTTTATTCAAAAGATAAAATTATTGAAACAGCATTTAATGAAGGCGGTATAAGAGGTATTGCACTTGGTCTTGCAACATTACTTGGTGCAATGATTACTGCTTTTTATATGACCAGAGTTGTGATCTTGACCTTCTTTGGAAATGAAAGATGGGGTCATAAAGATGAGCCACATGAGAGTCCAGCATTAATGCTGATTCCAATCGGTTTGCTTTCAATTGGCTCTATTGCTTCTGGATATATTTTATCTAAAGGCGAGGGCTTAGTTCATTGGTTAGAACCAGTTGTTAATCCACTTAAAGAGCATCACGAAGAATTATTACCACCGATAGTTGTTTCGCTAATGACTCTTACAGTTGTTGCCATAGGAATATTAATCGCTGTATCTAAATACCGTGGCGATCAATTAGCACAAGCACCAGAAAAAGTTTCTGTACTTACCAAAGCTGCTAGACGTGACTTATTTCAAGACGATTTGAATGAATCTCTATTTATGCGCCCGGGCCAGTCACTTGTCCGAAACATTTTAAATATTGATTACCTAGTAATAGATGGCCTGGTGCGAGCAGTCGGAGGCGTTTCTTTAACCGCTGGAAGTCGACTAAGGTCACTTCAAAATGGGTATGTTAGAAGTTACGCATTACTAATGATTGTTGGTGCACTAGCACTCATAGCTGTGATCTGGGTGGTGACTGCGTGAACCTATTAGTAATAGTTGGCCTACTCCCACTTATAAGTGCATTTCTAATTGCGCTTATTCCCAACAAAAGCGCAGAGTTAATTAAGCGCGCTTCGCTTGCTGCCACATTATTAGTAGCAGTAGTTTCTGTGTTTTTAGCAACAGGATTTGATAAGAGCGTTGCTGGAATGCAATATGTTCAAAGTAATACTTGGATAGAGGCCTTCAATATTAATTTTGCGGTAGGTATTGATGGCATTTCGTTGGTACTTATTTTATTATCTACAATCTTGGTGCCAATAGTAATTTTAGCAACCTGGCATGAGTCAGACCTGGGTAGATGGAGCACAAAGAGTTTTTATATTCTGATCCTAGTTTTAGAAACTTTAATGATTGGCGTGTTTGCTGCCACTGATTTGTTTTTATTCTATGTTTTCTTTGAAGCAATGTTGATTCCAATTTACTTCTTGATTGGTGGGTATGGAAGCGGAAATAAATCTGCAGCAGCAGTTAAATTCCTTCTGTATAGCTTATTTGGTGGCTTGTTAATGCTTGCTTCAGTTATTGGAATCTATGTCATTGCCGGTAATCAGATTGGCGCTACTTTTGATTTAGCCCAACTTGCAACACTTGAAATTGATAGCACCACTCAAAATCTATTATTTCTTGGCTTTTTTATTGCCTTTGCAATTAAGGCACCGCTTTGGCCGTTTCATACTTGGCTACCAGATGCAGCAAAGGCTGCCACACCTGGTACTTCAGTTTTGTTATTAGGAGTTTTAGACAAAGTTGGAACATACGGAATGATCCGGTTCTGTATTGCATTATTTCCAGATGCCAGCAAGACCTTTACGCCTCTTATTATTACGCTAGCGGTGATATCAATAATTTACGGCGCATTTATGGCAATTGGTCAGAAAGATATTAAAGGCTTGATCGCTTTCACATCTATTTCTCACTTTGGATTTATAACA
>Ga0164295_10003254_pt1 | contig 13091 bp, 14 predicted proteins | sample GEODES006metaG_FD_111798 | JGI IMG/M metagenome (GOLD analysis project Ga0164295, IMG submission 111798) | Oligotrophic lake water microbial communities from Sparkling Lake, Wisconsin, USA - GEODES006 metaG | ecosystem: Environmental > Aquatic > Freshwater > Lake | place: USA: Sparkling Lake...
GCCGGGACACACACGGACACGCGGGACACACAGGAAACGGACATGTTACACCATGTACACGGATCACACAGACGTGAACCTCTCGTCGAACCTCTCGTAAGTTGAAAGTTCGTAAGACAGTGGAACATGGCATTAGATGGCAATTGTTCTAGCGACTCAGATGATGTGGGTGCACAAGTATGAAGTCAAAAGGAACAAATGCTCTGGGACCCTGGGAATAGCTCTAAGAATAGCTCCTGCGCTTTTCATGCGCTTCCGGCGGGGTCATTTGATGCAGATCGCACTTAAGTCTTAAGATCGCACAGTCGCCCGTACGCCAGTCATGACCGGACTCGCCGGGCGCGTCCGCGGTCCGGCTCCCCGTCAGCTCCCCGGCTCGTATCGTTTTCGCGTTTTGAAATATAACGTCCCAGGGATAGAGGGATTATAACCACACATGAAATGATGACATTTTATATTGAATTAATATTGGAGCCCCCCCCGCCGGTACCGTGCTGTATCACGCGCCGTGACGACACAACACAGGTCACAGGTCCGCAAGCATGGCCGATTTGCGATTACGGACTCATAAATTGACTCATAAATGATTTAATAGAAACCTGAAATGAGTCGCCTCGCCTCCTCCATGCTTACAAGTAGGCTCTTGAGCGGCATCCGGTGCGTCACAACGAGCTCCCTAGCAGCCTCCTCGGAGAGCCGCGCCAACGCGCCCACGCTCCCAGCCCCAGCGGCGCGAAGCTTCTCTGCTCGCGCGCGGCCGATCCCCTTCAGGACGCTCACATCGTCTTCAGCGTTGGCGAGCACGCGGGCTGCTCGCGACCCGACCCGCTCAGTAGGTGCTGCTGGCTCAGTAGGTGGTGGGAGTGGAGCGGTGTGAGTGGCTTCGCTGCCGGTGACCTCCTCGGCCATCGGCACTCGGGCATTCCCAGCCACTCTTGCTCTCTTCTTCGCTCCACTCTTGCCCCTCTCCCGCTCCCTCTCCCGCTCCCTCTCCCGTTCGGGCATCTCCGTAGGTCTCGCCACCCCTCGACCGTTACCTCGGAGAGCCAGCCCGCGGTCAGCGGCCATGCGCTCGACCATGGCATCCAGGGCGACCGCCATGGTACCGCGCTTTGCCAGCCGCTCCGCCTCGCGCTCGCGCATAAACTTTTCGTTCACCTTCTTCCACTTGTCCTGGCGGCGCGACCTCAAGTCAGCAACGGAGGCCTCGGCCACCGCCACCGCCGCTTCTCGTGCCGCCTCCTCCGCTGCGCGTCGCACCTGCTCCGCTTGGCGTCGTGCGTCCTCTGAAGCCGCATCTCGATACCATTCCTCGAGGCACGCGTGGCGCAGGCAGGCTTCTACACCCGCTGGCTCAATCCGTACCACGTGGCAGCGCTCCGGCGATGCGGGTAGTCCTTTGCTGCTCCGTAGCTGCAGTGCCGCCAGCGCGCTGCCTGCCGCCGCGGCCGCCTCGTCGTCGGCCTCCCCGGGGCACCTAAAGACCGTCAGGAGCCTTGCATGCGCCGCCGTCATCTCCGCAGCTGCCAAGAGGCGGGTCGCGCCCACGACGGCGCGTTGGCCCTCGGCATCGAGGCCCCCGCTCATAGCGCCGAGCTCTCGCGCCACTCCGTCGACCATGCTCTCCCAGGCGGTCACGGCGGCAGCGGTTGCAGCGGTAGCAGCATGGACGTAACTGTCGTAAACGTCGCTGCCGCCTCGCCGGCGCCGAGCGGTGGCAGCGGTGGCAGCAGTGACAGCAGCGGTGGCAGCGCTCTCTGCCCAAGCTTCCCGCCACAAGTCCCACGATGGCCAGTAGGAACCCTCGTCTTGCTCCTCGGGCTCCGAACCCTTTCCACCCTCGTCGCGCGGCGCTCGGCTCTCCTCATCCGCCGACGGTTGCGAAAGGACCTCTGGGCTCAGTAGCCACACGTCGAGCGGCGCAGCCACGACCGAACGTGTCGGTCCCGCCTCGAGTTGTCGAGGCAGCAGCTCCGACTCGATGAGCGTCCGAACAAAGCGAGCGAGTGCGACGGGGGGCAGGAAGGGCCCGCCAGGTAATGCGAGGAGCAGGCTCGAAGCCTCATCACCGCGATCGCCATCGCTCGCTTGCCAGCAGACTCGCGCGAACCTACGTAGCTCGGAGGGCGATGAGAGCAGCTGGCTTAAGGCGCTTGCTAGCTGCTCAGCGCCCGCATGTACACCCGCGGCCGAAGCGGCAGCACATACGAGCGCACCTTCGAGATCCAAAGCTGGCGGGATGCAAGCATCGTCCAAGGCTTGTGCGAGGCAGCGGCTTGCGAGCTCCCACTGTGAGGACCGCGCCATTGCGCGTAGAGCAATGGCTGCTGCCTGCGCATCCGCCATGCCGGCAGCTGCTGCCTCCTCATATAGGAGTGCAGCCCACTCACCACGCTCGTCATCAGCAGCGGCGGCAGCGGTCGCGCTCAATGCGGCGCGGAAGCACACTGCGTCAGGGGCGATGCCGGAAGCAGCCAGCTCATCGAGAATGGCGGCTGCGGCTTCTCCGCTGCTGCACTGTACCAAACGAAGCTTGCACATCAGGAGCTCCCGCGTGCATCGTAAGCCATCGAGCGTATCTTTCGAAGTTTTGAGGGCAGCAACCAGGTCACCTTTTTCTGGCTCAGCTTTCGCATCACTCAACGCAGTGAAAGCAGCGGCGACAGCAGCCTCGGCATCAGCCACGCTCGCCTCGATCGTGGCAAGCGTCGTCGGTCGAGACGCGAACATTGCAATTCGTCTGGACGGCGGCGACAAGAGGGTCAGCGATGGTCCCGATACAAACAGTGCCACGCTTCTGGACGGCAACGAGAAGAGCGCCAGCTGCAGGGCTGCAAGTAAGTGCTCCCGCATTCTCCGCGGGGAAGTGGCGCGCCGTCCGTTCCGTTTGAGTTCTCGGCCAGTCGCTCTCCCGCTATAGCCACGGAATCGTGAAATGGCGTGGTGCGCACGCGCGGCTCTCTCTCACCGCCCGGCACGAAATTCAAACAAGTCCAAAAATAGACTTGACGTGACTTCTAATTCACACTGCGGGGGTTCGCTGTTTGTGGCAGCAACTTTCATCGCCTTTCACTTCTATTTCGGCTAAGCGTGATCATTCTCCGCCTGTGGGGTCGGGCTATAAATGACGTACGTACGCATGGTCATGGAGTTGGTCATGGTTGCATGATGATGAGTTCATGCGACGGTCGTACATTATAGCGTATGTGGTTCTATCGTATCACGGAATACACGGATCCTATACCTTATATGCAGATCCGGATACGCTCGCAGGGGATCATAAATCCTTCGGTTTCGCGTACCTCTCGCCTGCTCTCGTCGGCGCCACGTCATGAACCAAATCTTTGAGCGCGGCGACCTGCTCGTGGCTGCACCCGTGCTTGACGCCCTCAAACACGCGCGCGTCGACGCCGACGCCCGCCTGCTCGAGGGCGGCTACGAAGACCTCGCCGCATTCGGGCAGCACCGTCGGATCTACGCTGCCATGACCGTACGTAAAGCGCGTCGCCACATTGCGGCTCGCGCGCAGTGCAGCCGTGAGCTCCACCGCCTTATCGCCAACGTACCCCGACCAGAGGGCGCAGCCGCCGAGCTTATGCGCGCATCGCGAGACGGCCCACGCAGCGACGCAAGCGCCCTGCGAGAAGCCGCCGACGACGATGCGCTCGGGCGCGATGCCGTCCGCGACCTGCGAGTCGATGATTGCTAGGATGCGCTCGACGGCGCGGTCAAGCTCGACCTTGTCGATCGGCTCGGAGCGCGTGATGGGCATCGCATGCATGTCGATCCACGCCGCGCGGGTGGACGACTGCATGATGCCGGTAGACTGCACCATGGCTCGGATAGCTGAGATCTCGCGAACCTCAGCTTGAGGCAGCACCCACTTGACGTGGCGCAGCCCGATGTGCTTCTGGAGCCACAAGAAGTTTTCCGGCCGGTCGCCCAGGCCGTGCAGCCAGATGACGGCGGCGGTGTGGTGCGAGCGCGTCTGCGGCACGCATTTGAAAAAGAGCATGCACCAGATCTTCTGGCGATATTCGACGGCGACGACGATCGCGATCAAGGCCACTAGCACGAGTGTGATTGGCACGCGTGCATGCGGCAGGATGAATGGCGGCTCTTTGATGAACGCATTCCGTGCCCAGCTCACCAGGTCCGCCTTGACATCTGTGGGGATGAACTCGACCAAAAGTGCAGCTGTGGCCGTCATGGCGAAGGCCTTGAAGACGGCCATCGGGTCGCGCTCGAAGATCTTGACGAAGGGCATTCGCGCGAAGTATGAACACAGTCATGCTTGCATGTGAACACTCAAGCATGTACACATGTATCTGCGTGGTACCTTCACGCCAACGAGGCGAAGGGATACACGTACGGTGTTGAACAATATTACTATGCCGGAGTACATCCTAGTAATCGTGACACGGCGAACCCGCGCCGGCCGGCCCCGGCGGCCGGGGCCTGTTCGCCGGTTGTAGCTTTTACCTTTTTTTACGCACTATTTACGCACTGTTACTGTAGAGGAGCGCGCATTCGCATTGCGCTGGCTCACTCAGCTTTTTAGCTGTTGCGTCAGACGACAGTGCACGCACACGTTCGGCGAGGCAGCAGGTACTGCGAGCCGATACGCCGCTCCCGCTCGGAACTGGCCAATGCAGCGAGCCGAGCGGCGATGCTTTTTGGAAGCATCGGCTCTAGTAGGACCCTAACACGACAGAACATTCTGAAACGCGTCAATGCCTGCGCCCGATTGTTCTCCACTTGTCAAGCAATTCAGTTGCCGTCGGTGCAGACACCCAGCCTGGTCGCGGCTTCGGCGGCGCAGCTTTCAAAGGTGCTTTGCGAGGCGCAGTGGTTCTCAACATGGTGTCGACCCAGTCGTGATTTTGTCCAGGGTTTCTGCTCCGATATCCTTCAGGGCATGGTGCCCTCCTGGATTTCGGCGGCGGTGGGCCATCGACAACCTCTCCCCGCGCGACGCCACCATTTGGAAACAACGGAAACGATTCCCCTGGTCCCTTTGCGGTCCCATATGCAGCGAGTTGCGTAGCGATGAGACCTTCTTCGTCTCCAGTCGGAGCCACGATGTTTTGTGGCAGAGTCACGCTCTCGAGAAGTTTCGCGTACTGGACCTTGGGAGGCTCGTGGACGCTCATGAGAAAAATCAGAGGGTCGGTCTCCTGCGGCTCCAAGACCTGCCGGTCTTCGGGCTTGATCACAGGAAAGTTGGAAGATGAACCATTTTGGCTGTGAAGTCAAGGAAAGTCAAGTCGAGTCAAGTCAACCAAGTCAAGTCAAGTCAATTCGTGACTTGACTTGGCTGTGAACTGGCTGTTAACGCATCGACATCCGAAACGCCAAACGGCCTATTGCGGAAACGGCGCGGTGGCCGGTGCGCGCGGTGCGCGCCGGCGCGCTGCGCCTGGCGGGCGGGCCCGCGGCTCGCGCGCCGTATCGAGCTCTATCAAGCGCTCTGGACACTACACAGAACACACACTCACACAGGTGCCGTTAGGTGGCCGAAAGGGTGCCGTCCTCAGTAACGAGTAAGAGTGTAAGACCTCGCCTCCACACGGTGTACACACTGAAGCAGGTCCCACAGCAGCCAGGCCCTTACTGCTTACAGCGAGGCGCAGCGCGACAAGCGAAGCACAAGACTGAAAACGATCCGATCCGATCCGCGCGGTTCAGACACGGAGTTGACTCGTGCGGACTACGTGAGGACTATCGCGAAACACAGCCCCGCGAACTGTCGTCATGATGGAAGAGAAGAGAGTTTGCAGCGCGCTCGCGCTCGTTCGGCGCTCAATGAGAGAGCTCTTGCTCTTGCAACTAGCGCATCACATTCATCATGCTGTTGAGGCAGCCCCCGGCATTGCCATAAGGAATTCCGACATGACCTCTCGGCTGATGCTGTCGGACTTGCCAGGGAGACCTAAGACCTCGTCGATGTCGATGCTGAGACCAAAAACCCCGAAGAGCATCTGGGCCACGTTCGCCTTGGGGATCGAGTCTGGCGTGTCCTTGGGCGCCCCATTGCTGTTTACGCCCTCAACGAACTCGTTGGCAGCACGGAAAACATGGTCAGCATCATTCCGGCTCCCCTTGCTGCGCACACCGGGGCACACCAAGCGAGGGGCGGCTCAGCAAAGCGTAAAGGTGCGCACGCGGCTTTGCTGTTTGAGAGCTGAGGCGCAGTGGCGAGTGAGGCCCTGCATACTTCTTGTTGTCAAGCCCCATCGTATACAGCTTCAAGAACTCGCGCAGCTGGATTTTACCGTCCTTTTCGCCCTCATCAACGCTGTCCTGCTCGCATCAGCCAGGGGGAGGGGGGTTGCGGCTGAGTAGGCGCATCGCGGCTGCTCGGCACGCGGAAGGTGAGCAAGGCATAAGGAAGCGTACAATGAGTTCTTGGAGCTCCTCGTCGGTCGGATTTTGGCCAAGGGAGTGGAGCATGATCCTAATTTCCTCGGCTTCAATAGAGCCGGACATATCGGAGTCGAGAGAAAAGAAGATCTCCCTCGCCTTCTTCAGCTCCTGCTCAGAGATCTGGCGCTGCGGCTTGTAGTCGGAGATGGTCCACTTTGCCTCGCTACTGTAGCGGCGACTTCCAGGCTGCGAGCCCAGCTTCGAGGTCTTCAGCCCAGCCTTGCCCGAGCTGCCAGCCCCCTTGCCCGAGCTGCTCTTGGGCGCCATGCTCGACGGCGACGGCGCGCAAAACTGTGCCCACGCCCACACGCAACGACGCCCCGGACTTGGGAAAAGATGAGCGGCAGCGTATCAACGCAACGCGCCCGCCCAGGAGGGCGCATCCGCGGCGAAGGCCAAAGAGTGAGAGTTTCAGCCAAGGTGCAAGGTGGGTGACGGTGTAACTACCTTACCCGTGAGAAAAAAATGGGACTTGACTTGAATTGTCTTCCTTTTCCCTGCCGCGAGAATGGCCGAGTCACTTGTGCTCGTCGGCGTATTGCTTGCTGTGTTCGGCCAGTTTCTTGGTGCCACTTCGATGCTACTGATGAAGCGTGCCTCTGTCATCGAAGCTGAGGTTCCCTTTTTCCGGCGAAGACTTTTTCAAGCGGCGTTCGTGCTCTTCGTTTTCAATACTGTCGTCCTGGATGCTGCTGTGTACGCACTGGCGCCGCTGACGATCGTCGCACCGATCACAGCGTTAGGAATCGTTTTCGTAAATATTGGAGTGGCCAACGGCATCTTCGTGGAGCGCGAAATCTTTGGCCCACGCATGCTGCTGGCGAACGCGCTCATCGTTGCCGGCCTCGTCGCTGCTTGTGGCTGCGGCCCGCATGTCAACACGACGCCCACGTTGCCCGAAATGTTTGCGTTGGCACGCGCGCCAGCCTTCCTCGCGTACGCGGCGGCGGGTCTTACCATCGCACTTTCATTCTGCTTGGCGCTTTGGACGGGATGCTTGCCGCCGCGGTCGCCGCTCAAGACCGTGTGGTGCGCTCTGGCTGCCGCTGTCTTCGGCTCGTTGTCCGTGCTGTGCTTTAAGGGAGTGGCCACGGTTGTGCGCCTGGCCTTCGAAGGTGATGACCAGCTACGAGAGCTCGGCACGTGGGTCCTCCTCCTCGGCGCTGCCGTGTGCGCGCCAGCCAATGTCACCCTCATGAACCTCACCTTCGAGATTAGTGACGCCAACTGTACGCGAGAGGCGATCGAATTGCCATCGATCTTAACCTGCTCTAACGTCTCCCGCGTCCGATACTTTGTTGCGCAGACGGCATGCCGCTCTATCAGGCGCTGCTCATTACCGCCACCATCGTGTCGGGAGGCCTCTTTTACGATGAATTCGGCATCTGGGGGCAAGAGGCACTGGCGCAGGGGCAGCCGGAGTTGGTTGTTGGCTTCATGCTCGGCGTCGTCACGCTTCTGGCGGGGATCGTGCTCGTTGCGTTGAGTCCAACACCACATAAGCACGTGGACTCCTCGAGGCCTCCAATGTTGTGAGATATGTGGCGGAGGTGACGGCGCGCGCTTCGCCTCCGCGCGCGCCCGCATGGGCGGGCTTGGGGCTTGGGCGAGTCGCTCAGTGAGTGAGTACGCGCCTGCGCCCTGGGCGGGAATAGTGTGTGAATCCAGAAAGAATTCCTGCCCTGTAGCCCCATTGGGTCAAACACTGTGACACTGTGCTGCAGCACCAGGGCCCAGCGGCATCGACACGGCACACGCTACAAGTAGTCACTACCGGCCCACAGCACATGCGATGAACCAAGTCCGCAGGTGTCATGGACAGTAAGACGCAATTTTCGCGTGCCAGCGCGTGGCAGTCGACGCGCGGAGACGACGAGTGTGCAGCGCATCCGCATGCAACCCTCGTCGACAGCCAAGACGGCTTCAATCAGTGTGCACCACTTCAGCCCTTCCGGAACTTGCCCCAGATCTGCGATGCAAGGCAGCATTCAGGCATACGCTCAATTCAAGGGCGAAGTGGTAATGGGGCGGGCGCGCGGGGTCCCTGTTCGGCGGGGCGGCACGCACGTGAAGCAGCACGACGAAGGCAATGAAGAGGAGGCTGAGGACAAGCACCGTCGTCGGGCCACTGCAAAAGGAACGCACACGAGCGCGGCTGGTGAGCTAGCCGACAGACGTGCAGCCGAACGAGCGTCCGCTCGCAGCCACGGCCGCCTTGAAAGAGCATTGGCCGATCGCAAAGGCACGCGCGGCCACAGCGGAGCAAGGGTGCTGCAGTGTGGAAGGCCGACGCGTACATTGCGAAGCCGGGCGACTCTTCCGTGTAGAAGCGCAGGACGCCGGCGCCGCCCGGACCGCCGCCGGCTGCCCTGCCGCTGCCAGCAGTAGAACGCCTGGCGACGGTGCCGCGCGCTGCAGGCTTCGCGCCCACGGGCCGCGATCCACTGGTGGGACGCTTTGCGAGCGTTCCAGAAGCGCCAGCTGGCTGACCCTCTCCCGCCTGCGCGGTCGCATGGGCGCGTGACAGGGATGTCGAGACGTGTCAGCAGAGCGAACGCACACGCGATCCGAGCGGAGCAGGCTGGCGCAGAGCGCTTGTCAGGCAGGACCGCGAGCTCAATCACCATCTACGGCTCGTGTGACGTGACGTGTTTGACCGGAGATTTTTCCGTCAGTCCGCAGCCAAAAGCGGACTGCAGAAACTGAAAATTCAAAACCCGATCTTACCCCGTCTACTATTGTACGGGCAAGCAAGTTAGCAAGCTAGCAAGCAAGGCAAGCATGGGCAAGCCATGCCCCGGCTCCCCCCCCCGCTCTTAATGAGAGTCTTATGACTTATCAGTTATCTCTTAACCGCCCGCGCCGGCAGCGCTCTCTCACTCACTCTCACTCACACCGCACTCTCTCTCTCTCTCTCTCTTCGTGGTGCAGTTTGCTCACGCCCGTGTGACGACCTCACAGCTCGTCACGGCAGGACCTGCCAGGCTGGCTCAATCAACAGCGATGTCTGGCGGTACGTCCAGGGTACGTCACCACTCTCATCGGCCTGCAGAAGCCGTGCCTCCGCTGACCAATGATCCATAATGCTCAGCTCCTGGGGAGCGGCAGGCGTAGGCAGGCGTGGCAGGCCAGTCGCCTCTTGGCGAGGCCCTTGATGCGCCGGCGCTGTCGAGCATCGAACTGTCTGGGTTTAGCTGTCGGTCGCGGCGCTGCCATTGTCAGTACTCACGTGGTAACCGACGTGGTAACTCACGTGGCGGTGGCTCACGATGCGCCCCGTCATTTCAACCATCTCGGAGTCGGTGGGTGGGTCGCGCAGATGCCCACCCACCCACCAGACACCCGTGGGTCGGTAGGTGGGTCTGTGGGTGGGTGGGTCTGTGGGTGGGTGGGCAGTAGGTGCGCGGCGCCGTCAGGTCCAGCTCACTTTGAGAAATCACCCGCCCATTCGTCACGCCTCGTGAGGTGGTTAGGTATGTCAAAGATGGTCCAGTGCTGAGAGGAGCGACGAGTGCTCGCATTTGGAAATGGGAGCCCATCAGCCTCGTGGATCAGGCTGCCCATGCTTACCCACGGAGAGGTGAGCAGGGAGGGGGACCGCATGTCCAGCCATGTCGTGGCATGGGTGGCCATCATTCGAGTCCGCCTCCTTCTCCTCCTCTGGATGGCTGGCTGGGCGGGGGGTGCGACCTCCCTGCAGCTCAGCCAAGCTCAGCGGGTGCTCCCTGACAGCCTGTGCCACCACATACAAGAAGCTGCCCGGTGCGACCGCCTGTGCTGATCGGTAGGCTATCCAGTGTCCACAGCTCCTGCACGCCAGGCGCCACTGCTTCTCGACGCCCTTGGGCCGCTGCACACGAGCCGGCTGCGCGGAGGGTATGCCATCGAGAAGCAGCGTGTCCAGCTTCGATTCGTCGATGACGTGCGCGCCGTCAGTGCCTCGGACCGGGAACTCGCCGAGCAGGGAGCCGTTCGTGCGAAGAGCTTTGGTTCCGCAGCTGACGCAAAAGTAGCTGCAGCTCGAGGCCGCATGCTGCGCACGTGCAGTCTTCTCGTCCGTTTCACGCTGGCGTTTGCCCGCAACGCCTGCGTCCTTATCGTAGTCGATGGTCAGGCCGTTGTGCCCTTGGTATTGCATCATGCCCGCAGTCGAAGCTTTGATGCCATCAAAATCGACGAAGCACATGCCTTTCACCTGGCGCACGCCTATGTAGCCCTGGATGGCCGAGAAGAGGCCCTCAGCATGCACCGCACGCTCCTCCTTGGGCACATGCGGCTTGACATCGCGATAGGAGATGAACAACGTGCTGTTGGGCTTTGTGCGAGAAGAGCTCCTGTTATAATACGAGTCCACCTCGAGACGCTCCTGCTCAGCGGCGCTCAGGCGACCCGCCATTAAAAGTCTTCAACAAGTACAATAGTTGAGGATTCCTAGATGAAAAGGACGGCTTTGGCTGGCCAGTGAGCCGTTCGACTGATGTGTTGAGCGTAGGTTTCAATGTGATTCCTGACGCCTAGATTCACATTCACACGCTTGGGAAGGGAGGAGAAATGCTGCACTTCCCAATTAAGCCCGCCGTCGCCACCTCCGAAGAGCTGGGCAACGGGCTGACGACCGTAATCCGTACGACGTATGGCATGTTCGCCGCGGCGGCGCTCACGTCCGATTCGGTCGCCTTTCGCCGTGCGCGCGAGGCGGCCGTCGGCAAGAAGAAGGTGTCGAATGAAACAGAGGCCGCTGCCATGGAGGGTGCGCTCGTTATCTATTGCGCTATGCTCGATCGGCTGCAGGAGGCACTCGGCACTGAAGTGCGCGAACAGAAGGCCATGGCCTTTGCGTGGACTCCGTCCTGGGAGCCGAGTCAGCCCAAACCAGTGCGCCACTACGACGTGCTCGCAGAGCGCGCGCCGGTCCTGTTCAACTTGGCCGCCTGCTGGTCGATGCGCGGCGCGCTGCCGCCGCGCTCAGACTCGGATGCGATCAAGGCTGCCGCACGCCACTTCCAGCTCGCGGCGGGCGCGCTCAAGGCGGTGCAGGACCTCAGCCCCGAGTCGGGCCTCGAGCCCACGTGCGCGCCCGAGCTGACCGACGCAGCGCTGAGCGCGCTGCGCGCGCTGATGGTCGCACAGGCGCAGGCGTGCTTCTGCGATAAGGCCGCGAGCGACAACATGGGCGCGGGCACGCAGGCGATGCTCGCGCTCGGCGCCAAGCAGCTCTACGCGCTGGCCGCCGAAGCGTTCGCTTCGCTTCAGAGCAGCAAGCCGCACGCGAAGCTGCATGCGTGGGGCGCGGCGGTGTGCGTGGGGCGCAAGCAGTGGTACGAGGCCGAGGCGCGCTGGCAGCAGGCCACCGATGCGGCGAGTGCCAACAAGTACGGCGAGCAGCAGGCGCAACTGCAACTCGGCTTGACGGCCGCGAACGCGGCGCTGGCGACCCTGGGCTCTGCGCAACTCGAGTCGCCGAGTGCGCTCTCGAAGCTGAGCGCACTCGCGTCGAAGACGGCCGCGACGCTCGCGGGTGTCACGAAGGACAATCAGCTCGTGTACAACGAGCGCGTGCCCGACGCGGCGGAGTTGCCCGAGGTCGCGCCGAAGGTGCTCGCCAAGGCGCTTCCCGTCGACACGCTCGTGAGCGCGGCATTGGACGCACCCTTCCCTGCGAGTATCTTGCGCCCCGGCGAAGAGGGGAGCGGCGAGCTCGTGCGCTCGTGGCTCGCGCGACTCGGCACCGAGTTCGTCATGATTCCCCTTCATGAGCGCGGCTCCGAGGCAGGCGGAATGGCCGCCTTGGCCGATGCCTCCGCGCCTGGCGGCAGCGGCGAGGCTGGAGGCGCAGCTTCCAAGGAGACGTCGAGTGGCAGCAAGGCCGAGGCCAGCGCCGAGAGCAGCAGCTTATCGAGATTCTTCGGCAAGAGCTCGAGCAGTGGCAGCGGCCTTCACAGCAGCGGCAGCGGCCTCGGCAGCGGCGCGGACGACGGACATCTCGGCACCAAACGAGACGCCGACGCCAAAAAGGAAAGCAAGCCGAGCCTCAGTGAAATGCTGAAGGCGGCCGTTGGAAAAGACAAGCCAGGCAGCGGCATCTCTGTCAAGGTCAAGGGCAGCAAAGCCAAGGGCGCCGCTGCCGCAGCCGCACTACAAGGGTCGGATCTGGACGATGACACGGCGCTGCAGCGGGCACTCGAGGAGTCTTTGAAAGAGAGCGGGAAGGAGCTCTACCGCACCGTGCCCGCGCCTTCGCCCCGCTCGCCCTCGGCCCCCATGCCGCCCCCGCCGCCCTCGGCACCGCCTGTGGCACGCACGCCCTCACGCGATCTGCTCTCACGCAACTTGGCCGCGAGTGCACCGCCGACGCTGCCGCCGCCGCCCTCGTTTGAGGAGGCGGCGATGATGCCAAGCGCCGCGACCGTTGAGGCGCTCGTGGCAAAGCTGATGGCCATGGGCTTTTCACGCGACAGATGCCTCTCCGCGTTGCGTGATGCCAAGTTTGACGTCAACGCCGCGGGCGAGGCGTTGCTCTCATGAGCGGCGCGACGAATCGCTCGGCTCGCTCGTCCGAAAATGCGGGCGAATCCCTCGGCGGCGCGCGGAGCCCGCGGCCATCGGAATCGTGCGGTCTAACCGGGTGATCTTCGCCGTCGCGCGCGCGGCCCGGCCCGGCCGCC
>Ga0164295_10003255_pt1 | contig 13088 bp, 6 predicted proteins | sample GEODES006metaG_FD_111798 | JGI IMG/M metagenome (GOLD analysis project Ga0164295, IMG submission 111798) | Oligotrophic lake water microbial communities from Sparkling Lake, Wisconsin, USA - GEODES006 metaG | ecosystem: Environmental > Aquatic > Freshwater > Lake | place: USA: Sparkling Lake...
GAGCTCGCCGGAAATCACTCGGGTATCTAGTTCTCGGGTTTCGTGGGCGAGCGGCCACGGAAGAGGCTCGTGAAGCGGCCGAGGAGCCCCTTCGACGTCGGCGTGCCCAAGCGGCTCGGCGGCAGCTTGAGCTCACGATTCGACTCAGCCGCGGCGGCCGTCGTCGCGGACACCACCTGCCCGCCGGGCCTCGGACCGGGGACCATCGAAGGCGGCGGCAACGCGGGCACGGAGAGTCGCTCGTTACGCCTCCGAGCGTGCCGGGGAGCGAGCGGCGTCGCGGGCTTGACGGGCTCGGCCAGCGGCTGCGGCTGCATCGCCCACGCCCTGAGCGCTGAGAACGGCAGCTCGATTTCGTCCATCGGCACGCATGGCAGCGGCACCGGCTCAGGCGCCGCATCGGCGTAGTACGAAGCCGCCGCCGCCGCGAAATCGGCATAGCACGCCGCCGCCGAGCCCCCAGCAGCATTCATGCCACTATGGCTCATCGAGCTGACGATTGAGCTGACGGCTGCCGCCGCCGCCGGCACGCTCGTCGAGCCGCCCATCGAGCCACACATCGAGCCACCCATCGAACCGACCGAGCTCTGAAGCTCGCGACGGAGCTGGCTGAGCTCCGCCTCGCGCCGAGCGGCGGCGGTTTCGGCGGCGGCGGCGCGGCGGCGAGCGTCCTCGAGGTGCTCGCTCAAGATGGCCTCCGATTGCCGCCTCGCCGAGCGCTCCGCCTCCAAAGCCGCCGCCGCCTCCGCCAGCTCTCGCGCTGCGGTTGAGGCCGCCTCCTCGCGCGCGGCTGTGGCCGCCCACCATGCCGCCGCCTCCGCCTCTTGTTTCTGCTGCTCGGCAGCCACCGCGGCCGCACGCGCCGTCGCGATCACTTCCGCCTGGTTGGCGGTGCTCGCATTCATGCTCGCATTCAGCGTGGCCTGGAGCTGCTCGCGTCCAGTAGGCGTGCCCGGCTCGGCCATCGCCGCGTGCGCCTCGTCCCGATCGATGGTCTCCACCTGACCCACGATGCTCGCCATCGCCGTCATGGCCGCGTGGTGCGTCTCCTCGCGCGCACACATCTCCGCCCGCATCGCCGCCACCTCGAGCTCCATTAGCTCCGCCTGCTTGGATGCAGCAGCCGCTGCCGTCGCGGATGCACGAGCTGCCGCCCGCGCGTCTGCGAGCGCCGACTTGGTCAAGGCGAGGTCGGCAGCCGCTTGCTCGGCAGCCGCCTTGGCGACGGCTGCTTCCTCGGCCGCCACCTTAGCGGAGGCGGCCTCGCGGCTGCACAGCACCTCGAAGCGCGATGCATCGCATTCAGCACGCTTGCTGCGCTCCTCAGCGAGCTGCGCGCGCAAGGTGGCTTCGTGCAGCTTCGCTTCCAGACGCGCAGCATGCGCCTCCGCCGCCTCAAGCACCGCCCGGACCGCATCGCTCGAGGGTCGATCGATGGCCGAACTCGAGGTCGCGGGCGCCTCCGTGCCACTCCCAGGTGCGGTGCCAGGCGCGGTGCCAGGCGCGGTGCCAGGCGCGGTGGCTGGCGCGGTGCCAGGTGCGGTGGCTGGCGCGGTGCCAGGCACGATTGGCGTGCCAGTTGGCACGGAAGGCGTCGTCGGCGACAGAGAGGCGGCGACGCGTTGCGCCCGTGTCGCGGCGGGCGACTCATCGACACTCTCCTCACCCTCCGGCAGCAGCTCGTGCAGCCGCGAGGACAGGTTGAAGACGCTTCCGGGCGAGGTGAGGCCGGGGGAGCCAGGGAGCAAAACTATCTGACCGGGGAGGAGAACCATCTTGCCACTAGGGTCGCTCGGGGTCTGCACATCGACGTAGGTGGCGTTCAAGACGGCTGCAGCGACGCTGGGGCGGCCGAGCGCGGCTGCTAACGGCGAGAGAGCTGGCGTGGCGGACGCAGGCACTGCCGGCACCGGCATCGCCTCCGCCTCCGCCTCCGCCTGCGCATCAACCGGCGCAACGGAAACGGTGGCCGCCTCGGTCGGCACTGCCGCCGCTGTCGCCGTCGCCTCTGCCCATGCAGCACGCGTCTGCTCGGCGGACAGGTGGTCAGGGGTACTCGCGCTCCCCTCTGGGAGTGCGCCCAGGCCATTGCTGCAAAGGTGCGGCGCTGGTGCGCTGCTGGGCCGTTGCAAAGGTGGTGCACGGAGCGCCCGGCGCGCAGCGATCCACTCGGCGGGCGGCGGCGGCGTCGGGGGCTGAGACTGTGCTGGTAGCGGCAGCGCCGGCTGCGGTGCTGAAGCTCCAAGGCTGTGCGCAAACGCCCTCGCTGCCTTCTCATCAGCGGCTGCCTGCTGCTGCTGCTGCACCGCAGCCGCAGCCACGTCTTGGGCTCGGCGCGCCTCGCTCTGCGCTGCCTCCGCCGCCCGCAGGGCCGCATCGCGTGAAACCTCCATCTCGGCCAAAGCAGAGCGCGCCTCTTCGTACGCTCGCGTCGCCACCGCGTGCGCCTGTTGGAGCTGGCAGACCGCGGCCTCCGCGTCATATGTGCGCTCCTCAACCGTTGAGAGCTCGGCGCTGAGCACGCGGCAATCCACGACTCCCGCCGCACGGGCTGCGTCGCGCTCAGCCGTGGCGGCCTGAAGCTGTGTCGAGCTAGCCTTCATCTGAGCCTTGAGGGCAGAGAGCAGAGAGAGCAGTGTCGCGCGCTCGCCCGCCTCGTACGCAGCCTGGGCATCTTTACCCATGGCGGGCGTCGCCTTCTTTGTAGGCGGGCTGGCAGCAGCCTGCACATTTCTCGCAGCAGACGGTGGCGGCGGTGGCGATGCAGGCGCCGCAACTAGTGGAGACGTTGACAACACCGCGGGTGCCGCTTCTGGCGCCACCGCGGGCGCCGCCGTTGCTGTTGACGTGAGCGTTGGCGACGCCGGTGCGGGGAGCGTTGGTGGGGCAACGTGCGGGAGAGCGGCGGCAGCAGTCTCGGCCGCAGTAGTGGCGGCCGCGAGCTCGGATGCGGTTGGTTTCCGCCGCGGCTTCATGCGCATCACGAAATGGAAGCGTGCCGTCTCGCGCTCTTTCTCCTTGGCCTCGGCGGCAACATCTTCTGCGCAGCTGCCGAAACCCACGTGGTCGCCTGCGTGCAAGTCAACCTGCGTTTCCAACGGGATCTTGACGCCATTCACGTAGGTACCGTTCGCCGACCCATTGTCGGCGATGCTCCAGAACCCCTTTTCCTCTGAGAAGTCCAGCCGTGCGTGCACACGGGACGCCTTGCTCAGCTTGCCTTCGTCGTTAAGCCAGAGGTCCACCTTTTCGTGCCACCGGCCCACCCACAGTCGGGTGCCACCGGTAAGCGAGTGCTTCGCGCTGCCATCCTCCGTGTAGAGAACCCAAGCATCGGGGCTCGAGCTGAAGGCGGCATGAGCAGGGGCCACTGCCTTCACCGCCGGCTTCTCCACGGGTGGCACCAGGACCTCTACCCGCGGCCAAGCGTTGGGCTCCAGCGGGTGGAGGTTGCGGCGAGGATGCAGCGCTTTGGGCTCGCCGACCACCAGGGCATTTTGCCTCCTCGCCTCTGCGGCTTGCACAAGGACCTGTGGCTTAAAGCCACCTTGCATCAGCTTCATGCGCGCAATGCCGAAAGACGAGTGCAAGACGGTTGAGAACAAAGCGCCACAGAGGAGAATTCGAGCTTTCTCACAAAACACACCCCACGCACCGCACTCCACACACCAGGTGGTCCAGGATTGTACTCCCAAACCCGACCGTCGAGCCCCTCGCTACATGTATCGTTTCTCAAATCCTTCTTCTGTTAAGAATTAGATAAATTTAAAGGTTTTCACACAGCCAAGTTGGTGTTCACAGCCAATGAGCAATGTTTATGAAGAGGCGAACTCAACGCACACGTGCGTCGGCGATGCGATTGGTCATCTGACATCGTCTGCCGGGGAACACTACGAGAGAAACAGCATCTGGATGGCCGCAGCCGCGCAACCGCCAACCCGTGGGAGGGCGACAAGAGCACAAAAGTGTGCTGTCAGCCTTCCAGAGGAGCGAAGTGCATAGACCAAGGATGTACACGACCAAGAGCGCAGCAGAGGCGCGAATCCTCGAGAGCGCGGGTGCGCGCTCACATCTTGCGCAGCCCAAGGAAGCCCTCGCCGCCCTCCTCTCCCTGGTAAGAGCACGAGATACGCGCCTTGGGCGGCAGCGCGAGGTAGTCGATGAGCGTGAGACCAGTGACGTTGCCCGCGGGGTGCGGTCCAACGGCAGCCAGACGTCCGGACGAGTGATGGACCGCGTACGAAGCCGAATTGACGGCGGAGAGCACCGGCTCGCCGTTGACGAGAAGCTGCACTGAGGGCTTCTTGCGCGTGAAGAAGCCAAATGTGACCTCGTACAACCCGGGGGCGACGGTGGTGATCGCGCACCGGTCTTTTTCCCACAGAAAGTTCTCCGGGTTGGTGTTGATGTTCTGCACGTTCCAGGGGACCGTGTTCTTCTCGCCTTTGGCCTTGCCTGACTTCCAAATCCAGCGACCGAGCAGGTGCTCTGAGCAGAGCGACTCCATGATCAGCGACTGCTCGCCAATGACCCGGTTGAGCTCGCTCAGCGTCGGCCGCTGCGCGAGCTCACGATTGACCTCCATGAGTGATCGGTTGATGTCATCCACGTTGGCCTTCTTGTCGAGCGCGAGCAGGGCCCCCTCGATCGAGCTCTTGCTCACGAGTTGCTCGACGACCGACTGCACGTCGGACACGTGCGCGAGGGACGCGGTGGCTTCGCGCAGCTGCACAGCTTGGCGCTCCGCGAGGGAGGTGAGCTTCGCGTCCACACGATGTTCGGTCGCGCGCAGATCGGCGCCGGTCGCCTTCGAGTCGAGGGCGAGCATCGTCTCGCGCTCGCGCATCTCGATCTGGGCAGTCACCTCCTCGAGCGATGCCTTGGACTGTAGCCAAAGCTCGACCTCGCGCGTGTCGCACTTGGCAGTGAGGGCGGCCTCCACGTGCGTTCGCTCGGCCTTACTCGCGATGCTCTCCGAGAGCGCATGCGTGTGCATCTGGGCGGTGGCGAGGCGCTCATCGACGAGGGCGCGCAGCTCGGCCGCCGCGCGGGACAGGTCTGAAGAGAGCCGCGACGAGAGCGCCGCCACCGACGCGTCCAGTTCCGATCGGTCAGGCTTGAGAGAGAGCATCGTATCCACAGCCGATGTGCGCGCGCGCTGCTGCAGCTCGGCGGCCGAGGCCTTACCCGCGAGCGCCGCGCTCGTCTCCTGCGCCTGCCGCGCCAGCTCACGCTCGAGCCGCGTGCTCGTCGCGCTCAGAGCCTCATAAGCCTTGGCCACGTCATCCTTGAGCCCGTGCAGCTGCCGTTTGGTTTCGCTCTGGGAGGCGCTCAGCTGCTGCGCGGTAGTCTCCGCCGCCACCCTAATGGCCGACTCGAGGGCGGTGCGCGCCTCGCCAAGCTTCTCGTTAAGCAGCGCGAGCATCTCCGTACGCGGAGCTTTCGCCGCGAGTGCCAAAGACACTGCCTCGACGTCCGCCTTGGCCGCGAGCGACGTGTTCACCTGCTCTGCGTGCGCGGCCAGCAGCGTCTCGACGTCCGAACGGGCCGTCTTCTTCTGCAGGGCCGCGGCCACCGAGGCTTTGCTCGCCTTGGCCTCAAGCGCCTCGGTGAACTCCTTGCGCAGGTCTTCGCGCAGGGCGTTGACCGCGTCGGAGATCATCTCGCGCACCTCGTTTGGCGTGGCCCGGCTCTCGAGGCCTTTGTCAACAAACGCCATGTCCACTTTGGCTGACAGAGTCTCGACGAAGCGCTCTTCCATGGACGCGAGGCGCGACTCGAGCTGCGCGCTCTTTTGCTGCATCTCCGCCACACCCGCCTTGGCATCGAGGCACCGCTGCACCTCGGTCACATCAGCCTTGGATGCGAGTGCCGCCTGCACCTCCGCGCGCCCGGCCATGCGCTGTACGAGCGCGTTCATATCGCGCGCGTCGGCCTTGTCGTCGATGACTCGAGAGAGCTCCTCGAAAGTGGTGCTGAGCTCGCTCGCGCTCACCTTTTCCGCCAGCAACGCCTGGTGCTCCTGCCGATTGACCTTGCTTCCGACTGCCTTCTCGACAGACTTGAGCGCCTCGCCGTGCGCCTTGACGACATCATGCAGTGCCTTGAAGTTGAGCCGCACGATCTCCTGCACGGGCTGCCAGTCGGCGCCGCCAACTGAGTCGTCCATGAGCGTGACACACACAATGGAATGGGGCAAACAACCCGTCAGTCGAGCAAGTTGCCGGTTTCTGCTTTCCACGCATCGGTTTCGTCACAAGGTTCGAAGGACAACACGATCCCCCCTTTTCGACGTAAACTTTGAAACTAACGGGAAACGTCGACCGCGCGGCTTCCCGGCAATGCGAGTAAAGGTCCCATGTCGGCACGGCACCCTAGCCTCAGTCGCCCTCTGATGCGCTACAGTGGGCTGCTGTCCGGCAGCAACCGCGCCCCCCCTGAAGATGCGCAGCTCTTCCTTGAGCGCGTCCTCCACGGTACGCATGTGGACGGCGATACCGGCCGCGTGCCAATCTACCGGAAGGCATCCACCGGAGACGCTGTTTTGCACGGGGCCGCAGACGATGCGGAGCTGGGCCAGTTGCGCGGCCGCTTCGATGAGCTGCGTGAACGCATCCAAAGGGAGCTAAGCCGGCGTACCGACGGTGCCCTTGGCGGCCTCGATGACGACGAGGATGAGGACGATAAGGAAAGGGGCGACGAACGAACTGATGCTGCTTTCGACAACGTCTTCGACGACGAGGACGAGGACGGCGGGCCAAACGAAGGCGAGGAGGACGAGGTCGGGTCTGGCGACGCCCCCGCGTCCGCGGCCACTCGTGGTAGCTGGGCGACGCCGCCACCGTCAACACCAGCACCTTCACAGCCTAGGCCGCCCACGGGCTCCGAAGATCCGACAGCATCGGTGCCACCAGCTCGTCATGTCGACAACGTGCAGGCGTCGCCGTCGGTGGCTCGACGTGTGCCACCGGCACCCCCCGCCGCGGCCTTCCGCGACGTGGAGGCTGAGGCAATCGCCACGCTGAGCGGCCGAAAGCCGCAAGCCGACCCTGACCCGGAGTCGCGCGCGCAGGCGCTCAAACTCGCCCATCTCGCTGCGAGTGCGCTCTCGCCTGCCGCCGATGAGGACCTCAAGAATGCCTTCGCAACGGTGCGTGATTCTCTCCGGGGGATTGAGTGGGAGAGGGGTCATCCGCCGCAGCCGCCGCCTGTGCCGCCGCCGTCGGGTGCGAGACTCGTCACGCCACCGCCCGCTAACGCCAACGTCCCTCCGCCCACCGAGCGCCGCGAGAGGCCGCTCCCCAAAAACTCGCCCATCGACTTTGGCGCCAATTACGCGTTCAAGTATGCCTCGGCGGCGCGCCGAGGCGGGTCGGGCCTCGTGGCCACCTCGCCACTCGTCCCACCTCCCACATCACCGCTCTATGGCGCTGCGGCCGGCCGCCTCAAGTCGCGTCCCATGCCGGTCGCGCACCTGTCGAGCCATGAGCTGTCGCGCAGCCTCAAGGGTGTGGCCGACTTGGGCAAGTCGCCTGCTCCACGCAAGCCCAAGAACGTCCCCATCACCGTGCCGTCGACAGCGCCAGCCTCGAGCCCAGCCGCCCCCATCCCCACATCTCCTGGTCGAGCCTCGAGCCGAGTCGCCTCCACCAAAGTCGTCGCGGTACCTGCCCATGCCGAGGCCTCACCGCCTCGATCGCCCTCGCACATCCCTTCGCCGCCCAAGGTGGCCATACCGCTCCGTGTGCCCGATGGCCAGCCGCCGTCCAAGATCCCGCCCCCGAGCCTGCGCAGCCCACTACTCGAGAGCAACTCGAGCAACGGCAGCAGGCCACTCGAGCCAACCCCCTCAGAGCGTCCACCACGAGGAGGAGCCGCGCCTCTCTCCAAGATCCCCACACCGAGCCCCCGCAGCCCGAGGCTCGAAAGCAACACGAGCCCTCGCGTCCGCTGGCCGATGCCCACGAGCAGTGATGCCTTGGCGGCCGCAAATGCCGCAGCGGCGGCGGCGGCCTCAGTCACGCTGCCGCCGTCGCCGGGTCAGTCTCCGGGTGGTTTTCAGCCCTCCCGTATCCCCCTCCTGCGTGCCTCGAGTCCTCAAGTGTCGCCCGTCGGAGGCCGGTCCCCCTCTCTCGGCTCCGACGGGAGGGACCCGAGTGCGTCCGATGTCTCCCCCCGCGCGGTTGCACACGCGGCCGCGAACGCCTTCTCTCGAGCCTTGATCGAGCATGCTGAAGCGTACGCTGCTGTGCGTGCCATCGCGCGTGCGACCCGAGCCTCCCCGCGGCCACCTTAGCGCGGGCTCCAAATGTGTGCTGACTGGGCCTGTCTGATATGTTGCGAAAGCAGTCTCGAGAGAGTGTGTTTACTGTGTGACTGTGTGCATCTCTGCAGAGCTGCGAACCACATGCGTCCGGAGTGTTATCGAGAACGCAACGACGGCGCCGCGCGGCGGGACGGGCGTTGCGAACAATGTACCACAAGTCCTGTGAACAGTCAACACCCGATTGCCGATAATAACTAACGATACGTTAATCGGTTTTAAAATCGGCTCGTTGGCTTTCTCCGTCGGCTCCACTCCCACCTCGCCCGGCCCCTCTCGAAACCCTCCGTTCTCATTGTGAATGAGGGCTCGGCGTGAGTGTCAAGTCAAGTCTTGACTGTCTTTAGAAACTTCTTTAGAGTCCGCGGGAGAGGAGAGGGAGGGCGTCAGGGCGAGAGGAACTGCGAGTGTGTTGAACAGCAGCAGCAGGAACTGCGAGAGGCGAGGCAGCGAGCAACCACATGTTCGTCTCCTCTCTTAGTGGCATTATGTTAGCTGCGACTTCGCTGATGCGTTCAACACATTCCCTCCGCGCTTGTCAACCACGTTCGTGCCTCACCCAGGCGCGTGGCGCTATCAGCGACGATCGGTGGTGCACGTGGGCGGCGACACACGGCATATCTGCCCCAAAGCTCGCTGTGCACACACTGGCGCCAGTCGATCGTGGCAAGGGCGGCGTATTTGCAACCGAAACTATCGCTCCGATGGAAGTGGTTGCTCGCATTCCACGCGCTCTTGCCGTGACTGCTTCAGAAGACGATTGCAATCTTGCCAGCACGGCCCGTGTCACAGGCTGGCAAGTAGAGTTGACCGCAGCCGTGCTTCGCATCTTGCACTCGAAAGACGACCGAGTGGCTCCCGTTCGCAGCTGGCTAAAAACATGGGAGCACGGAGGATGGGCGACAGATAACGCAGACCTCGGCGCCGAGGGCGTGCGTTGGGGAGCGAGCGATGTGACGGGCAACCTAATGGCGACAGGCAGCGATAATGATCAGAACATCTTCGCTAAGTTCCGATTCCCGTGCCATCCCGTGGTGCACCGTGCTGGCCTTGGCCTCGCAATGCTCACCGGCGCCGACAAGAATGCGGCGCTGGACGCGCTTACCTGCCGCGGCACCACCTTTCGTGCCATGAGGGATGCGTTGATACCTCTTGTCATTGAGCCCTCGCCTCGGTCCAAAGGCTCGCTACGCGACCGCCGCTCGTGGGATGTGTCCGATGCACTGTCCAGGGTGCTCGCGCGAGCAACATACCTGCAGTGGACTTCGGATGCCGAGACTCCCACGTGTGCGCTCGTGCCACTGCACGATCGTCTCGCCCACTGCGACGCCCGCGGCGAGAACGTCAAGGTGGTCGGCTGCGACCCGCGCGACCCAAATATGGACGACGTCTTGCTCGTGGCGACGCGTGAGATTGCCGTTGGCGAGGCCATCACGCGAGACTACAATGACGCCCCGAGGCTCAAAGAGTGCCGATCTGACGGCGCGCTCCGGCTGCTGCTGCAGTTCGGACTCCCGCCAGAGGCGTGGCCAAAAGGGGGTTTATCTACGAACGGAGATGATAAGTCCGTGAAGTCCTGAGCTCGACCAGCAGGTGGAGGGCATCGCGCTGGATGCTTACGTCGTCCTGAACCCCGGGGCACCCTGGAATTTTTTCTCGATAAATTAACACCTCATTATTAACATCTCTGAGATGAGATCACGAGCGGCGATTGGGACCCCACACACAAGAAGAAGGCCCTTCGTTGTGTCGCGCGATCACAACCTTCCGCGATGCTCTACGCCAGCTTTCTCACGCTTGCCGCGCTGATGCCGCAGCTGCAGACCGGTCCCGTGCAACAGCACGCGAGGGTTCCACTTTCCGCATCGCGATTGCCGCAAACGCACGCTGCACGGATGGCGCTCAAGCTGGAGGTGAATCCGCAAGCGGCAGCCGCTCTGCTGGTGGCCCCTGAGGACGCGAACATGCCTGCGGCCTCGCAAGGCCCATTCGGCAAGGGTGGTGCGCTCGAGTGGCTTGGCAAGGTCTTCGACAAAGTGGGCGAGGACGTGCTCACCGTTCTGCACCTTTGGGACGATAAGGCCGTCCAGGACTCGTCAAAAAACCTTCAGGTGCTATGGTCGCGAGCGGTGCTGGCCAAAAACGGCGAGCTGCCGGACGATGTTGCCTACGACTTGCTGCCTCGCTCGACGCGCCACGTAGTCAAGGCAGGCCTTTTCGATGGCGTATCCGGCTGGCTTGAGTGGGTGGCTGCACGGACGCACTTCCTCAATCAGGGATGCGACGCCTTCCTTTCGTCGCCGGCGTGCGCCGGCGGCAAGGATTGCCAGGTGGTGATCTTTGGTGCTGGGTTTGACACGCGCTCGATCCGCTACCAGCGCGAAGGGTTGCGCTTCTTCGAGGTCGACCTTCCTTCGACGATCGAGGCGAAGCGTGTCGTGCAGGAGCGCTACCGCGACGAGGTCGATCCGAACGTACGGCTGCCCACCCGCGTCGGTTTCGACCTCAACGGATGCGAGCGCACGTCACTGCTGGACCTGCTTGAGCGCGAGCACGGGTTGCGGCGCGACGTACCGACTCTCTTCATCTCAGAAGCGGTCATGTTCTATGTCAAACCGAAGGCCATCGCCAACCTGTACGGCGAAATCTTCCAGTTCGGGCAGCAGGCCGAGGCCATGTACTGCTTCACCGACTCGATGCGCCCGTTTGTGCAAGGGCCCTTCTCCGACGAGATTATGCGCTTCATGGACGCTCAGTCCGTCGATGTGCTCAGCCACACGGCGAGATGGTCTGGCGCCGTGCAGTTCATGCATGCAGTCGCGCGCACGCCGGGGACTGCGGGCCGGCCGACATCGCTGGCTGAGCACGTGCGCGCGCGCGTCGAGGCGCCTGTCAACTCGTACGCGCCCGAGCGGTGCACGCGCCAGCCCAGCGAGACGCCAAGCTTTTCTGACGCCTGGTACGCGCTCGCGTACTCCTCTGAGCTGCGCCCGAAGACTCCATACTCGACGAGGCTCTTCGGCGAGCCGTTGACCCTGGAGCTTGCCGCCGATGGCAAGAAGCTGTCGGCCGTCTCGGCCATTGACGGCACGGAGTACGTGGCGGTGAATCACCAGGACCTGGCCTATGTCTGGCGGGGTGACCCGGCTAAGGCCGACGTGACCACCCTACCGACGCATCCCACGCCTGAGCAGACGCATGCGGTCGAAACCATCCTCGATTATGGCGTGGACTACAAGTACATCGTCGAGAACAATCTGGACACGCCCCACCTGTACTGGCTGCACGACGGCTCGATCCCACCTATCGAATCCCTCGGCTGCAATCGTGACAACATCGCCAAGATAGGGCTGCGCTTCTTCACGGATGACGTCGGCATCGGCCACATCGGGAAGACGTCGAAGAAGGTCACCAAGGTCGTACGGTTCGATGCGCCCAACATCGTGCGGCATGGCGGCGTCTCTGGCTTTTCGGAGGAGTTCAACATCATCCCTCTCGGCCCCCAGCGCACGCGTGTGCTGCTGCGGCAACGGTTCCCCAAGGGCCCCATTCTCACGACGCTGTTGCAGATCCCTGGCACCGCGGCGCTGCTGCAGTTCCTGGTGCGCCAGTGGAACTTTCAGATTGGCCTCGAGGATTACTCGGTCATGCAGGGCCAGGCACACAACATCGACGACCTCGGCGCGGTGAACTGGCACGGCAAGTCCACAGGGGACGATTTGATCGTCAAGTACTGGAAGTGGGTGTTCGCGGCACGCGAGAACGATGGCTTCGCGTCAGAGTATTACACGCGATGGGATGGCAGCACGCTGGATGCCGCGCGTTGCCTGGCCGTGCAGCCCATCCCGGTGCCCATCCCTTCGCACGGTAGCGAAAAACAGTTCGCGCGCGCCGACGGCGAGCACGGAGTCCGTGCTGCCTACCTGCAGAGCGCGCCGATTGCCGATTACCCGCCCATCAACCACAACGGCTTCACCACGTCGGAGTCGCAGCTCGAATCCCTAAGGAAAGCCCTTCCTTCGCCCACCGCATTTGGTGCAACAATTGCGGGTCTCACTGGTGGTTTGAGCCTGGCCAACGCAGCGGCCAACGCTGCTCAAAGCTTTCCGTAAGACGTACAGCATCGCGACGGAACTGTTGATCCTTTCCATTCTGTAGGCTAGTACGCCGGTCCCGTGCTTCCTACGTGCTTCCCACGCGCATTCGCACGCCGGCTTCGTGCTCTGCTCCGCGATCGTTTGTCTCGCGAGACCGCACTCCGTCGAGTGTCGAGAGCATCTGCTTCGTTCTCAGAGAGGCGTCCGGCGAGAAGCGGCGACTACGACGCGGTTTCGGCCCGTCGATCGGCCCGGATTGGACATTGCGCGGTTTCGTATAAATACTGGCGATCGGGTCGCGATACCAAGGTATTTTGTTCGGCGGCGACAATTAGAGTTTAACCGTTAAACCCCCGCGCACGGGCCTCAACGATACGCCTGAAGCGGCCGGTCAAAACAACAAAAGTCTTAGGAAAAGTCCGTTGCGTCCGTTCCGCTTCCGGCCGGCCTCGTCGCCTGAGCCCTGACTCGGCTAACCCCCCCGCACCGTGTGCTGGTCGACGGTTGTCGCGGTTGATGATGACGAAAATATACCGCGCGGCGTCCGGTCCGGGGGCGTATCACGTGGGAGACCGGGCTGACACGCCGCGGCCGGGGACCGCAGACGCGAGATGGTCGGGGCGGGCCAGCAGCACGCCACTCCACACTCAGCCACCTGCCTCGGCACC
>Ga0164295_10003256_pt1 | contig 13088 bp, 7 predicted proteins | sample GEODES006metaG_FD_111798 | JGI IMG/M metagenome (GOLD analysis project Ga0164295, IMG submission 111798) | Oligotrophic lake water microbial communities from Sparkling Lake, Wisconsin, USA - GEODES006 metaG | ecosystem: Environmental > Aquatic > Freshwater > Lake | place: USA: Sparkling Lake...
CGACGACCTGATCGACAAGGTTGCCGCTGGCTGGACCGACTTCGACGCTGCAGTGTCCACTCCGGACCTGATGGGCAAGGTGGGTCGTCTGGGCAAGGTTCTCGGCCCCCGCGGTCTCATGCCAAACCCCAAGACTGGCACCGTGACGATGGACGTGGCCAAGGCTGTCGAGGACATCAAGGGCGGCAAGATTGAGCTTCGCGTCGACAAAAATTCCAACCTGAACTTCTCGATTGGCAAGGCGTCCTTCACCGATCAGGCACTGATCGAGAACTACGCAGCCGCACTCGATGAGGTTCTACGTCTCAAGCCCTCCTCCTCGAAGGGTCGCTACGTCAAGAAGGCGACCTTCTCGTCCACGATGGGCCCCGGCGTCCCCGTTGACTCCAGCCGCACGCGCAACCTCCTCACGGAGGAGCAAGATTCCTGAGGTCGTTTTGACCTTCGGCCGCTAGACCCGTACAGTTCGACCGACCCCAGACCGCTGGTCCTCATCTCCGGATGAGCGAAGGCCCCAACAGGGCAGCCCGCGCAGGTATCGATAGGCGCTTTTGCCTAGCGTGCCCGTGCGTGCATGCCCCCCAAGGACTTCACAGCGGTCTGCCCCTGACCAGGAGGCAGACACATGGCACGTCCCGACAAGGCGGCAACCGTCGCTGAACTCACTAATGAGTTCCGTACGTCATCAGCAGCCGTGCTCACTGAGTACCGCGGCTTGACTGTCGCCCAGCTCAAGGTGCTGCGCCGCTCTCTCGGTGCGACCACGACCTACGCCGTAGTGAAGAACACCCTGACGCGCATTGCTGCTCGTGACGCTGGCGTTGTGGGCTTCGACTCGCTGCTTGTGGGCCCGAGCGCAATCGCATTCGTCAAGGGCGATCCGGTTGAGGCTGCAAAGGGCCTTCGGGACTTCTCCAAGACCAACCCCAGCCTCGTCATCAAGGGCGGCTACCTCGATGGCAAGGTGCTCACTTCGGCTGATGTCACCAAGTTGGCCGATTTGGAGCCACGAGAGGTTCTCCTTGCCAAGCTCGCTGGAGCGATGAAGGCTTCCATGTCTCAGGCTGTCAGCCTGTTCGCAGCGCCGTTGTCCCAGGCGGCTCGCACTGTCGATGCCCTGCGCCAGAAGGTCGAGGCAGCAACTCCAGCAGCCGCGGCACCCGCTCCAGCTGTCGTAGACGCACCAGTTGTCGTAGACGCACCAGTTGAAGAAGATGCTCCCGTTGCCGAAGAGACGCCTGTCGCTGAGGCCGCCACCACTGATTCCACCCCCGAGGCTGAGGCACCCGCCGAAGCCGCACAGGACTAACAACCAATAACCGCCCCAAAGGAAAGGACGCCACCATGGCGAAGATGAGCACCGTTGACCTGCTCGATGTGTTCAAGGAGATGACTCTTCTTGAACTCTCCGAGTTCGTGAAGGCTTTCGAGGAGACCTTCGAGGTCACCGCGGCAGCTCCCGTGGCTGTGGCCGTGGCTGCCTCGGCTGGTGCCGGTGGCGGCGACGCAGCTGGCGCGGAAGAGCAGGATGAGTTTGACGTCATCCTTGAGAACGCCGGCGAGAACAAGATCCCGGTTATCAAGGAGGTGCGCGCACTCACGAACCTCGGCCTGAAGGAGGCCAAGGATCTCGTTGAGGCCGCACCGAAGGCAGTGCTGGAGAAGGTCGCCAAGGACGCGGCCGAGAAGGCAAAGGCGGCCCTTGAGGGCGCCGGCGCCACCGTCACCGTCAAGTAACTCTTCGATGGGGTGATCGTCGCCGGGACACGAAAGTGTCACGGTGCTTGACGCACCGGACTTCACCGGCAACGATCATCACTAGATCCAACCTGGGCTTCGGCTTACGCCGCCGAACCTCAGGCCGAGGAAGCGGGCATTGGGCCCACTAGGCACTGTCGACTAGTGGTTTTCCAGTCCCGGCTTCGAGGGCCTGAGAGTCCGAGACCCCCAGGTTCGACAGCGGCGTACCCGTTGGGTATGCTGCCGCTTTGCGCTGCCTTCAGCAAATGTTCATGTCTCCGTCGCGGAGCATGGCTGAGTTGAGGCAGTCAGCTCACATCGAGCCCGTGAGTCTCGGAAAGGTTTGTCTTGGCCGCCGCGCGCACCATGAATCCCATGTCCCCCGATCTCGTTCGCGTTTCCTTCGCGAAGATCCGCGAGCCTCTGGCCGCGCCGAACCTACTCGCGCTCCAGACGTCGAGTTTCGACTGGCTGCTCGGTAACGAGCGCTGGCGCACACGCGTCAAGGAGGCCTTGGCCACCGGACGGCGTGATGTGCCGCTTAAGTCTGGTCTCGAGGAGATCTTCGAGGAGATCAGCCCGATCGAGGACTTCTCGGCGACCATGTCGCTGTCATTCCGCGACCACCGGTTCGAGCCGTCGAAGTACACCGAAGAGCAGTGCCGCGAGAAGGACTTCACCTACTCCGCGCCCTTGTTCGTGACGGCCGAGTTCATGAATAACGAGACTGGGGAGATCAAGTCTCAGACCGTGTTTATGGGTGAGTTCCCGCTCATGACCGAAAAGGGCACCTTCGTCATTAACGGCACCGAGCGTGTCGTTGTATCCCAGCTCGTGCGCTCGCCTGGCGTCTACTTCGAGCGGTCGCTCGACAAGGTGTCCGATAAGGACATCTACACCACCAAGATCATCCCCAGTCGTGGCGCGTGGCTTGAGTTTGAGGTCGATAAGAAGGACCTCGTGGGTGTTCGCGTAGATCGCAAGCGCAAGCAGCCGGTCACCGTTCTACTCAAGGCCCTCGGCTGGACAGTGGAGGAGATCCGCGAGCGTTTCGGTCAGTACGAATCCATGATGCAGACCCTCGAGAAGGACCACGTTGGCACCGTAGACGAGGCTCTGCTCGACATTTACCGCAAGCTGCGTCCGGGCGAACCCCCCACGTTGGATAACGCTCGCAGTCTGCTGGAGAACTTCTACTTCAATCCCAAGCGCTACGACCTTGCCAAGGTGGGCCGCTACAAGATCAATAAGAAGCTTGGCCTTGATCTCAACCTGGAGCAGAGCGTCCTCACCAAGGAAGACATCGCAGCGACGATCGAATACTTGGTGCGCCTGCATGCAGGCGAACTCACCATGGAAGGCCCGCGTGGAGAGGTGGGCGTCGAGACTGACGACATCGATCACTTCGGTAATCGTCGTCTTCGCACTGTTGGCGAGCTGATCCAGAACCAGATCCGCACCGGACTCTCACGTATGGAGCGTGTTGTTCGCGAGCGCATGACGACACAGGACGTCGAGGCCATCACGCCGCAGACGTTGATCAACATCCGCCCGGTCGTTGCCTCCATCAAGGAGTTCTTCGGCACGAGCCAGTTGTCGCAGTTCATGGATCAGACCAACCCTCTCGCGGGTTTGACGCACAAGCGTCGTCTCTCCGCGCTTGGGCCCGGTGGTCTCTCGCGCGAGCGCGCCGGCTTCGAGGTCCGCGACGTGCACCCGTCTCACTACGGTCGTATGTGTCCGATTGAGACCCCAGAAGGTCCCAACATCGGTCTCATCGGATCGCTGTCGACTTATGGTCGCGTCAACGAATTCGGATTCGTCGAGACTCCCTACCGCAAGGTTGTTGACGGCCGTGTCACCGACCAGATCGACCATCTGACTGCAGACGCAGAAGATCTCCACGTCATCGCTCAGGCGAACGCACCGATCGCAGACGACGGACGTTATTTGGAAGACAAGGTCCTTGTTCGTCGTAAGGGTGGCGACGTCGACTACGTGCCACCGACCGAGGTCGACTACATGGACGTTTCACCGCGCCAGGTGTGGTCAGTCGCTACCAGCATGATTCCGTTCCTTGAGCATGACGACGCAAACCGCGCCCTGATGGGTTCGAACATGCAGCGTCAGGCAGTGCCGCTCCTGCGCTCTGAAGCGCCTCTGGTCGGCACGGGCATGGAGTTCCGCGCTGCCTACGATGCCGGTGACGTGGTCACTGCTCGTGAGCCCGGTGTGGTCACCGCGGTCTCTGCTGACTCGATCGCCGTCATGCAGGACAACAGTGAGCACCGCACCTACCGGTTGCTGAAGTTCCAGCGCTCCAACCAGGGCACGTGCTACAACCAGCGCCCGATTGTCAGCGAAGGACAGCGAGTCGAAGTTGGCCAGGTCCTAGCCGACGGCCCCTCCACCGATCTCGGTGAGATGGCTCTCGGCAAGAACCTGCTCGTGGCGTTCATGTCATGGGAGGGCCACAACTACGAGGACGCGATCATTCTCAACCAGCGTCTCGTGCAAGACGACGTGCTCAGTTCGATTCACATCGACGAGCATGAGATTGATGCGCGCGACACCAAGCTCGGCCCGGAGGAGATCACTCGCGACATCCCGAACGTCTCCGAGGAGGTGCTCGCTGATCTAGACGATCGCGGCATCATTCGTGTCGGTGCCGACGTGGTACCTGGTGACGTCCTGGTCGGCAAGGTCACGCCGAAGGGCGAGACCGAGCTCACCCCCGAAGAGCGCCTACTTCGCGCCATCTTCGGTGAGAAGGCTCGCGAGGTTCGCGATACCTCACTGAAGGTTCCGCATGGTGAGTCGGGCAAGGTCATTGGCGTTCGTGTCTTCGACCGCGATGAAGGCGACGAGCTTCCTCCCGGCGTCAACCGCTTGGTGCGTGTCTACATCGCGCAGAAGCGCAAGATTACCGAGGGCGACAAGCTTGCTGGTCGTCACGGCAACAAGGGTGTTATCGCCAAGATTCTCCCCGCCGAAGACATGCCCTTCCTCGCCGATGGCACCCCCGTCGACGTTGTGCTCAACCCGCTTGGTGTTCCTGGTCGCATGAACGTCGGTCAGGTCCTCGAGACGCATCTCGGTTGGGTGGCTGCCGCCGGTTGGAATATCGATCAGGCCAACCCGGTCGCCAAGAAGTTCCCGACCGGAGCAGAGTCGGCCGCGCCACGCACTCGCGTTGCGACGCCGGTCTTCGATGGCGTGAAGGAAGATGAACTCTCATTGCTGCTCCACTCGACATTGCCGACGGCCGATGGCCTGACTCTTGTTGAGGGAGATGGCAAGGCGCACCTGCTTGATGGTCGCACCGGTGAGCCTTTCCCCGGTCGTGTGTCCGTGGGCTACATCTACATCCTGAAGTTGCTGCACCTTGTCGACGACAAGATCCACGCACGTTCCACGGGTCCGTACTCGATGATCACGCAGCAGCCGCTGGGTGGCAAGGCCCAGTTTGGTGGTCAGCGATTTGGCGAGATGGAGGTGTGGGCGCTCGAGGCTTATGGCGCTGCTTATGCCCTCCAGGAACTGCTCACTATCAAGTCCGATGACGTCCTTGGCCGCGTGAAGGTGTACGAGGCCATCGTCAAGGGCGAGAACATTCCTGAACCCGGTATCCCTGAGTCATTCAAGGTGCTGGTCAAGGAAATGCAGTCGCTGTGCCTCAACATTGAGGTGCTGTCCAGCGACGGAATGTCGATTGAAATGCGAGATACCGATGAGGATGTCTTCCGCGCCGCGGATGAACTCGGAATCGACCTGTCCCGGCGTGAGCCGAGCAGTGTCGACGAAATCTAGGAACTCCTAGAAATCAACCGCCCGGAAGCAGACTAGAAAAGGATCACCGTGCTCGACGTAAATTTCTTCGATGAGCTCCGTATCGGCCTCGCCAACGCCGACGACATCCGTGGATGGTCGCATGGCGAAGTAAAGAAGCCGGAGACAATCAACTACCGCACCCTCAAGCCCGAGAAGGACGGTCTCTTCTGCGAGAAGATCTTCGGTCCTACTCGCGACTGGGAGTGCAACTGCGGCAAGTACAAGCGCGTGCGCTTCAAGGGCATCATCTGTGAGCGCTGTGGCGTCGAGGTGACTCGTGCGAAGGTCCGTCGCGAGCGCATGGGCCACATCGAGCTTGCTGCTCCGGTGACGCACATCTGGTACTTCAAGGGTGTTCCGAGTCGTTTGGGCTACCTACTTGATCTTGCGCCCAAGGACCTCGAGAAGGTCATCTACTTCGCCGCGTACATGATCACTACCGTTGATGAGGACGGTCGCCATCAGGCACTGCCTAGCCTCGAGGCCGAGCTCGGCGTCGAGAAGAAGCAGATCGCCTCGCGTCGCGACTCTGATATCGAAACCCGCCAGCAGAAGCTGGAGGCTGATCTTGCTGCACTTGAGGCCGAGGGTGCCAAGAGTGACGTGCGCCGCAAGGTGCGCGAGTCCGGCGAGCGCGAGATGGCATCGCTTCGTCGTCGTGCCGACACTGAGCTCGAACGCCTCGACAAGGTTTTTGATCGTTTCCGTACGCTCAAGGTTCAAGACCTCGAGGGCGACGAGATGCTTTACCGCGAGATGCGGGATCGCTACGGCCGCTGGTTCGACGGAAGCATGGGCGCAGCTGCGATTCAGAAGCGTCTGCAGTCTTTCGATCTTGAAGCCGAAGCGGAGAAGTTGCGCGACATCGTTGCTAATGGCAAGGGTCAGCGCAAGACCCGCGCACTCAAGCGACTCAAGGTTGTCTCGGCATTCCTGAGCACAACCAATTCGCCTGGGGGCATGGTTCTCGACGCCGTTCCCGTTATTCCGCCGGATCTTCGTCCGATGGTGCAGCTTGATGGTGGCCGCTTCGCGACCAGTGATCTCAACGACCTCTACCGCCGTGTCATCAACCGCAATAACCGGTTGAAGCGCCTCCTCGACCTCGGCGCTCCTGAGATCATCGTCAACAACGAGAAGCGCATGCTTCAAGAAGCCGTTGATGCACTGTTCGACAACGGTCGTCGTGGCCGTCCAGTGACTGGCCCAGGCAACCGCCCATTGAAGTCACTATCCGACATGCTCAAGGGCAAGCAGGGTCGTTTCCGCCAGAACCTTCTCGGCAAGCGCGTTGACTACTCCGGTCGTTCGGTCATCGTCGTCGGCCCGCAGTTGAAGTTGCATCAGTGTGGACTTCCCAAGCAGATGGCACTCGAGCTCTTCAAGCCTTTCGTCATGAAGCGGCTCGTCGACCTCAATCATGCGCAGAACATTAAGTCTGCAAAGCGCATGGTCGAGCGTTCGCGTCCAGTCGTGTGGGATGTCCTCGAAGAGGTCATCGCAGAGCATCCCGTGCTTCTCAACCGGGCGCCAACTTTGCACCGTCTCGGTATCCAGGCCTTCGAGCCACAGCTGATCGAAGGCAAGGCCATCCAGATTCATCCGCTCGTGTGCACGGCGTTCAACGCTGACTTCGACGGTGACCAGATGGCTGTGCACTTGCCGCTCTCGGCAGAAGCGCAGGCCGAAGCCCGCATCCTGATGCTCTCGAGCAACAACATCCTCTCGCCCTCAAATGGCCGTCCGATCACGACGCCGACGCAGGACATGGTGTTGGGCATTTATCACCTCACTTCATCGGTGGAGCGTCCGACCGGTCAATTGCCGGCGTACTCCTCAGTGGCTGAAGCAATCATGGCGATGGACTCTCGTTTCCTTGGGCTTCGCGACTGGATCGACATTCGCCTCTCTGACATTACGCCTACCGAGGGTGAAGTTCCTGAGGGCTGGGAGTTCGGAGACGATCTCATCGTGCGCACCACACTTGGTCGCGCGCTGTTCAACGAGGCCATGCCTGCGTCGTTTCCGTTTGTTAATCGCCATGTCGACAAGAAGGTGCTTGGAGGCTTGGTCAATCGCCTCGCTGACGACTACCCGAAGGTCGTTGTCGCGGAGACTCTCGATCTGCTCAAGGCACTCGGCTTCCGCTGGGCTACTCGTTCTGGCGTGACGATTTCCTTCGAGGATGTGGTCACCCCAGCGGGCAAGGGAGAACTTCTTAAGTTGGCCGAGGATAAGGCTGACAATGTGCAGAAGAAGTTCGACCGCGGTCTGATCACCGACTCTGAGCGCCGTCAGGAGCTCATCGAAATCTGGACGCGTACGACCGATGAGGTCGCAGAGGCAATGCGTGCAAACTTCCCGATCGACAACCCGATCTACATCATGGTCGACTCGGGTGCGCGCGGTAACTTCATGCAGGTGCGTCAGATTGCTGGCATGCGTGGCCTGGTAGCAAACCCGAAGGGCGAGATCATTCCTCGTCCGATCAAGTCAAACTTCCGTGAGGGCCTCTCAGTTTTGGAGTACTTCATCTCCACCCACGGTGCTCGCAAGGGGCTAGCAGACACTGCTCTGCGTACCGCTGACTCGGGTTACCTCACTCGTCGCCTTGTCGACGTGTCGCAGGACGTCATCGTCCGTGAAGTTGATTGCGAAACAGATCGTGGACTCGAGTTCCCCATATCAGTCAGTGTGGGTGGCAAAGTGCGTCCACACGATGCGCTCGACACCACGGTCTCGTCACGAGTTCTCTCGCGTGATGTCGTGGTTAACGGCGAGACCGTTGCGCTAGCGGGGGAGGAACTCACCACCGCTCGCGCAGAAGAACTTGCCGCACTCGGCGTCGAGTCCCTGCGCGTTCGTTCCGTCCTTACTTGCGAGAGCAAGGTAGGCACGTGTGCGATGTGCTACGGCAAGAGCCTCGCCACCGGCAAGCTCGTAGACGTCGGCGAGGCCATCGGCATCATCGCCGCACAGTCAATCGGTGAGCCAGGCACCCAGTTGACGATGCGTACCTTCCACACCGGCGGTGTGGCTGGCGATGACATCACGCATGGTCTTCCGCGTGTGGTCGAGCTGTTTGAGGCACGTACCCCTAAGGGTGTTGCGCCAATCAGCGATGTCACGGGTCGCATCCGTTTCGAGGACTCCGACCGTACCCGCAAGATTGTCATCGTTCCGGATGATGGCAGCGAAGAGATCAGCTACACGGTCTCCAAGCGTGCACGCCTGCTCGTCGAAGACGGTGGACGAATCAACGTGGGCGACCCGCTGGTTGTTGGCGCGATTGACCCCAAGCAGGTGCTTCGTATTCTCGGCAACCGTCAGGTGCAGCTGCACCTGACCGACGAGGTGCAGAAGGTCTATCGTTCGCAGGGTGTGTCGATTCACGACAAGCACATCGAGGTCATCGTGCGCCAGATGCTCAAGCGCGTGACGATCCTCGAGCCCGGTGAGACGGACTTCCTTACGGGCGAGCTGGTCGAGCGCACAGCGTTCGAGACGGGCAACCGCGCGGTCGTGGCAGAAGGCCACACCCCCGCGTCTGCGCGCCCCGAACTCATGGGCATCACCAAGGCATCGCTTGCTACTGAGTCGTGGCTCTCGGCGGCCTCCTTCCAGGAGACCACGCGAGTGCTCACTGATGCCGCGATCCATGCCAAGAGTGACCCTCTGCTCGGGCTCAAGGAGAACGTCATCCTGGGCAAACTCATCCCGGCTGGCACAGGCATGCCGATCTACCGCAACATCACGGTGGAGCCGACAGAGGAAGCCAAGGCGGCCATGTACGCCTCCTTCGCCGCCTATGACGACCTTGACTATGGGTTCGCGCCCGCGGCAACGCAGGCCGTACCGCTGGAAGAGTTCAACTACGGCGGATACAACAACAACAAGTAATCGGCTTTTTCGTTCTGGGGTGCTCGCACTAGCGGGTGCCCCAGAACTATTTTTGGGCGCCATCCGGGCGCCCGACGCCCGAGAAACTGAGTGAATTCCGCAGATTTCTCAGAGGGTCCCGTGGCTGGGAGTCCATGCTCGCGGTAAGGTCCGACTAACCGCAGTTCAACATGGGCGCAGCCCGACCCGAGGAGATCCACGTGACCACCGTTATTTCCATCCATTCCTTCCGAGGCGGCACGGGCAAGAGCAACACCACATCCAACCTCGCCGGGCAACTAGCATCGATGGGTAACCGAGTTGCGGTGGTCGACACTGATATTCAGAGCCCAGGGATCCACGTCCTTTTCGGATTTGCGGATGATCTGGACAACACGCTCAATGACTACCTCTGGGGCAAGTTGCCGATCAAGGACGCGGCCCACGACGTCACGTCGGTTATTGCCAAGACCACAACCGTTGCAGAAGGTGGCGCGCTCTACCTCGTTCCGTCAAGCATGAAGGCAGGCGACATCGCTCGCGTTCTCCGCGAAGGTTACGACGTCGGAACTCTCAACGACGGTTTCCGCGCATTGGCCAAGGACCTCCAACTGGATTACCTGCTCATTGACACACACCCGGGCCTCAACGAAGAAACGCTGCTGTCCATCACCATCAGCGACATCCTGCTGTTGATCCTCCGCCCCGACCGCCAAGACTTCCAGGGCACTGCCGTCACGGTTGATATCGCGCGCAAACTCAATGTGCCGGCGCTGTATCTCGTCGTCAATAAGGTGCCGCGTGGCGTAGACACTGATGACCTGCGCGCGCAGATGACAGCCGCCTACGCCGCAGAAACTGCGGCAATTTTGCCGTTGGCCGAAGAAGTTGTCCAGAACGCTTCGGCGGGTCTGTTCTCGCTCACCAACCCCGACCATGCTTGGTCAGAGCAGCTCCGCATCATCGCACAGCGCGTGAGTGGATAGGGCTTTCACGCATGTCCGAGAAGTCGGAAGCGGACCCGTGGGACTTTCTTACTCCTCGCGTGAGTTCGAGTTCCACCGAACCAGATTCAGTTGCTGTGGAATCTCCGGGGGCTCCGAAGGCGGAGTCTGATGGTGATGACCCGTGGAGTTTCTTGACTGCCCGCAAGGCAGAAGTCGCCGCACGTGACGATTCTGGGAGCGTTCCAGAGGCGCTGGTCGAAAAGCGCGAAGCCGGTGAATTCCGAGCCGATATGGGGGGTGAATCCCTTAAGCGTCGCGCGCTTCCCATGGCGCTATGCCTGGCTTTGGTGTCGGTAGCAGGGTTCCTCACCGAGACAGTTGCGGCGACTCAATTGGTTTCGCTCGCCGGCGCGACCTCGCTGTTCATTATCTATCCGCTCGGCGGGCTCGGCCTTATCGTACTTGCGCTCATCCAGTTTCGGTTTGTTGATCAAAAAGCGCGTTTGAAGGTTTTGCGCTTCGCAAGCTTGGCCTATGCCGTTGCATTCATCATCACGTTGATCCTTTTGGGCAGCTCAGTTGCTCCGATCATTTGCATCGCGATTGTCTACCTGCTGGGTGACCAACTGAACTTCCTTGTGCCTCTGCTGGTGTGGAGTCTTGCGGGCGATGAATTCAATGTCGCCGAGGGTCGCAAAATTTTCGGGTGGATCATCGCCTGGACCTACGGAGGTCAGGTCCTCGGCCTCGCAATTGCAGCGAGCAGCCCATTTGCATTCAGCGCTTTGGACTTGCCCTTACCGCTGCTACTACTTATTGATCCGATCGTGTGCATTTTCGTCGGGTTGTGGTTGCCGCTACGACTCAAAGGCACGTTTGCGGCCAAAGGGCTTAACGCGCCGGAATCACTCAAGACTTCTCTCGCCGGGGCTTGGGACTTCATCAACGGAGTACCGATCTGGAGAACATTCCTCCTCGCCTCCACCATCACGTTCATCGGTGGCATGACCGTCTTCCTCTCCTTCATGACAGGAGAAGGAGACCTCATTGGTACAGATGCGGGGAAGCTTCAATTCTTCTTCGGTTCGGTGATGCTGGCGTCTCTGATTATTTGCCTATTGCTGCAAATCTTTGTCGCTGAAAGACTTCAGGATCGCGTCGGCATTCCTGGCGTTCTCATCATTCTTCCGGTCATGACCGTGCTTGCGGGGGTTCTACTGGCCTGTGGAATCGCGTTCCAATCGCTCCCGCTACTTGCTCTTGGTCTTGCGGCGTGGTTTATCCCGCGCTGGAGTGTGGATGAGAATGCGCGCAGGGCCGCCCTTGCCCTTGTGCCCGACGAGCGCCGGACGCGGGTTTCCTTCATCGTAGATCTGTTACCGATCTCAGTGGGTCTGATCATTGCTGGCCCCTTGGCCGCGCTCGGCCTTCTGGCGGGTCAACTATGGGTCATTCCAGCGCTCGGAGCGCTTATTACGATCTTCGCCATCCCGCTAGCCTTGCGGGTGCGCCGCGGGTGGGAAGACAGTCTTTTGAACTGGCGACTTCGCCGACGTAAGCAAAATCGATCAATAGTGCTCGGGGAAGAGTGAGTTATGGCCATTGAAGCTGTTGTTGCGGAGTCACAGACTGACACTTCCACAAAGAGTTCAGGCGATCGACCAAGACGCTCCGTCCGCGTGGCCATGCGCTGGAAATTGCTCGCTGCGTTCGCGACTGCATTCACGCTCGTCTTTGTGTTCATTGCGCTCTACGTGCTTCAGTTCAGTACCCAAAACGCCCAGGCGCGTCTGGAAAATGAACTGAAAACGTTCGCGACCGGCGGCGCGCAGGGGATCGATGCTGAGCAGTTCGTCGAACTGATCGCAACGGTTCCACCTGTTGTTGATGAGGCCAATCCCTTCGGACTGGGCTACCCGTCCAGCTCGCTCTATGCCGACCAAGCGCGCGCTCTTTTCAACTTGAACAACATCACTGGCGAAGCACTGTCCTATGCCTATTTCAAGGATCCCAAAGATGGACTGTTATATGCAGCAGCTTCGTCGGGCTATTTCCTTGATCCGCAGATCGGTTACACCTACAAGGTCCCCATTTCGAACACGAGCTCGGCCGAGACGAACCAGTTAATGAATGAAGGGCTTGCCCAGCCGACTCTTCAACCCGCCTACACAGATGCCTATGGATCGTGGATCTCCGCGTACGTGCCGATTCTGGACAAGAACGGCGTCGCTGTCGGGGGACTGGGAGTCGATTACCCGATCACTTACGTGGACGAGGTTAAGCGAGATGTGCTGTCCCGCTTGCTGCCTATCCTAATCGCGGCCTACCTGATCCTCCTCGGGGTCGTGCTACTCCTATCCACCACGCTGGTCCGTCCGCTTAAGCGACTCACGGCGGCGTCAGCACGGATCGCTGATGGTGAATACGATCTGGACCTCAGTTCATTCTCGGGAGGGCGATTCCCCGACGAGATGTACGAGTTAGCTGAATCCTTCGCCACCATGGCCCGCAAGGTCGGGGCTCGTGAGAAGTCCCTTAGCCAAGAAGTCCAGCGCTTGAAGGTGGAGATCGATCAAACTCGCCGCGCTGAATCAGTGCGAGAAATCACTGAGAATGACTCGTTTGCTGATCTCGCACGAAAGGCCGCGGAGATGCGCGAAAGAATGCGCGAAGACCTCGGCAAGGAGTGAC
>Ga0164295_10003259_pt1 | contig 13077 bp, 9 predicted proteins | sample GEODES006metaG_FD_111798 | JGI IMG/M metagenome (GOLD analysis project Ga0164295, IMG submission 111798) | Oligotrophic lake water microbial communities from Sparkling Lake, Wisconsin, USA - GEODES006 metaG | ecosystem: Environmental > Aquatic > Freshwater > Lake | place: USA: Sparkling Lake...
ATCAATGCCACTCTGACTTGCGTGCGTGACGCATTCGGTATCAAGCCGTTCTTTTACTCGGCTGCGGATGGCCAATTTGCATTTGCCTCGGAGTTGCCCGCCTTGCTGGAGCTGCTGCCCGGTAAACCGACTTTGAACTGGCAGCGCTCTTACGATTACCTTGTGCACGGCGACTACGACACTACTCCCGATACCTTTTACACCGGGGTGCATCACCTGCCACCAGCGCACTGGCTGCAAATAAATACCGTAACTGGGCAGCGCACTAACTTGCAGCGCTGGTGGCAGCCCCAAGTGAAAGAGCGGCCAGGTTGGCACTTTAACGATGCGGTGGAGCAAGTGCGCGAGCAGTTTTTGCAAAACATTCGATTGCACCTTCGAAGCGATGTTCCTTTGGGGGCTGCCTTGTCGGGCGGCATTGACTCGTCGGCCGTGGTGTGCGCTATGCGCCATTTAGAGCCAGATATGCCCATTCACACCTTCAGCTTCATTGCAGAAGGCAGCGATGTGAATGAAGAACATTGGGTCGACATAGTCAATGCCCATGTGGGAGCCATATCGCACAAGGTACGGGTGACCCCTGCAGAACTCGCCCGTGATATGGATGACATGATCCGCAGCCAAGGTGAGCCATTTGGGAGCACCAGCATTTATGCCCAGTACCGCGTGTTTAAATTGGCCCGAGAAAATGGCATCACTGTCACTCTGGATGGTCAGGGGGCCGATGAAATGTTGGCTGGGTACATAGGCTACCCCGGGCAACGCCTGAGAAGTTTGCTGGAGTCTGGCCAAGTACTGGATGGGTGGAAGTTTTTAAACAACTGGGCAGCGTGGCCAGGGCGTAGCCGCATTATGGCCGCAAAATATCTTGCCGCCGAAATGACGGAGGGCCCTTTCTATGAAATTTTGCGTAAGATCGATGGGAAAAGTTCTATCCCTGATTGGATTAATACCGACATCTTGTCGGAGAAAGGTGTTGCTTTTAAAAAACCAAGAATACGACCTGAAATTAATGCAAAAGGGCGTCGTGTTATGGCTGAACTTGGTTTTGCGCTCACTAATCGAGGTATACCAAGGCTGTTACGCCATGGAGATAGAAATTCGATGAGATTTGGTATTGAAAGTAGAACGCCTTTTTTGACCATAGATATGGTCAATTTATTGCTATCAATGCCTGAGGATTTTTTGATTTCAAATAAAGGCATCACGAAAAATGTTTTTCGTGAAGCAATGCGAGGCATTGTGCCGAATGATATTCTAGATCGAAAGGATAAAATAGGTTTTTCAACTTCAGATAAAGACTTATTAATTGGAATGTCTGATCGGATTGGAGTGATATTTAATAATAATGCGGATTCAAATTTAATTATTAAAAATAAAAAAATAAAATATTTTAATAAGGTGCTAGAGGGTAAAAATGAATTCAACTTACAAATGTGGCGGTGGATAAATATTTCCAGATGGCTTGATTCTCAAAATTTTTAGTTCGAATCAAGTAATAATAAATAAATAAATGAAGCCATTAAAAACTAAAATAAAAATAGTACAACCATATTGGTTTGTTTTTTTTGCTATATTTTTAAGATGTTCTCTTGAGTTGGCGTATGTTGGATTTGTTGTTCCTGTATTTGGCTACGAAAATTATTTATTTAAATTTGATTTATTGAATTATATTGAATCCTGGGTTATATATTTTTATTTGATTTATGTGTCGCCAAAGATATTAATAAAGCCATCTGATTATTTGATTAATTTTTGGTTGTTCTCATTTCTTTGTCCGTTGCTAATTTTTTATGGCCTCGCTTATGCTGATAGAGAAAATTTATATATTATATTAATTTCAGTTTTTTTAATATATGTATTTCGACACGGTAAACCGATTAACATTGTATATATCAGTTTGGGATGGAATATTGTTAATGTTATTTTGTTCTCAGGGATCATAGTTGTGACTGTTTGGATGCTTGCTGTTGGTGGTTTAAGGTATTTTAATTTGGACTTGACACTCGTCTATGACTTTAGAGATGATGTGGGGGATCTCATTGACCAAGGTTTCATGAGCTATTTAAATGTGTGGGTGACAAAAATATTTGGGCCTGTCCTTTTGGCCTTGGCACTTTGGCGAAAAAATTATTTATTAGCGGGGCTTGTATTCGGATTGCATATTTTTTGGTTTGGTATAAGTTCTCATAAAGCAGTCCTTTTTTATCCCATCTTAATTGTTTTTTTGTGGGTTTGGTTTAGGAAAACCAGAGCATTATTTATTGTTCCTGCAAGTATGTCATTGGGTGTGGTTATTTCTATTTTATTATACTTTATTCACGAGGAAATTCTTGTAAGTTCAATGTTCATTCGTCGTGTATTTTTCGTGCCGGCTAAATTAACATTTGATTATTATGAATTTTTTTCCGTTAATCCATTTGTATACTGGTCAAATTCTATAACTTCTTATTTTATTAATTATCCATATACTACCAGTCCAGCATTGCTGATTGGCGATTACGTTGGCACAGGAGGCTGGGCAAACAATTCTTTCTTGGCAACAGGTTACATGCATGCAGGCATTTTTGGAGTGCTTATTTATGGTATTTTGGTTGGTCTACTTTTCAGGTTAGTTGATTCATTAGCTAGAAATGGCGTTCCAGTTTGGGTTGCAATAGCAACAATGATTGTGCCATCTCAGGTGCTATTGACAAGTGCTGATTTGCCCACGGCCCTATTGAGCCACGGTTTCGGAATGTCCTTGCTTATTCTTTTTTTTCTCCGCTCTGCACATCCCAATTCAACACATAAGTAACTTTAATGTTGATAAAAAAATCCCATCAAAAAAGTCATGGCTCCTCACATCATCCATCTCACTTCCGCACACCCCCGTGGCGACATCCGCATTTATCACAAGATGTGCCGCTCCTTGGCGTCTGCCGATTTCAAAGTTTCGTTAGTTGTGGCCGATGGCATGGCCGATGAAAAGGGCCTTGGTGTGCATATTCACGACGTCGGCGTATCAAAGGGCCGTTTTGACCGCATCAAAAACGCACCAATGCGAGTGTTTCAAAAAGCTCGAACGTTAAATGCAGACCTGTATCACCTTCACGATCCCGAGTTGATCCCCATCGGCCTTAAGCTCAAGCGGATGGGCAAGCGGGTGGTGTTTGATTCGCATGAGGATGTGCCTAAGCAAATGTTGGGTAAGCCATACCTCAACAAGCCAGCGCTGTGGACGCTGTCCAAGCTGCTTGGCGTTTATGAGTCATGGGCTTGCAGACAATTTGATGGCGTCATTGCCGCCACACCCTATATTCGAGACAAGTTTTTGGCGATCAATCCCCGGTCTGTTGATATCAACAATTTCCCGCTGTTGGGTGAGTTGGATGCCCAAGTGTCCTGGGCCGACAAAGCCGGCGAGGTGTGTTACGTGGGTGGTATTGGTCGCATCCGTGGCATTGCCGAGGTGGTGCAGGCCATGAGCCTGGTGCAAAGCGGTGTCCGCTTGAATTTGTGTGGCCTTTTTTTCGAACCAGTGGTGGAGCAGGCTTGCAAGGCTATGCCGGGCTGGCTTGCGGTCAATGAGCAGGGTTTTGTGGACCGCGCTGGGGTACGTCAGGTTTTGGGCAGATCGGTGGCGGGGTTGGTCACATTGCACCCGGTTATCAATTACCTGGATGCATTGCCCGTCAAGATGTTTGAGTACATGGCGGCTGGTATTCCGGTGATCGCTTCTGACTTTCCCATGTGGCGCGAGATTGTGCTGGGCAATCAGTGCGGCCTTTGTGTAAACCCGATGGACCCCGCTGCTATCGCCAATGCGATTGACTTTCTGGTACAGCACCCCGATGAAGCCCGGCAGATGGGTGAAAACGGCCGACGCGCTGTGCATGAGCGTTACAACTGGTCGGTGGAAGAGGCTAAATTAATAAATTTCTACAAAAACGTGCTTAGTAGATGATTTTTTTACATTTTTGCACAGCAAAAAATCATCGCGGTCTGTGTTTTACCGGGCACCTGCGTCAGCTTGTTTTATGGCAGCAAATGCGGTCGTGTTGGGAGTCAACTTTTTAAGTTTGATTTCAAAGTGATCAATATTAAAAATCAATTACCTTGAGGCGATAGTTATGTGTGGAATTTTCGGGGTTATATCAAATACTCCTATCAACAAGGAAGATTTGGGTTTGTTGGCCCAGCATTCAGAGCAGCGTGGCAAAGACTCAAGTGGCTTGTTCATCAGCATCAACAACGGATATGACCTGCACCGTGCCAACGAATCGATAACCGCTTTGTTAAAACATGTGAACACATCGACTGCCGGCTTGGTAATGGGGCACAGCCGCCTGATCACCAACGGCCTTGGCGACAACCAGCCGGTGTACCGCGATGGTGTGTGTGTGATCCATAACGGCATTGTGGTGAATGACTCGGATTTGTGGTCGCAGGTCGATAAAACACGGCACCAAGAGATCGATACCGAAATCATTGCGGCTATTGCAGCTGAGCATTTGGAAAAAGGCGGGCCAGTTGACGGTGTGGCTGAGCGGGTGTTGGGTTTGTGTGAGGGGGTGGTAGCCTGCGCTTTGGCCTTGCCAAAGTTGGGCAAGCTGTGTCTGTTTTCAAACAATGGCAGCCTGTACCACGGCACCAAGCAGGGTGCGCATTACTTTGCATCAGAAAAATACCCACTGACGCAGTTGAATTGTGAAGATGTGACGCAAATACGTGATGAGGGTGTAGTGATTGACATTCCGGCCATGGACGCTGAGCCCATCATTCATGAGCATGCCCAACGCACCACCAATCTGATACCCAGTCTGGGCACGCACAAGGCCGAAGAGGCGATGTTGGAGTACAAGCGCTACACCGTGCGCCGCTGTACCCGTTGCATCTTGCCCGAGACGATGTCTTACATTCGCTTTGACGAGGCGGGTGTATGCAATTATTGCCACACTTACAAACCCCGCAACCGTCCCAAACCTGTTGAACAGCTGTTCAACTTGGTGGAGCCTTTCAGGCGAGCGCATGGCGACGATTGCATCGTGCCGTTTTCGGGTGGTCGGGACAGTTGCTACGGCCTGCACTTGATTGCTAAAGAGCTAAAGATGAAGCCGATTACCTATACCTATGACTGGGGCATGGTGACAGATTTGGGCCGCCGCAACATCAGCCGCATGTGCGCCGAGATGGGTATTGAGAACATCATCGTGGCCGACGACATTGCGCTCAAGCGCCGCAATATTGCCAAGAACTTGCAGGCCTGGCTGAAGTCGCCGCACTTGGGCATGGTGAGTATTCTTACAGCGGGAGATAAACACTTCTTCCGCCATGTGGAAACGGTCAAACAACAAACCGGTATCTCTCTTAACTTGTGGGGCGTCAACCCCCTTGAGGTGACGCATTTCAAGGCGGGATTCTTGGGCGTCCCCCCCGACTTTGAAGAAGAGAAGGTTTATTCGAGTGGTGCGATGAAACAGCTGCGTTATCAGTGGCTGCGTCTCAAGGCCATGTCGCAAAGCCCAGGCTATTTCAACAGTTCGCTGTGGGACACCTTGTCGGGCGAGTATTACCGCAGCTTCAATAAAAAGACGGATTATTACCATATCTTTGACTACTGGCGTTGGGACGAGAAGACCATTGACGACACACTGATCAACCAATACGACTGGGAAAAAGCCCCAGACACCAACACAACATGGCGTATTGGCGATGGAACAGCAGCCATTTACAACTACATCTATTACACCGTTGCGGGCTTCACCGAACACGACACGTTCCGCAGCAATCAGATCCGCGAGGGTGACATGACCCGCGAAGAAGCACTGGTGCGTGTGGAAGATGAGAACCGCCCACGCTATCCCAATATTAAGTGGTATCTGGATGCGATTGGCATGGACTTCGATAAGGTGATTCCAGTGATCAATGCAATTCCAAAAATTTTAAATTAAATAGTTTAAAAGCGTACTCGAATGAAAATATGGTATCTATCAGCCTATGATCAGCCAGGGGGGCAGTCAACTCGTACTCATGACTTTTCCAGAGAGTTGGTCCGTAGAGGGCACGAGGTTACATTCTTTGCGAATAGTTTCTGTCATTTCAAGCATACAGAGCTGCTTGATGAACATGAACTCTGGCGAGTTGAGATGGTGGATAGTATCCGTGTGGTCTGGCTCAAGACACGACATTACAGCGGGAATGGAGTTGGGCGTGGCCTTAATATGTTGGACAACGTCAGACGGATCTTTCAGGCTTCAAAAGAGCTGGACGATAATCCGGATGTGGTGCTCGGTCCTTCGGTTCCCTTATTGACCGGGTGGGCGGCTGCTAGACTTGCCGAGCGTTATGGCGTGCCTTTTATTTTTGAAGTACGCGACGTCTGGCCAGATGCGTTGGTAGATATTGGCGGCTTATCGAAAAACAGCCTTTTCTACCATGGATTCCGTTACATTGAAAAAAAGTTATATGCAAAAGCAGCCTGTATTTCGTCAACTTTGCCCCACCTCTCGGAACATGTTGCTGCAAGTGGTAGCGATCCTTGCAAGATTGTTTGCATCCCAAACGGTGTTGATCTTACTCCCTATACCCCGGATGTGGCATACGACGGCGGAGAAGGCCGGCAGCTAATCGTTATGTACGTCGGAGGTTTTGGTCTTGATCACGATGTAACTACAATTATTCGAGCTGCAAAACTTTTGCAGGATGAAGAAGACACAACTTTTCGATTTATTGTGATTGGTGGAGGGGTTCGTAAGGATGCAGTTGAGGAAGAAGTGCTGTCCTACAAATTGCGCAATCTGGAACTCAGGGCCCCTATACCGAAATCTAGCATTCCGGAAATACAAAGGGGCGCAGACATCTTGGTGGCTGCGATTACTGATTCAAAGTCCTACCGGTTTGGTTTAAATCTCAATAAGTTATGCGCTTATTTTGCCTCAGCTCGTCCCATCCTTTTTTCGGGTAATCCACCTAATGACCCCGTACACGATTCGGGTGCAGGCATAAGTGTTGAAGCTGAGAACCCGCAGGCAATGGTGGTGGGTTTGCGTGAATTGGTGGCGAGGGGTGCAGTTGGGCGAATTGAGATGGGTGCACGAGGACTACTATACGCAAAAACCATGCTGAGCATGGAAGTTTTGGGTGATCGTATGGAAAAGATGCTCGCTACCGCTATAGAAGAATACATGGTGGCTTCCTGAACCAGGGGCACAAGGTTTCTCAACACAGAAGGCGAAAGCAATGGAACAAGTAAAATTGGAAGAACGTAAGCTTAAGGAAATAGAGCACTCCCGCAAACGACGTGAGATCCTGCAGGGATTTGAGCGTATAGCGGATACCCACTCTGCTTCCCAGGTTGAGAACCTTGAGGAGCTAGTCAAGGACAAGGAAAAGTTCGAATACCACTTTTCGAACATGAAGTACTACGCTGTAGTGGTCAAAAGCGAAGAACACAAGCACAAGTGGCTTGAGCAGCACTGCATGCCCGGCAAGAAAATTTTGGACTTCGCCTGCGGCAATGGGGAAAATGGCATTTACGCCGCCACCATGGGGGCGGATTGCACAGGCATCGACATTTCGCCGGAAGGCGTGGCAAATGCCACCAAAAATGCCGAAAAGTTCAATGTTTCGGACCATTGCAGATTCGTTGCTATGGATGGTGAAAACATGACCTTCGAAGACAACACCTTCGATCTAGCTGTTGAGTATGGTGCCCTGCATCATGTGGAACTTGACAAAGCCCTGGCTGAACTTGCAAGAGTTTTGAAACCAGGCGGTAAAATGATGTGTGTTGAGGCCCTGCGCCACAATCCATTGATTCACTGGTACCGCAGACGAACTCCGCACCTGCGCACAGAGTGGGAAGTTGAACACATACTCGGCGTTGAAAGCTTGGATATCATGCGCAAGTATTTCGGGCGGGTAGATGTAAAATTTTTCCATTTGACAGCGCTAGCCTTGGTTCCATTTCGCAAGACATTCCTCTTCCGTTACCTTCTTCCAATCTTTAATTCGATAGACAGTGCTTTGCTGTCGACGCAGGCTGTCGGCAAGTATGGCTGGATTATGACCGTCGAACTGGGACAGCCAAAAAAGTGATTTACAGAATTGCCAAGCGTTTGACAGACATTGGTCTTTCAGCTGCGGCCCTGTTCATACTTGCGCCCGTCCTGCTGCTGATCACGGCCTTGATCAAGGTAGGCTCGCCCGGTTCAGTTTTTTACCGTGGAGTGCGTGCGGGCAGGAACGGTCGTGTATTTCAAATCCTCAAGTTTCGCTCCATGGTCATGGACGCAGAACGAAAGGGCGGATTTTCCACTGCAATTGATGATCCAAGACTGACTAGTACCGGAAGGTTTATCCGAAAGTACAAGCTGGATGAATTGCCTCAGTTTATCAATGTACTGGTCGGCGATATGTCTCTTGTCGGCCCTCGTCCGCAGGTGCTGTTTTATACCAATAAGTATGTAGGTGACGAGTTGCTTATCCTGTCTGTGAGACCTGGGATAACTGATATCGCCTCACTTTATTTCTCTGACATGGACTCTGTGCTGGGAACAGGTGATGTAGATAGCCGTTATCTTGTAGAAGTTGAGCCCGTAAAAAACAAGTTGCGCTTGAGATATGTTAGGGAGCAATCGTATTTACTTGATATTCGAATCCTAATTGAGACAGCTTTCAAACTGATTGGTTATGGAAATATCACTGGCCTAAATATGACAATAGAGAGGGATAATAATAAATGATTGGCCTTCCAGAAGTTTCCAAAGTTTGTTTTGGATGCGAACCACTTGGTGGCGCAGACTGGGGCCAAGTCAGTGTGCACGACATTACAAGTGCTGTAATAAGGTCTTTGGAACTTGGGCTCAACTTTTTCGATACCGCCGATGTTTATGGGTTGGGCATGTCAGAGTCACGCCTTGCTGAGATTCTTGGTGGAAGGCGTCATGATCTTGTGATTGCCACTAAGGGCGGCATGTCGTGGGCAGAATCAAGAGCTGGAGGGCGGGCTATCGTTTCAAGGGATAGCTCTCCGCGCTATCTGCAAAGGGCAATAGAAAATAGTTTGCGTCGGCTGCGGCTCGATCGGATTCCTATTTATTTCATCCACTGGCCTGACCCCAATACAGAGATTAGAGACACGTTCGAATTTCTAACCAGACTCCAGGACGCAGGCAAGATTGTTCATATAGGTTGCTCTAATTTCAGTGCTGAACAAGTCCGGGCTGCGTGTGAAGTTTCAAAGGTTTCTTTTGTGCAATTGCCAGTGAACCTGCTAGGCGAGGATATTTCGCCTGAGATGGCCGCATTGGTTAAGGAAAAAGACATAAGGGTTGTCGCTTACAACGTTTTAGCCAACGGTCTTTTGACGGGAAAATTCAATATTCGTTCTAAGTTTGCAGTGGATGACCGTCGAGCTCGCTTGCCTCTCTTTCAGGGCGAAATGTATCGTAAGGCACTGCGCAGGGTAGCCGAAATTTCCGATCTGGCAGCATCTGAAAATCTTACGTGTGCCCAGTACGCCATCAACACCGTGCTGCGACGAGGAGATATTGCGTCTGCAATTCTTGGCATCAAAAATCGGGCACAGATTGAAGAAAATTTTTACCCCTACAAACATCATAGTAAAGGCAATGCGTATGTTGGTGCGCCAACATATTCGAATTGACTGCCCCTCCTATTGGTTCAGGAAATGCTTGGAGCCGATCGGCTTTAACCAACTCCGACCGAAATTCAAGAAAGACAAACAGTGAATAACTGGTCATTTGGCTCCTTAGCCGAACCTTCTCAATATCAACATCCCATTGATGTTTCTGGGCTAGATACTCCGACCTTATTGGCCCAACTGCAAATGATGCTTCGCATTCGATTGGCTGAGCGCTGCTTGGCAGACGGACGACGTGACGGTCTTATTGGTGGTCCGGTGCATCTTGGCGTTGGCCAGGAGGCTGTGGCCGTGGGTATAGCAGCGGAATTGCGTAAGACAGACCGCGTTTTTGGTGCACACCGCTCGCATTCGCACGTATTGTCTATGGGCTCCAGTCTGCACCGCCTGTTTGCTGAGATATTGGGCAGGGACACCGGACTTTCTAGAGGCATGGGTGGTTCTATGCACCTTTGGGATCAACCCAACGGGTTTTATGGTTCTGTTCCGATAGTATCGGGTACCGTCCCGTTGGCCGTAGGTGCGGCATTAGCTGCAAAACTGCAAGGCAGCGGTGATGTGGGCGTAGCGTATCTTGGCGATGGTGCGGTTGAAGAGGGGGTCGTTCACGAGTCACTCAATCTGGCCAGGATGCTCAAAGCACCAGCTATTTTTGTTGTAGAAAACAACTTTTTTGCAAGCCACATGCACATTTCACTTCGGCAGCCAAAAGAGTCGACAGCGCGATTTGCGGCTGCAAATGACATTCCGTACGAAGTTGTGGATGGTAACGATGTCGTCAAGGTTCGTTTAGCCGCAGCCCGCCTAATTTCTCTTGCACGAGAGGGGAAGGGACCTGGGTTTTTGGAAGCGGTCACATACCGCTGGTATGGGCATGTGGACTGGCGGGAAGACATTGATGTCGGCGTTAATCGCAGTTCAGAAGATGTCAATTCATGGCGCAAGCGCGATCCGATTGCACGTTTAGTGGCTGGCTTGCAAGCTGTGGGCCTCATCGATGCAGATCAACTTGCGGCTATGGAGGAGGAAATGGCCAAAGAAGTTGCCGACGCCTGGAATATGGCTCAGGCTGATGCATACCCCCCCCTTTCCGCTTTGACCTCAAGGGTGTTCGCCGATACTGGAGTTACGCAATGAGTGGCACGCGATATAACTATGGCACTGCCATGCTGTCGGCGTTTGAATATCTCCTGGACAAGTACCCTGAAGTCTTTGTCATAGGACAGGGGCTTTGGAGTCCATGGTACGTGGGCAATTCAATGACCGATCTTGACAAGAAATTCGGTGCCCATCGTGTGATCGATACGCCTGTATCCGAATCGGCCTGTACTGGGGCCGCAGTGGGAGCAGCGTTAGCAGGCATGAAGCCTATTGTGGTACACCCTCGCATGGACTTCATGCTGTATGCGATGGATGCGGTTGTGAATCAGGCTGCAAAATGGTCGCATATGGTCGGAGGTCAAGCAAGTCCAGGGCTCACCATAAGGACCATTATCAATCGCGGGGGGGAACAAGGTGCTCAGCACTCCCAGGCATTGCACGCTTGGTTTGCGCATGTTCCGGGCCTAAGAGTTGTCATGCCTGCTACGGTGGCTGATGCGCGTGATTTGCTGATTGCATCTGTCTTGTGTCCGGATCCAGTGATCTTTATTGATGACCGCTGGCTCTATGACCTTGAAGATGACCTACCACCAGTAATTGAGCGTTCATTGGCTTCAGAGCAACCACAGTGCTTGCGGTCAGGAACAGACTTGACGATTGTGGCTTCAGGATATTCAACAAGGCTCGCTAACCAAGCGGCTGAGCAACTTCAACTGCAAGGTGTTCTTGCTGAGGTGATTGATCTGCGTGTTCTGAATCCTTTTTCTCCTGACAGTATCGTTGCTTCTGTCTCAAAAACCGGCCGCCTGTTGGTGGTTGATGGCGGTTGGAGCCCTTGCGGAATGGCTGGTGAGGTTATCGCAAGCGTGGTTGAACGTGTCACTCCTTCTTTAATGAAAAAATCACCTGTTCGCGTGACTTTGCCTTTTTCCCCAGCGCCAACATCACGGGTGCTCGAAAAAGCTTACTACCCCACTGAGGGAATGATAGTGTTGCAAGCCTTAAAAATGATGGACAAAGCATGTTAGTGAGATCTATTCATGTCTCGGTCTTGGTGTAAATAAAAAGGCAATCTCTTTTGCTAAAAACCTATTTTTTCTCACGTTTATTTCTATTTTGTCCCGCGATAAGGGCTTGGCAGGCGTACAAAAAATCTTGATAAATATCAATACATCGGATGATGTTATTCAATTGGTATAAAGTAAAATGCCCTTTTTCCAATGTGCCCCTTGTGGCGATCGAATTGTGCCGTCAAGAGCTGGCAACCCATTTGCATAATTAAAAGCCCTTTAAGCATTTCTGCTTTTTGATTTTATATATTTTGAACTGACGCCTACAGATATTCGTGATTTGAAAACAAGCAAGCATCCTGTTAAAAGTCAAGACTCGGGACTCGGGGGATTTCACATCATGGGTGAAAGCATGATCCGAACCTTGAGTAGTTTTGCAGTTCCAGTCTTAGCGCTGCCACGTCCAGCCAAACGCGCAATGGCGTTGGCGCTGGATTTGGGCCTATGTGTCCTTTCAGTTTGGCTGGCGTTTTATTTACGATTGGGTGAATGGGTTTCTTTCTCGGGCCCTCTCATGTGGGTAGCCCTGGTGTCGGTGGTGTTGGCTTTGCCTATCTTCATCACATCGGGTCTTTATCGCGCGATCTTTCGTTATAGCGGCTTGCCCGCCATGATGGCTGTGGTGCGGGCCATGTTGCTGTATGCCCTGCTATTTTCGGGCATTTACATGTTTTGGGGCGTAGAGGGTGTTCCGCGCAGGGTGGGCTTGATTCAGCCCATTTTGTTGCTGCTCTTGGTGGGGGCGTCACGCGCTGCAGCACGGGTGTGGTTGGGCGGGCTGTATCACCAGCAGCTGCGCAAGGCGTCTTTGCCTCAGGCACTCATCTACGGTGCTGGCAGTGCCGGAAGGCAATTGGCATCGGCCATGGTCACCAGCTCCGAAATTCGGGTGGTGGGCTTCATGGACGATGACGACCGGCTGCATGGTCATGTGCTCAATGGCTTGCCGATCTACAACCCTGCAGATTTAGCCGAATTGTTGAATGACAGGCCGATCACCGACGTGCTGCTGGCGCTGCCCAGGGTGTCGCGCCAGCGGCGCAATGAGATTTTGAATGCGCTCAAACCCCTCAAGGTGGCGGTGCGCACCTTGCCGGGCCTGAGCGACATTGCCACCGGCAAGGTGAGCCTGAGCGATGTGCGCGAACTGGACATTGACGACCTGCTGGGCCGTGAGCCGGTCAAGCCCAATGGATTGCTGCTCAACCTGAACACCCATGGCAAAACCGTGCTGGTGACGGGGGCGGGGGGCAGCATTGG
>Ga0164295_10003264_pt1 | contig 13069 bp, 5 predicted proteins | sample GEODES006metaG_FD_111798 | JGI IMG/M metagenome (GOLD analysis project Ga0164295, IMG submission 111798) | Oligotrophic lake water microbial communities from Sparkling Lake, Wisconsin, USA - GEODES006 metaG | ecosystem: Environmental > Aquatic > Freshwater > Lake | place: USA: Sparkling Lake...
GAGTACGAGGTCTTGGAGCGGGGTCTGGCGTATGTCAGCGCGCTCGAGCAGGAGCACCGGCTACAGGCAGCATCTCTACAACGGCAGGCTGCCGCCGACGAGGCACGCATTCGCGCGCTGGAGGAGAAGTTACGCACACACGATGAGCTTGAGGAGCGGCGCTGCGAAGCCGATGCCCTGAGAGAGGCCTCGGGCGACTCGCTGGTCCTTGAACAGCACGAAGCGCTGCTGGGCGTTGGCGAGGATTTGCGACTGGAGCGCGTGATTACGTCGGCTTTGCGCCAGCAGGTCGACTCAGCTCTCGAAGAGCGTGCGGCACTCTGCACGGAGCTGGCAGCGTACCGTCGGCGCCTCGCCGCCGCGGGCCTGCTGACCAAGGAGGAGCTCGTGGGAGCACAAGCAGCAGCCTCCGCCGAGGCCGCGATCTTCGGCCTTTCCGGGCAGACGCCGATGGCTTGGGAAGAGGTTCTGCAAAACCGTGTGCGTGCCTTGGAGGCAGGCATGGAGTCGCGAGACCAGGAGCTCGCGGCGCTTCGTACCGCACTGGACAAGAGCCACACAAAAGCGGCTCGAGCACGTGACGAGTCGGCGCACGAAAGGGCCGGCTCTGCGGCCATGCAGACGCACGAGCGCCTCGAAATGCAGCTGGCCTCCTTGCGATCGCAGCTCGAGGCGCAGGAGGCGCAGCACCAAGCCGAGCGGACGGCTCTAGCGCTCAGCCGCGAGCGCGTGCGCGAGCAGGAGCGCTGGCTCACGCGGCGCGAGGAGCAGCTCGAAGCGGCGCGGCGTGAGGTCCACGTGTTTCGCGAGTCGCTTCAGGCCGCTCGGCGCGAGATCGGTACCTCAAATAGGGCCGCGGCCCAGGCGCTCGCCCAAGCGGCCCAAGCGGCCAAAGCGCGCTCGTTGGTTGTTGACGGGACGGGCGACGGCGACGGCGACGGCGACGGTGGCGAGGAGCGGGCGCTCTCGGCGACGTTACGCGGTCAGGTGGCCGAGCTCGAGGCCGAGCTCCAAAAGGTGAGCGAGCGTGCGGCGCGGCAGTTGAGCCAGGAGCGCTCCGAGGCCGAACGAATGCGAGGCGGGCTTCGGGCGGCTGAGGAGGCGCTCGAGACGGCGCACAAGGAGCGCCGGCAGCTGCTCGACCAGGTGGCCCAGGCGGACCGGCGCGCGGCGGCGCTCGATGGCGAGGCTCGGACGCGTATGCTCGAGGTGCATCGACTGTCGCGCGAGCTCGGGGCGATGCGGGCGCGGCTGCAGGCGACGGCCCAAGAAGCGCGCGCGGCGGACGATGTGGCGGGGATGCTGCAGGAGCAGCGCGCGCTCGACGAGCGCGAGCGGCAGGCGCTGCAACTCAAGGAGTCGTTGCGCGACGAGATGCACTCACAGCTGCGCGAGGCCCTCGCCCTTGAAAGCCAAAGGGTCGCTCAGGCGTGGGAGCAGCGCGAGATCCACCGGAAGGCGAAGCAGGCAGCGTATGAGGCGCTCGACAAGGCGCGCCTCGAGGTCGAGGAGCTGAGGCAGCAGCTGCAGACCGCGGCGGACGAGGTGCGTGAGCTGCGCAAGGATCAGCACGTCGCACGAGAGTTGCGCCGCAGCGCAGAGGAGCGAGAGGGACTTCACAAGAGGGAGTCGGAGACAGCGAAGGCAGAGGCGGCGGAGGCGGAGGCGACGATCATCAAGCTGCGCGCTGAGCTTGAGTCGCTGTCGCAGGTGCAGCTGGCGGCCAAGCAGACCGAGCTAGACGCGCACAAGGCGGAGCTGAAGCTCTCGGCGCTCTCGGTCGAGCATCGTGACGCGAGTGTCAAGCTCTTGCAGGACGAGCTCCATCGCAGGTCCAAGGAACTCCTCGCACTTCGAGAGGAGAAGCGGCGCGTCGAGGGACACGCCAGAGCACTCGTGGACGGCAAGCTCGTGGCCGCAAACGAGCAGCTCGAGGCCGCGCTGGTGAGCGCCAAGCTCGCTGCCTTTGAACGCGAGACCGCGAACGAGACGGTCGCGCGCCTGCAGATGCGCCTCGAAGGGCGCGGACAGGAAGTCATCGCCCGCGGCGAGCAGCTGAGGATACTACAGGAGACGTCGATGCTGCTGACGCTCGAGAACACGCTCAAGGACGAGCGTCTCCGCTCCGTGGAAGAGAAAGTGCAGATTGAGCACACCCGGCGCACCCGCGAGGCGGCGGTCGTCAAGCGGGTTCGAGCGGAGTACGAGCGTGCGCAGTCGACGGTGCTCGAGCTCTCGCGTCATCTCGCGACGGAGCGCGAGCGCAATACGAGCCTCGAGCTGCGCCTCGGCCAGCGCGATGAGCAGATGCGCAAGCTGCTCACGGAGCTACAGGGTGCGGAGTTGCGCGGCGAGTCTCGTGAGGCTCGGATGAGCCTCTTGAGGACGAAGGCGACCCTGGCGGCCGAAGACTCGGAGATGTTCGACTCGGGCCTCGCGCGGCTGACGAGCCGGCTGGCCAAGTTCGAAGAGGAGCTTCAGCAGGAGCGTGAGAAGAACATGCTCTTGCTGGCAGATGTGACGCAGGCACGGGCGGAGAGGGAGTCGCACGGCTCGGATGAGACTGTGCTGCGCGCCTCGCTGATGGAGGTTCAAGGGCTGCTCGATGAGCGTGACCAGCAGCTGGCGGCGTCGAACGCACGGCTGGAGGTGGCGAGGATGGAGCTGCAGGTGCAGCTGGCCATGATTGAGGAGGAGGTACGAGGCACGCAACTCCAGCTGGACGTGAAGGACGTCGCCCTGCAGCTGCAACTTGAACATGCGATGAATCACGAAGAGCATGCGAATAAGTTCATGGCCGAAGTCAGCGACCGCCTGAAGCGCGCTCACGACGCGATGTGCCACAAAGACGATCTGCTCGACACTCTCAATCGCAAGCTCGCCGAAACGTTGCGCTCGCTCTCGACTGTGGATGAGCAGGCGTCGGCCCTGCGCGTCGAGGCGGCCGCGGCTCACCGGGCGAAGCGCCTTGCGACGCAGCAGTTGGACAACTTGCAAGAGCGCCACGCGCTCATGCAGGACGACTTCAAGGTCGCGACTGAGGCGCTCAGCAACTATCGCGATACCCTCGTCTCCGCCGAAGTGCGCATGGCTCGCGATCGGGAACGCGTGGCCAGCTTGCAGCAACAGCTCCGTGATCTCCACGCGCAGATCCGCAATGGAGCCAGCCAGCCTGGGACCACCATCACTGGCGCTGCGCTGCTAGCTCTCTCGTCTTTGCAGGGCGACACTGGGGAGCCAGCCACCTCGCGCGTGCACTACCTCTACTTCCTCTCCTCACTGCTGCTCATCAAGACGGCGCTGTCCCAGCAAGGGCAGATGGCCAATGTTGGCGCCCAGGACGTCTTCGACGAGGTCGTGCGCAATGCCGTGCCCCTTGAGGAGTGGCCAACTTACATTTTCACACGCCTCTACTCGGCGGGTGGTACTGCTGATCAGAAAGGAAAGGCGATGAAGAAAGGCGGCCGCTAGCCCAGATGCGCTCGAGGCTTGCAGTCAAGGCAAGTCAAGTCAAGGATGTGAGCTGTTGATTTTTTCCACCACTTGGGAGCGTTGGGGGCGGCCATTGAACGCCGCCCGGGACGGCGCTCTCTTACGATCCGATCATGCGGACATGTGATCACGCACGGCCAAACAACCGGCCAGGCGCGCTAGAACGGACTGTCTCCCGTGTTCCGCGCCGAGCGGGTGTCTTAGTCTAGGGGACACGGACGCCCCTCTTCCCCGCCGACCGGACGGCCGTTACCCGTTTGAGCGGTTTGTGATTGCGCGTTTCCTCCCTTCGTCTCTATCGTATGATCCTCTGCGCTCCTGTGACTGTATCTATGTAGCCGCGTCACCGGTACTAAGCGAAGATCCAAGTAAACGGGTATGGTTTTCTGAACACTTGCGTTGTTCAGATCGCCATACCCCGAAGCCCGAACCGGCTTGCTCACCGCATCCAGGTCCACGATATCGCGCTCAGACGTTCACGCGGGACCGAGCTGGAGCGCCTCCCCATCCTCGACGCGGCGCGTCCGGATCTCGGCGCCGATTTGGTAGCGAATCCAGAGCTGGCAGCCCGACGCAGCCGTTGCTGCCTCTCTGCGTGGCGGGACATCGCCGTCCGCACGGTCGTCTGCGGCGGGCGGCGCGCTGAAGCCGCGCAAGGTGGCCTTACTCATCGGCGGCAAGCGCAGCACGCCCTCGCTCACAGCAAACTGCAGAGGCACTCTTACATCGAGCCACCGCCGACCAAGACTGTCCGCGAGCCATCCGTCCTCCCCTTCCTCAGCCGCGGCGGCGCCTCCATTGGCGGCTTCGTCAGTCTCGTGCTCAGAGCGGGTGCCGCCGCCGCCAGCGGCTGTGGAGGCGGTGCCAGAGGGGGTGTAACGGCCCACGCCAGTGGTCTCTGCCGCCTGCAGCGCCGCCTCCACGTCACCATAAACGGCCCCGAGGATGACGAGACCGCCCCTAAGGGCCTCTTCACGGGCGCGCGAGGCTGCCTCGCGCGTCAGCAGCCGCGCCTCTGCAAACGCCGCGCGACGCGCCGCCGCTGCCGCCTCGCGCGCGGCGGCCTCGTCTTCGCGCCCTCGTCGGAGTGAGTGCTCCTTTGCGCGACGCCGTAGCGGGCGCACGATGCCGCGACGGGCGACGGCGAGCAGAAGGGATGGGACACCGCAGCCGAGGAGGAGGTCGGTGGGCGACGGCGTTGCGGCGAGGTACAGAGGCACCACCAGACGGTGCGAATGACGCGAGATCCGGAGCTTAAGGAGCAGCCCGCGCTGCGACCACTGCAACGCTGCACCGAGCGCCGAAGCAGAGGTTCGCGAGAGCCGACGCTCAGTGCTAAGGGTGACCGAGAACGCCGCGATCCCGACACGCACGGCGAGCTTCGAGCGCGACTGCGCCGAGTGACGCCACTCGAGCTCAGTGCCCAGTCGAGGCCCACTCGGCTGGAGGAGCATCTCCAAGTTCGTGTGTCCCAAACGGCTCCGTAGACGCTGCTGTAGGACATGCAACCGTTGTGGCAGCCGTTGCGGCAGCGCGTGCAGCCACGCCCATGCGTGCGCCATGCGCGCGGCGGCGGCGCGGTACAGCTGCACGCACGCGGTCTGCGCCGCCACCACCACCGACCACGAGGAGAGCGCAAGAAGGGCTGAGGGTGCAGGTGCGTTCACAGGTGCGTTCACAGGTGAGGTCGTCGTCGCAGTGCCGCTGCCGCTGTCGCCGCTGTCGCCGTTGTCGCTGCTGCCACTGATTCCGTTGCCACCAGTGGTGGCAGTGGCAGCGGCCGCTGTCAATGCGTCTGTCGGCTGCGACAGCGGCCTGCCACCTTCGGTACGGTCCACGTCGGACGCCCACGACGGCGCACGTTGGCCGCTCCTGTCTGCTGCACCTGCACCATCAGCACCATCAGAACCATCACCATCACCAGCACCAGCACCTGCACCAGCTCGAGCACCAGCGGCCTCCTCATCTCCACCCTCTGCGCCGCCGCTGTCCTTACCCGGCGGCAACGGCCGCTGCGGTGCGCGCCGGAGCTGGATCTTGAGGCCGGACTCATCAGACGGAGGCAGGCCCAGGAAGGACAGAGAGGGCAGCGTGAGCGCAATCTCTCCCTGAACGCGCCTCGTGAGCATCCGAGTCGCCACTAGGGTCAGCTGAGACAGCCCCGATGGAGCGACCTGCACGGAGCAGACGCCCGACGAGTGCGCCGAGAGGCGGCGCGTGGCCGCGAGGCCCAGGGCGTACCTGTGGGGAGAAAAAGGCGCCGTAGTGAGCACTTGCATGCAGGGCCAAGGCGCGTGGCGGCGAGGCCCTCGGCTTACGGCTCGTGGCTCAGGCTGGTGCTCAGCTGCAGAGTCGAGCGCGGCGAGAGCATGCGCTTGAAGCCGAGGCGCAGCGTCGAGCCGCCGAGCCCGTGCTTGGTCACGGCCTGGTTGGAGAGCGTGAGCGAGTTCTTCGGGTCGAGGCGCATGGTCATCTCTTGATCCATGGCGACCGAGGAGAGCTCGGGCACGCAGCGCCGCCACAGCGGCATGTGTACGTCGTCCGGCTGCAGCAGCCGCTGCACGCTCGCCGAGAGCACGATTGAGCCGGTGATGCCCATCCGCCCAAAGTGCTCGCTCTCAGCTGCACGCGCTTTCGTGCGGCGCCACTCGCGGTGCAATTCATCGGGTGTCATCACCTTGTCCGACAGCACGGCGAGGCCCTGCTGCAGGTGCTCCGGCCCGAGCTCATCGTACACCATGCGCTTGCGGCTGTCTGCAAGCACGTCATACGCAGACGAGATGCGAAGCCAAAGCGGCGCGGCCGCGCGCTGTTCCTCGGGGTCGAGCCGCCGATCGGGGTGGTAGGTCATTGACAGCCGACGGTACGCGCGGCGGATGTCATCCTCTGAGGCCGACGACTCGACGCCGAGCGTCGCATACAGATCGTCGCCCATGCCAAGGAGCTCGAGCACCTACAAATCGCGACGGTGAAGGCGGAAGGGAGCGCGGTCTGACTCATGGTCTGCGGAAATCGTTCACACGACCACCCATTCACACTCAGCAAAAACAGCCTCACACACTCGGTCCAAAGTCGGCACATCCCGGGTCAACCCCGGGTCTGGGACCCGTGCAACCACCTTGACGGGCTCGGCATGTGTTGAGCATGAGGGGCACGGCATACATGTACGCACACACAAGACACAACGAAACATCGACGCGCGATCCGGGGCAGGCTAACAATACTGTACCTCCTTCACAGATTGCCTCAGATGCGTGTCTAACTCGGACGTTTTTCAAGAATTATGCAAAAGCAGGTTATGATTACATGTACGATACTGCATGGAAACTCGCCAAACAAGATCCTACATGGCGTGACGACCCAGGTTCTGGTATCCCGTCGTACAGTGCACTGTGCAGCAATTAGGCTCGGGCGAAGGAGCGGGACGTTCACAGCGTTTTGTTGAGCCTGCAGTTTAGAAGGACATGTAATAAATCAGGGTATAAATAAATGTAATATTATCGCGACCCCCACCGCCGGAACGACCCCAATGTACAATGGATGTGATCCCTGCAGGGGATCACTCTCTTGCGCATTGCGCGTCGTTTCAGGTGGCGGAATCTTTGAATGCAATTTTGGGTGCTATTTATGCCATGTTTCCGAAAGTTTCCTTTTGCGACGAGAAATTGGTGATCGTGCAACGAAAAACGGGATTGTAGGTGCCCTGAGCCCCAGCCGGGGCCATGTCGTCGTCAGAGAAAGGGAAGGGGATGATGGTCATTCCAGACGCTGATACGCTGTTCAAGAGGATCGAGGCATTGCTCGACAAAGACCGAAACCTTGTCGATGCCTCGGTGAATGACATTGTGACGCTGCTTCGCGATGGGCAGCGCTTGGTGTTTGCCAATAATCAAACGATTCCGGCACCGATCCTCAAAAAAGCCTGCACCGAGGCCAAGAAGAACATCCTGATCAAGATTGAGTCTGAAAAGGTCGTCCCCGTAGTAGAACAGCGGAAGCCCACCGAGCTTGCGCTGAAATACGGTGGCCCTGACTTCAATCCAGAGCTGATGTCGCCCGTGGAGTGCAAGATCAGAGTTCATGGAGACAGCAAGGTAGCTACCCATCATCCAGCCTACTTTTTTATCGATGCTTATGACGGCACGGGGACGCGCATGACAGAGGGCGGCGAGAACTACTTCGTCCACATCCGTGGTCCAGCGCGCGTCCGAGGCCGCGTCCGTGACAATGGCGACGGCACGTACGAAGTCATCTGGACGCCGCCTCTTTCGGGCTGGTACCAGATATCCGTCTCGTGCTTTGGAGTCTCACTGCCCAACACCCCCTTTGCAATGGAGGCGACACCACCACTGCCTTACCATCTCCACTGCGTTGCGAGCGGCCCCGGTCTCACGGCAGCGATTGCGCGTGCGACGCAAACCTTTGAGGTTGAGTTCAAGGACAAGCTTGGCAACGTGACGGCTGCTGTCGACCTCGACGTCTTTGTCGACACCATGCCACTTGGCAGCCCCCGCGTCGTTAGCCCCCGAGAATGCTTTCCCGGTACAGCGAAAGCATTGCCCCCAACCCCAGCTGAGATCGCTACAGTTGGGAAGTCGGCATCAGAACGAGCACCCGCAAAGACGGCGCCAACATCTGCGAAGACGCCGCCACCGCCAGCGGCCATCGCAGTATCCAAGCATGATGGGACATCGCCAGCATCACTAAGGCCACCGTCGCCAGAGAACGGTGTTCACGATAAAACGAACGCGCTGTCGCCCAAGATGCAAACGCTGCTTTCGCCATCCACTCCGTCGTCGCCGTGGCCTACCCATGGTGCCTCCCATGGTTATGGCTCGCACGATGAAGCAGACGAGGGCGATTACGTACGCCAGCGCACTATCCGATACATGGTGAAGCAGCCGCTGGTGATCCGGGCGTCGGAGTCTCTCCAGTCGCCGCAAATTGGCACGCTGATTCCGGGGCAGATGATGACACTTGTTCTGGAGAAGAAAGTTGGCAAAACTGTTCGGGCGATGATCGCGCTTGAGTCAATCAGTCGCAAGACTGAGGTAGTCAGCACTGATGCCGAGAAGCTGCAAGATGCCGCGAGCCCTACGGGTGGCGTCCGGGACGTCGGTGACGGTAGCGACAATGCGAACGCAGCAATGCATGAGGACATTGCCGCGATTGTGAGCGACTGGGGCATCGAGGGGCTCAAGGGCAAGGTAGGTTGGGTGACCACCATCAAAGATGGACATCGCTTGGTGACATCCAAGGTAAGGCAGAGTGCATCCTCGCGACAGCAGCACGCGGAGCAGTGGGCGCGTCGCGTGGCATCGGACCGGACGTTCAGCAAAATCAAGACGGATAAGGGGGAAGGGAAAAGGGATTACGCCGCCGCTGCCGCGCCCAACGTATCCCTCGAGATCAAGGCCGATCCGAGCGGCATCGGGTTTGCATACGGCGGCCTGTACCCCGGCACGCTGTACGCTAAAGGCAAACACATCGAGAAGCACAAGGTGTCGTACTCGATCGGCAAGGTGGGGACGTACCTGCTACACGTGCGTCTCCGCCAGCAGGCGATTTCAATACCGGGATCCCCGTTTCTGCTTCACGTCGAGCCCAACATTGCGACCGCGCTATCAACCAAGCTTCCTGTGGGTGTCATTCAGGGCAAAGTAGGAAAGGATGCCTCTTCGGGATGCGGCGTGATAATTAAGACCTTCGACCTGATGGGCAACGCTTGCATCAAGGGCGGAGCCAACGTAACGGGCAACCCCGTTGACAAAACAGTCCTCGAGGACAAAAACTTCGTCGTGACGGTAACCGACCAAGGCGACGGCTCCTACCGGTTGCATTGGAGCACGCATAAGAGCGGTACATACGTGGTGGCGATCAAGATCGCAAACGAGCACATTGTCGGCTCGCCCACGACGGTGAAGTTTTCATCGATCGCACCGCTCAAGGAAAAGACGGTCGTGAAGGGCAGCGGCTTGACGTCGGGCACTGCGGGCCAGCCGAGCCTCTTCCGAGTAAAGTTTTTCGACATGTACGACAACCAGGCCATCCCAGGCCCGGGCGACAAGATTGGACTTGCGCTGGTTCAGAGCAAGTCGTATAAGGACGTGGACCAGTCGTTGAAGTATATGATGGCGCCAGTTGACCCTGAAAAGCCTTGGGAGCAGGAGGTGAGCTTCACGCCAAGCGAGCAAGGATCCTTCTCGCTGCACATTTGGACCGAGTTCACGACCGCCCAAGGTGCCCAAGAGCGCAGCCCAGTGCAGGGCTCGCCGTACACCTGCACCGTGGCCGCTGGCCTCGCCAGCTCAGAAGTCTCATTTGTCGACGGGTGGACCAAGGAGACCCGCCAAGTCGATAAGAACGGGAAGGCTTTGGAGATTAACGACAAGATCATCGCCGGCGACGCCGTCATCTGCCAACCGATCATCTGTGACGCGCTTGGCAACAAGACGGTGCCTTCGGCAGGCCAGCTCCAAGTCAGCCTTGCGCTCCCTAATGGCACAGCCGTTGGCATCGACCACTCGAGCCTGAAACTTATCGAGACCACCAAAGGCGGCATGACATCGTTTACCGTGCGGCACGACGTTACAAATGCGGGCGACCACAAGATGCACATCCAACTCAACTCCCGGCCGATCCGTGGGTCGCCCGTCTGCTTCAGCGTGGTCTCGGCGGCGCCTGACGTGAAGATGGCCAAGTTGACTCCACCCCCCGAGAACACGTTGTACGCGAACCGTCCGTACACGATTGTCCTCAAGACTTTCGATCGGTTCAACAACCCCATACCATATGGTGGCTTGCCCGTAGCGGCGCGGATGCAGGTCGTCAAAAATAATGCACACGACCTCACCACGCTCGTGTCCAATAACCACAGCGTCGAAGTATCAGACAACAACGACGGCACCTACAACGTCAGCATTCAACTCATCAAGATTGCCGCCACGGTCAAGGTGATTGTCAACATGGACAAAAACCTTCCCGTGAACGGCGGCGAGCTACCGCCCGTTCAGCTTTCCATTTTGCTCCCCGAGGGACAGCAACCCGAGGGAAAGGTCGAAGGCAAGGGGAAGTGAAGTGAGCGGTGTGATGCTCTGTTCAGGTGACGAGATGCCGGCGCCGTGCAGGTGCAGCCGGTGGCGAACAGACATGGACATGCAGTACATTTTTGTGCGTCACGACGAGAAACGCACACATTACCGGGTGTGCGATCGGCGCGACCCGGTCGGCCGGCGAGCCGCCCCCTCGACGCCCCGCGCGCACGGTGTGGATGAATCTGTGTACTGGTCACTGGTCGGTGCTTACTTTCTGGCAATCTCAAAAAAAATTCGGCGGTTGATACGCGGGAGGATTCTTAGAGGATTCTCCCCCCGCGTATGGATCCTGCTCTGTTTTGAAGCTCTGTTATCGTGGCTCGGCTCCGGGTTAGCCGGGCGGTCGGGGTTCACGGCTGGTTCCGCCGCGGCAGCCAGCCATTGCAGCAAGCCTCAGGCACTAAGGCACGCTGGGCGGTCGATGGATAAGATGTTGAGACCCAACCCTCTTATTGCAGACGCACGTTCACATTCATACCGACACTTAGTGAGACCCCGCGTCGCGGTGTGCAGATGGTAGCGGCGGTGGCGGCGGTGCGGCGGGGCCTCGCGGGCTGTCATGGCGGTCGCTCCAGGAGCGGTATCAGCCCTCCGACGCTTTATGCAAGATCCCGCCAACCGCATCACAATTGTGGGCGCCGGCGTCAACCTTGCGGCAACAGCGATCAAGGCAGTAGCGGGCTATGCTGCGGCATCGCCCTCCATGATTGCTGACGCCGGACACTCGGCCTCAGACCTGCTCTCAGACGGCGTGACGCTGTGGGCGTACAATGCGGCGCGGCGGCCGCCCACGGACTCGACGCCGTACGGCTCGGGCAAATTTGAGTCGATTGGATCCGCTGCGTGCTCGTCCATAATTTTTGCGACCGGCGCCGGCTTGGGCTGGCACAGCGTGACTGAGCTCGTTGCGCACATGAGCAGCAGCGCGAGCTTGGACGCTGTGACGGCCTCGAACGGCGCGCTATTGGGCGCCGCGGGCGCCGCGATCGCCGGCGTGCTCGCTAAGGAGCTCCTGTACCGCGAGACGCTGCGGATTGGCCTCGAGGCGCGCTCGCCGACGATGCTTGCCAACGCCTGGCACCATCGGACGGACGCGCTCTCGTCGGTCGTGGCGCTGGCGGGCGTGGCGGGCACGGCGGCCGGGCTTCCGATGATCGACGCCTTGGGCGGCCTGGCAGTCTCCTCGATGGTGATGCGAGTCGGCGTCGAGATGGGAATCGAGGCGATCAGCGACCTGACCGACAGCCAGGCGGATGACGAGACCCTCGATCGGGTGACGAAACTGATCAAGCAGGACGCGGACGCGATCGACCTGAGCCAGCTGCGCGTGCGCCGGCTCGGACCGTACTCATTCGTAGAGCTGCGGCTGCAGGTACCCTACTGGCTCTCCATCTCGGCTGCGCAGCAGGTAGCTACGAAAGCAAAGCTGCGCGTTCTCGAGGGCATGCCCGAGGTAGCGGAGTGCTCCATCGAGCTCGATGCCGAAAGGCCGTCGCTCACCGCGCGCAGCGCGCACGGCCAGCTTGTGGTGGGCGACACCGTGCTCGACGCCGATTCAGTGCGCAGCGGCGAGGCGACGCGTAGCCGCATACTTATGCGAGCGACTGGTGAGCTCGATGCGGACGTGCGCGCCGCGATCGCCTTGGGTGGGCCGACGCTCTCGGGGCTGTGGGGAGTGACGCATACAAACGCTCACTGGAGCACTCGCCGCGGCGGTGCAGTCGTTGAGATGTCGCTCGTGATCGACCCGGCGCTCACGGTGCGTGAGGCGCACCGGCTTGCGCGCGAGGCCAAGCAGCTCGTCCTCGCCCGCGTGCCTGATGTCCTCGATGCAGATCTGCACCTGGAGCTCTTCGAACATGGCTGCATGGCCGCGACCGCCACACCGGCGTCGCTCCCACTCGAGCATCGGCTGCCCTCGGTCGAGGAAGCCGAGAGGCGGCTGAGCGTGCACGTGATGACCATGAGGACTCCCGTGATGGCCATGGGGATGAAGATGCCATCTCCCTCGAGCCTACGACAACACACGGACGACAGGCACACCCCACTCAACCCACAGCTCCGATAGAATTCGTGGTTAAATTGGAGTGAGGATACCTAACATGCGGTTGTGCAAGCGGGCACGCCAGAGGACGGAGATCGGAGTCGGAGCGGGTCTGAGGTCGCTCAAGGGGACGCGTCGGTCGTCACGTTAGCATGCTAAGAGCTACCCGACCAACGAGATGTGCGCGACGTCGGACCGAAACCTTTCTTAATGCATAATGGAAACTTATACTTAACGCGGCGGCAACGCGGTCCACCGGCGCACTTTTTTGACCTAGGGGGACCTTCTAATTACTCAGGTAATTTCCTCATAGGCTTTGAACACTGTGGGGCACACAGGATCAGCGGCAAGCAATAAGTTTCAATCCAATTCAGTTTCGTCGCAAACTGAACAGCGTCAAAACGCCCCAAAACGTTCGGTGAAACGCGCCGCTCCAATA
>Ga0164295_10003268_pt1 | contig 13061 bp, 5 predicted proteins | sample GEODES006metaG_FD_111798 | JGI IMG/M metagenome (GOLD analysis project Ga0164295, IMG submission 111798) | Oligotrophic lake water microbial communities from Sparkling Lake, Wisconsin, USA - GEODES006 metaG | ecosystem: Environmental > Aquatic > Freshwater > Lake | place: USA: Sparkling Lake...
ATCATCGCTATCTCATCGCCTTTTTCGACGAGAAATTGAAAGGCGTTTACTCCGACCTCATCCACAAGCCAAGCGGCGATGCGAACGTGGTGGTGACGAATATCCCGTAGCCCGCTATACTCCCCGCATGAACGCGTGCTCCTTCCTCGCCCTCTCCGCCTTCGCGCTCTCCGGACCGAAGGCGGATGACCTCACCACCATCGAAGGCACCATCGCCGCCGTTTACAACGTGATCTCCGGCCCGGCGGGGCAGAAGCGGGATTGGGACAAAATGCGCTCCCTCTTTCAGCCCGAAGCCCGCATGATCGCCGTTGGAAAAACCCCCGCCGGCGAAGTCCGTAAGCGCGCGATCACCGTCGAGGATTACATCAAGCAAAGCGGCCCAATCCTAGAAGAGCGCGGATTCTTCGAGAAAGAAGTCGCCCAAAAGACCGAGCAGTACGGCAACATCGCCCACGTTTTTAGCACCTACGAAGCGCGCACAAAGCTCAGCGACGACAAGCCGTTCATGCGCGGAATCAACAGCTTCCAACTTTGGAACGACGGCAAGCGCTGGTGGGTCGTTACGATCTACTGGCAAAGCGAAGACCCAACGACCGTGATCCCCGAAAAGTATCTCAAGACTGGCGGCTAACCATCTCGTTAATCCAAATCGGCGCAAACGGGGAAGTGCACCCTTTCGAAGTCGGGTAGTCCCGGTACACCCCCAGCTTTTCGCCGATCGCAATCGCGCGCTCGCGGTACTCGGGATGGTTAATCCCCGTCTCCGCGAGCGCGTAGTTCATCGTCCACTTCACCAACTCCGGGGCGGTCAGCATCTCCGCTTCAATTCGCGTGAGGATCGCGTCCAGATCAATCCCTTCCGGACTCTTCGCAATCCGCTCCGCCGTGAGACTCCACCCAAACCGCGCCGCCATCTCGTGGCTTTCCGTCATCCACTTCTCCCGAAAAGCCTCCTTCTTCGGATGCTGCTTAATCACGTAGCTGCTCAACCAATCCGCCACCCAAGCATCCTTCACCGTCCGCACCAAATGTTCGACCTCGTCTGGCGAAAGCTGCTTCGGCTTTATCAGCAAGATCGCCAAAAGCATCGCCTCATAATTCCCCGTCGCCCAAAGCTCCTTGGCCAGCTCGGGGTTCAGCTTAATCTCCTTCGCCAACCCCCGAATATCCCCCATCTTCACCCCAAACTGGTTCTCACTGACCCCCCGCTTGGCGTTCTGCTCTTTGAGTTTCGGGTCGGCGAGCGCTTCAAGTCGGGCGAGGATGGCGGTGGTGGTCATGGGGCGGATTTTACATGTGGAACCAATAGTAAGGGCATCTTCTGGAAGCCTTCGCGCTGGATCACCAAGTGCGGTTGATGTTGCTTTCGATTAACTAGGGCTTACCTCGGCTAGCCGATACTGATGTGCTCAATTTGGAATCGGCAATTTTCCAGATTTCACCAATCAAAGAGAACCAGCCAGAGCACCGCGAAATGCCAGAACTCTTAAACCTCAAGATATCGTACGCCTAAGTTGCTTCTTGATCCATCGATTTATTGAAGGGGAGTCATTAGTGTCTTTGATGCGTACTGCATCGATGGTGTTTGGACCAAGGCCTGTCCAACTCCCAAGGAGCTCAGCATGGCGGAAATGTCTTCACCGTGGGGACGAGACCGGAAGAAAGCGCTTGCCAGTTTGTTCTGAGGATGGTTCAGTCGGAAGGCAATTTTAGTACCTGCATTTTCCAAAACTTCAGGGTGAAAATCTTGCATGCTCTGGCTCGCGACGACAACGGCTAACCCAAATTTCCGACCTTCCTTCATGATCTTTGGAAGAGTCACGTCCTTTGCCAAACGGTGCGCCTCATCGAGGACGATCATCAGCCGAAGTTTCTCGGACTCGCCCCAAGTGAACATATCCTTGTACAGCTTTCGCAAAACAAAGGAGCCAGCAGCATTCTGCAAGACTTCAAGGCCCAATAAATGAAGATCAACCACCAGACCGGATTGGTATGCATCCGAGAACGAGAATGTCTTTTCGGGTGACTCGGCAAACAGATCAAACTCAAAAAGTGCCCTGCACCTCGCCGTCGTGTTGCGTACACCTTTCCGCTCCTCTTCGCGCTTCTGTAGTCTCGAAAAAACATCGGACATGGTTGGTATTTGCCTTGCGTCAGTTTCGAACTCGCATGCAATATAGGCATCTCTTATCGACTCATATATGACGTCCCTTTGCATTTCTCCCAGGTCGCACACATGTTGGATAATTTCAGCCACCTGGAAGGCGTTTGTTTTCCAATTCCGCGTACCAGAGCCAGAACCTGCTTCAAAGGGCGAGAATGGAAGGCCGCAGCTTGCATCAAAAACCAGTGGCTTCGCAGATGACCCAATAGTCCCGCTTGAGTTGGCAAATTGGCCGTGGAAATCCAGAATGATCGAAGGAATGCCTTGACGCGCACTCTCCGAAACCACCCTTTGCATCGTCCAGCTCTTGCCTTGCCCTGGAATACCCAGAATAAACAAGTGAGGGCTGCCTGAAACGGTTCCGATGTATTCGACTGGCATCTCTGTGCGTGCGTCAAGCCCTAAATCAATGCGCAATTCTGCGGTCACCGTTGCAGCAGTGTTCACCGTAACTATAGGTTGAGGTGCGTCTTCCTCAGCTAATGTCGGCAAGTCGATTTCTTCAACAATGTGACTTTGATCTTCGTGCGTGAATGATTCCGTCGTCGCTGCCGGGTCGGTGACTGATTCCAAAATAGCTAAGCCTGTAGATTTTTCAATATCAGGACCAGTTAGGACAATTATGCTTGCTCCTTTGTGAGAAATCGGTCTGATCGGAGGACCGCCTATATTGATAATAATCCCACGCAGATTCGAAATAAGTTTGGCTTGACCTGTTTCTAATCGACCGATAGCATCCAAGAGGTTCTCGTAAGAATCTTGGCTACCAATGCGTCCGTGGCGTTGGGCGCGATTCAAATAAAATCTAAGTATAGATGCAAGGCGGCAGAGATAAATGCTCTGATCCATCCTCGGCTCTTCCGCAAAAAATACGGATCGAAAGAGAAGTTCTGTCCGGTTTGTTTGATCCGCTATTTTGTCTAACAATTCTTCAGAAGGGGTAGTCATTCCTTGTCGAGACTTGACCTCTAGAAAATCAATCTTTATCCGGTTCTTTATGCCGCGTATGATGAGGATATCGCATCGGCTTGCCGTCTCAACTTGCTCATTCTTCTTCGCTTGAAGGAAAAAGTCCTTGTGTGCATCCAGGGGAACGACGATCGCATCGGTAAGATCCCCCCTAGATTCCAGATAAGCCATTGCCATGGCAAGCCCAACTGTCTCTTGAGCAAGTGAATCTTCAGATACGAGACGAAGCGCCAGCCGGCCTGATAACGACTTCAGTATGGCAAGGAGCCTTACACAGTTGGAAGCATCTCCAGAGAGACCGAGCTGAGCCATCGCTCCTTGCATGATCTGGGATACTTCCTCTATCCAGTTTGTTGTCATGATCTGACGGTGGCCCATTCCCTCGATGAACTCCGGGACGTAATCAAGAAGGTATCGCTGAGAGTTTCGCCCCAAGTGCACATCGTTTGGACTATCAAAAAACTCGATTCCAAAGTGTCTATCGACGGACAAGACCCAATCTGATACGTCATGGAAGAAACTCATCGTCTGCATGCCCTCATGGCTGACTTCGGTGCAAAGTGCAGGTGCCAACTCCTGTGCAACCCCTCCTGCAAGTGTGGCGCCGGTCAGTGCCAAGTGTCCTTCATGCAAATCTTGAAGCAGCTTTGTGTATGCTGGCCGCACCGGATGTTCACCAGCATTTTGCGGCCCGCTAAGTGCTAGGCGGTGCCACCAGCAAGCCGAACCTTCTTGAGTGGAAAATTCTGTTTCCAGTTTTGTTATGAGTCCAAACAACGCAAGGCTTCCTGCCCCGTACAATTTCGAGTCCTTCGGGCGTGATAGGGGGTGGTGCAACACCAAATTCGTGGTGTGCCCATCGAGCATCGTAGTGAGATGAACATCGTCGCCAGGCAACCCTTTGTCAATATCTAGACGCGTCAACGCGATCTGAACACTAGGGCGCAATTGGTCTCCACGGACTGCAAGAGAGCTGCGCTGCCACTCCGCGAGGAACCGCTCTGCTTCGGCTCGTGGCATAGCATCTTCCTTCCTTAGGCAGTGGATCAGATCCAGTTGCGGCATCTGTTCTTCAGTCTCTTCACCCTCTTTCGGCCTCATTGCGTCCAGCAAGGCAGAAGTCAAAAAACTTCCGTTACCGGTGTTAACGGCAGCTACCCTAAACGTTGACGTATAGGGGTGCAGGCTTCGATAGCGACGGATTTGGTCAGCCAGTCTTGGGCCCTCTATAGACGTCAGCCTTGACTCTGCTTCTCCGAATCCGAGTGCCCAGGCAGTCTCCGAGAAAAGTGTTGCTGGGTCGGCCGTTTCAACGGGGAGAGAAACTCCGTAGACAAAGTGCAGGTTATCTACGAAAACTGACGGCGGCGATCCAGGTCGAACTGTCCAAGCCGGAACATTGTCTGGAGCTACGTTTTGAAGGATGGAGGGGTCAAAGAGTTTCCTTCGCGCTTTTGAAGGACTGCGAAGAACTGAATCCACTATTGAATGGACCCATTCAGAATATGCCGCCAGCCAAAGCAGTCGTGCAGGGTGGGTGCCTAAGTGTACTGTTACCCGTTCCGCCCCTGGTCTTCCTGGGAAATGAATGTCAAGGGTATCTAAGGTCGCGAGAATGTTTGAAGCTTCATTGAAGCGGTTGGGCTCGCTTTCGCAAAGACTTAGAACTTCATCACAGACCGCTGTGTAAGCTTTTGCCAAGCGGACAACTGCATCGCAAACTTCCTTAGTGAACCGCAACGCACATACCGAGAGACACTTTTGGCCTTTTATGTGGTCGAAGACCCGGCGACGAGCACTGATGAATTCTTTCCAAACTTTGTCGTCCACAATCCCACTGAGGTCGCAGGGTTGTGAAGTAGCCTCAGCTCGGGTTAGTGGCTCCACATCTGACGCAATTGCAGAGAAGCAGAATGGCGTTGAATACGAGCCAACGGAATCGCTTTCCAACTCCAGAAGAAAGGGCGTCGTGGCCATCCTCGAAATAATTCTGTCATTGATCTGAACGGGGAGGTAGCACAGGTCCTTCTCTAGCTTATCAAGAGGTACGTGGCGTAGCTCCTGATCGCGAGTTACCATTGCCGCCTTAAGGTAAGCATCAGCTAGGCATCGGTCCGTAGCAAGCCGTTTGGCTCCGGCGGGAGCTTCCTCATCGCGTTCCTCCAAGTAAAACGATTGCGTGGTATCGCTGATCGTATCATCGGTGCTCGGATTCTTTAACTCAAGTCCAACTTCATCGAGGGCAGTGACTCTAATGACAACGCTACGGACCATCTCTCGAGTCTCTTCACCAACGTCAAGGGGAAGGGTAGCCGTTAAAGAGGTTCCCTTCACACGCTTTTTCGGCAAGTCAATCGCGTCTGAATCCCAGTTTGGATACTCATCCGGATTCGGAATCATTTCGATGAGCCATTCGGCTACATTTCTGGGCCTCGCGGGTTCAGATTGCCACTTCACCTTAACCTTGAATTTCGGGCCGCAGGGAGCATACGGGACGGTTCCCGGTGCCTCCTGCTTTAGCCCTGTGCTGGGCCGAAGCCGTCCCCCTTCGTGGAACGGTTCAATAGATAGCGATTCCAGGTCCGATGGAATAACGTCCGGGAACTCCCACCTGTCAAAAGTCAACTCAGGGTGACTGAGCAATTCAACAAGCCACCTGTTGTCTGAAGTCAGCCGACGTCCTTCAAGAAAATGGGCTAGAGGCCCCTGAATCGTGTTCGGTTTCAGCTTCAAAGCAACGATTCGCTCGGCAAGACCAGACTGAGGCTTCAACGGGCGAACCAAGCGTTCCACGCAGACGCGATTCAATTCCACAGCTCTGGCGAACCCATCCTCATCTCTGCGCAAGTCGGGAATTAACCCGACTCTCCACAAGTTTTCTCCAATAGCCTCAAATCGATCATCACCGTGCAAAGCGGCTAGATAGTCAATTGTCCTTTCGATTGGAACCCTTGCACCGCCCCTGAGCTGGCTAAGCACGTTCTCAACGTGTATTGACCGACTTGGTTCGAGTGCCGCTCGGAGTTCTTCGGCAGTAGCGTTCAAAAACTTTGCTAGAGGAAACGCTGAGAATGAGTTCCCCAATGAACTTGCCGCTACGTCTTGGAGATTTGCCGGAACGAAAATGCAAAGTCGGGAAGACTTCCTGTTCCTGAGTTCGATGGCCCGGTCCACTGGCACGTGAAGCTCATCTTCATCTTGCCCAAGAACGAAAGAGGAAACATCCGCATCCGCGACTTTTCGCAGTTCCGAACACGCCTGTCTGCATTCAATGAGGTCGAGGTGATCGATCCTGATGCAGTGCCCACTTTGTCGGCCCTTCAGTTCCGCTGACACCGCTTCGGCCAATCGGGTGATCTTCAAGCTTGGGGTTCCTTGTTCCATCTCGGTCAACTTTCTCTCCTCAAATACCTGGGCTCAATTCGCTGTGCATTGAAATCGTCTGAAAGGTCCTGAAAGAGCCCCATTTGCCGGAGACGCCGCCTTAACGCAGCTAGATTCTCCTTGGCCGCCGCCATGGCTTCGGCACCCTGCTCAAATGCAGGTGGCTCGGCGATGAGAATTCCGTACCGCCGCTTCAGGTAGTCCAGAAATGCAGCTAGCAAGATTGGACGAGGTTCTGTGCCAATACGACGGATCGTCCCGCTGGCTTGTTGAACCTCAGGACTGGCGGCGGCAATCATGCAGAGAACTTCGAGCAACGGATCACTGAGCGAGTAACGCCAGTTCCGCCGCCCTTTCAGGTTTCCCTCAAGAATCCCGTCGCCGCGTCGTAGTCCTCCAGTCCACTGAATCCAACGCATGACCTTGTTAACGGCATCTTTACGTTGGAAGAAGTAGAGCGTGTTGGCCGCCCGGTCAAGGGCGGTTGCGCCTTGGTCCAAAAGGTCGCTTAGTTCTTTCGGAAGCTCTTCCCCTTCCTCAAACTGATCCGAGAAATGCGAGCGAAGCCGCTTGAGGAGCGACCGGGCATCAGATTGGACATCGGGGTTCTTTCTGAGTTCGTTAACCGCTTTGATTCGATCACAGCCGCTGGCTGCCATCACGTCCTTTCGCAGGTCAGGACTCTCGCTCACGAAATCAAATGTGGTCTTCAGCAACAGACTGCTTCGCAAGTACGACTCAGCCTCCTCTAGGTCACGGTTTATGCATGCCTGCGCCATTGCGGCACTTCGGCCCGTCCGGTCTTGGGTCATATCCACGTAGACTTCCAACCGACTTGGCGACTCTTCTCTAGATAACTCCGGGGGATTTGCCCCGAACACAAGTGCGTTCGTGCCACGACAAAGACTCAACGTGTAATGGAGAAACTCGAAGTTCAACAATGCCGCCAGGTGACTTGCAAGGGCCGTGGGGGAAAGTCGCTGACCGTAGACTGTTAGAAACAGGAAGACATCCTCAGCGAAGACCCTCGCAGCATTCGGACAAACTGGCTCACTTGGCTTTCCAGTCTTCGAGACGCTTTCCTTTACACCAGGCATCCCGTCCAGGAAATACATCGACAAAAGCACTTCGAGGTCCACATTCGTACACCCGTCGTATTTGCCATCTTTCACTAATCCGTCGGTCATTTCGATTCCTCTCGCAAACGAGTTGCGAACAAGGTCAAGAAATAGCTTCTCTTCACCCTGGGATAACCCACGTCTCGATAGCAGGTCATGGAGGAAAAGATGAGTCTGCCGAAGACTTCCTCCACGCGGCCCAGGGCCCTTGAACACTAAGAAGGACAACGGCTTGGAGTAGGAAACCTCTTCTTTACCCGCCCTGCCCCGTCCCTTCCGAAGGGTTTGGATAATAGAAGTCCTCAGCCATTTCCCCATCACACGCTGTCCGTCAGCAGACTCAAAGCCTGAAAGCTTCTCGTGCGCCACAAGCTTGTTCAGCAGAGATTGCGGATCGCGTTCAGTCGCTTCCACCCGAGGTTTTCCGCCCGACTTCACCATCCAGAAGTAGGCTGGAAGGAGCATATCGACGTCAAAGTCGTTCAGCTCTATGAAGAACAGTTCATTAAATTTCAGGCCAGCAAGTTCTTTTGGTAACCTCACGATTGCACGACCTCCCGTCCGATAACGCCCAGATATTCAATCGTTCCTTCGGTTTGGCGAACTCGGTGCATTCTTCGCCCTGACTCCAGTAGCAAAAGTTCGTCTGCGGGCTCATTCAGGAGCCTTAGTTCAAATTGATCCAGGTCAATCAGGTACGGGCGTTGCTCTTCCGATCCGGGCAAGTACCCTTCATTCATTCTCATGAGAATCTCGAACAGGTCCAGATTGATCGAGAGTCGGGCTCCGCTTGTACTGTGATGCAAGGCTAAAGAGTTCGGTAGAGACTCAACGAAGCCGCTACGAATTCGCTTTACTTTCAGTTCGAACTCCTCTACCGGGAACCTCTTGAACACCGTGAGGTCCTGTTCGACACTATGGCTAGTCCGAACGCAAAGAAAGCGACCCTTTACCGAATCATCAGAAATGCCGTTTGCACGTGATATACCCTCGCAAACATTAGGGAGCAAACTGCCAACGGGGGAATGTCCGGCGACCGCTTCGAGGTAATCGGCCAGATACCTATACGGTAGTAGAGCTTCTGGTTCGGGCAGTTTCAGCGAATCACTTGCCAGAACGCTTCGATCGCCTTCGAAGAATAGTCGTCGCTTCACAATATTCATCCATTGCATAGGAGTAGCGAGGCGGTGAATAGATAAGATTGGTTCTTCGGACCTTTCACTAATCGGAGTGCACCACGGCTCGATAGAACCGGTTTCTCGCGTGCGGTGGAGGTGCCACAGCTTTCGCTCAAGCCGAGGGTGGGTAGAGGACGCAGGATCACAAAGGGCGAACTCCGTCAAATTGTCCTCCGCCACCTTTGCGGGATTGAATGCTGCCGAGAAGTAAAAACGCTCGGTCCAATCAGAAGCAATGCGCTCTGCCTCTAGCTCAGAATGAATTTCTTCACATGAAGTCTCACCAACCAAGATAAACGAAAGCGTTGAGCGCATGTCGCGGATTGTGATGTGACGATCACGTCTCAAATGGGAAATCTGCAATAGCCGTCTGAGTTGAGTGCGAGGGCCAGACTCTTGTCCGGACAGAGAGTCACGGTTGAATTTGATTGGACAAACGCCCCTCGCTCGGCAAGTGTCGCAAACAGACCACTCGGGCGCACTAACGAGTTTGTCCAACACTCGTTCGAAGAGGTCAGCTGAGGACCCATCACCCACAACACTTCGTTGCTTGAGGTCCACAACCACGACTCGCTCGGGCTTACTTGCGGCTCCACGTTCTTCCGTGAACCAGGAGACTTCTCGCCCAAGCCATGTGTACTCGCGCTTGTGGAGAAGGAACTCGCGCATCTTGCCGTCATTAATGGCTACGAGGATTGTTCGACGCAGCCCGGAAGGAGGCGGCTGATCTCCTTGAAATGGCTCGAACAATTCGCTAAGCAGTTCATCAGCACGAAGGCCATCGTGCGATTCCGAGGCATCGTAATTTGCTTGGTAGTAGTGCCCGTCTACAATGACCTCCCATCCGTTTTCGTCCTTGTGCCTTTCTTCAAAGCTAGGCTTTATAGAGAGAGCGTCGTAAACCATTTCGAGAAACGCGGTCTTGCCATCCCCAGGGTTGCCGCTTAGGAGCACAACGCAGAACTTGCCTTGAAGCACCTGTGGGAGAAGTTCCGTATCCAGCAAGGTTGGAACATAGGTCGTGCGAGCGAACTTCGTGTCAAGGCCGCGGTTATCTGCGTTGCCTACGCGGCTGTTGCGATACAGGCTCTGGACTTGAGGTACCCAGGGATTAACTTGCCTGGAACCGACAAGGACATCCGGAGTTCCTGCGTCCGATGATCGCAACGCCTCGATGAACTTGATCGCGCTGTCATATCTTTCTGACCGATCTTTGGAAACGGCTTTCGAGAGAGTTTTGATTAGCGACGACCGCGCAGAATCTGATTCTTCCGGCAAAGCGAGTTCGGATTTTACGACGCCGCCATTCAAGTCTCTGAGGAATGGAAGACGGCCTATCAACAGCCACAATCCTATTGCCCCTACCGAGTACAGATCACACGTTCGATTCCACGACTCACCGAAATCGAGTTCAGGTGCCCGGAAAGATACCGTCCCGACGTTTGATTGTCCAACCTCATCGACGGTGGTTGCGAAGCCAAAGTCAATAATCTTTGGTCCCGCCTCCGTTAGGATCACGTTCCTTGGCGAAATGTCTCGATGCGCCTTGTCATGGCTTTCAAGGAATGCAAGCCCTTCCAAAAGCTGCTCAACAAGCCTTCGTACGCCGAATACGTCCCAACCCTTGGAACCTTGAAGTTCCTGGAGGGATTCCCCTTCGACGTATTCCATCTTAAGGTGGAAATCGCGGTCGACGGGGTAAGCATCAATGATCTTTACGATCCGAGGGTGTTCGGGAAGATGCCGAAGGGCCTTGAATTCCGCCGTAGCCAATCGCTTCGCAATGGTAAGGTCCTTAATTCGCTTCAGGACGTAGAGCCCTTCAAACTCAACATCTTCTGCCAGATAGGTTACGGCGGTGGCACCTTCTCCAAGAGTCCGGATCACACGGTACCGTCCATCCAGTAGCCCCGCATTTTTTCCACTTGATTGGATGTCCAAACTTAGCTCCGAGGGAGTTACGGTTGTCTTGGGCTCGGTTGCGACTGGGGACACGAAGAGCCCCTGTAACATGTCGTAGGCTTCGCGTGCACTCGACCATCTTGAACTCGGATCACGGGAGATCATCGAGTCGATAACATCACGTAGTTGTTGCCAGTCGCTTCCTTCGTCACCAACCGAATGCGGTGACAGTAACTCTTCAAGAATGACGCCGGCAGAATAGATGTCCGCTCGTTCCGTTGCTTGCGCGAGACCGCTTTCCAGTTCCGGAGCGGAATATCGAGACTCCGAAGTTGCTTCATCGCCCAATCCGGCTACAGAGTGCTCATTCACGATCCGAGAGAAGTCGAAGTCAGTGAACTGCACGGCGTATTCCTTCAAAGGATCGACATAGGTGTTGTCCGGATTTAGGTTCCGATGAACAACGCCCGCCTCGTGCATTTTGGCCAATGCTTCCAGCATTCGTTGGCAGATTTGCAACGTCGAGGCAAAGTCAAGCGGCACCTCGCCCAAAACAGCGGCTCGCATGGTAGGCAAGGCGGGAATCCGTTGACCAACGACGACATAACGGCCATCGCTCCACTCCATCGGTATCTCGAGCTGCGAGGCGATTCCCGAATCTGACAGGCGTGCCGAAGCTCGATAGTCTCGATTGATTAACTCTCGTTGCTCCCGAGTCGCCGCGTCTGAGCCCATGGTTACTTCATACAGCTTCACGCGGAAAAATTCTGATTGCGATCTCGCGCTATGGGTTGCCTTGAAACATCGGTAGTACGGCCCAGCGGCAAGTTCTTCCGTGACGGTGTACAGGTTGATCTTTCTCGGAAGTGAGGGGCGCGGTGGGACGAGTCTTAGCTTTTCGACAATGGAACTCCGTAAGGTTCGGATATCGCTTCCAGAATTGTTGCGGTCAAGCTTGCGAAGTGCGGCGGAGACGTCTTCTAGCAGGATGATTCGGTCTCGGCGGGGCTCTTGAATGAACAACTCACAAGTTGGGTCACTGAGGAGAATCGCGGAAACAACGAATGGCTTTCCGCCAATTTCTTGCCGCAACTGAGGCACATTATCTCGAAGAAAGCCCGCCAGCATCCTTGCCCCAACATCGATCTTGTTAAGTGGACTTTCGCACGATTCTCGGCTATCAAAGACCCAATACTGGTCATTACCGTGAATCCGTCCACGAAAGCCCTTCTCATCGATTACGAAGACCGTGTTTGAGGCTACGACGATAAAATCAATCTCACGTGCGACGCCATTCCGTGTCACAAGCGTCTTGTTGGTCACAACAATCCAATCTGCTGGAAGATCGGTCGCCAGCTTTTCGGCAGAAAGCTTCTCCCCCTCCGTCATATAGTCGCCATTGCGGATTAGTTGTGCCATTGAGTTCTCTTGCTGCTAACCAACTATTTTGCGCTATGTTATCATGACCACGTGCCATCCGTTTGGGTCGAAACAAAAAAATTGCAAAACACGAGGGCCAAGTAAGTTCCCTGAGTTAGCCGTTGTCATAGCGGAAACCGCCCTGCCAGCCATTCAAACTCGCAGAGAGCCACGGGTCTCGCTCCTACCCTCTCCACCAATGCTGCCCAAAATCACAGGTTGACTTTTGCCCTCCTCCGAGCCTACACACTGTGAGCCGCGCAAGTCAGAAACCAGAAATTTATGTTTCTCCCCCAACGCGGGAAGTGTAAATAATAAATTTTTGCCCCCAAAAGCCAATCGGAAACCGAGCGAAAAAACCAGCCACCCAAGGCAATGCAGAGCCACGCAAGGCCACCCAAAGCGCCCCCCAATTGAACCTAAAAACGGGCTGTAATTAATTAATCTGCCTGGGGGGGAACGTTAATTAATTCGGTCCCGAGCGGGTCGCCGCAGCGTCCAGAACGGACGAAAGAGAAGTGGTGGAGATAAGGGGATTCGAACCCCTGACCCCTTCCATGCCATGGAAGTGCTCTACCAACTGAGCTATATCCCCACTTGCGGGAGCAATAGTAAACCCCAAAAGCCGGGCGGAATCAAGCGTCGAAGGTGAACACGACTTTGCCCGCCTGGCCCATCTGGAGCAGCTCCATCGCCTTTTCGAACTCCGTAAAGTGCATCTGGTGCGTCACCACAGGGTCCAAGTGAAGCCGGCCGCTCGCGAAAAGCTCCGCCATCTGATCCCAAGTCTCCCAAAGCTTCCGGCCGACAATCCCCTGAAGCTGGAGCCCCTTGAAGATCACGTCGTTAATAGGAAGCTCCTGCGTCGCCTGCCGATAAACGCCGAGCAAGCTAATCCGCCCCCCCGGTCGAGTCTGCTCGATG
>Ga0164295_10003270_pt1 | contig 13058 bp, 11 predicted proteins | sample GEODES006metaG_FD_111798 | JGI IMG/M metagenome (GOLD analysis project Ga0164295, IMG submission 111798) | Oligotrophic lake water microbial communities from Sparkling Lake, Wisconsin, USA - GEODES006 metaG | ecosystem: Environmental > Aquatic > Freshwater > Lake | place: USA: Sparkling Lake...
ACGTTCCGCACCAGTGGCCGATGCGCCAGCACGAAGCGGATGCCTTCATACGGATTCAGCAGCAAGCACTCGCTGATCCCCACATTCTCCGTGGCATTTGATGCGATGCACGGCGGATACGGCACCGGCGGCACATCCGTCTGCTTCCACTCCGGGTAAGTGATGATGAAGCCCGCGATGGCCGCATTCGTGCCCGCCAGACTGATGAACGGCGGCCCCTCCGCCGATCCACGACCCGCCATCGCCTGCAACACCGAACCCGTCAGCTCTTCCGTCTTCCCCGACCGCACCGTCGGCGGCACACGATAGATGCCTTGCAGCGTCACATTCGCCGGAATGGTAAGGTTTCCCGCGATCCGAAACGAACCCGCAGGCACTGTCACCACCCCACCGCCCGCCTTGCCCGCTTCATTGAGCAAGCGCTGGAAGATGGCCGTGTTATCCGTGGAGCCATCCGGCTTCGCGCCAGCAGTGAGCACATCCCAGGATGACGTTTGAGCAAAAGCCGTGCTGGTGAGCAGGCAGGCGAGGAGGAGATGTTTCATGGTGTGATTATTCCACCTCCCGCTCCGCATACGACAATGCCATGCGCAGGTAGCGATGACTATGAAGCGGGGCGAGTTCGGGGGTGAGGACTTTGGTTTTCAGGAAGGCATCCACAGCGGCGAGGCGCTCGGAGAATGCGGGGGATTTTTTGTCGTGGGCGAATTCGAGCAGCGCGGTGACGAGACGGGCATACTTCACGGACTCAGCAGCCATTTGGATGCGGGCTTTCACGCCGGTGTCGTCGCCTTGGGCAAGCTGTGCGGCTTTGAGAATGGCTTCGAGGGCTTGCAACGCCTCCTCGCTGTAGTAGCGGCGCAACCTCGCAGCGTGAGGAGACCGAGCGGCGAGTTGCGGGTCGGCGCGGACTTGGTCGCTGATCTTGGCGAGCGTGTCGTGATACTTCATCATCACCTCCGCAGCGGGGCCATAGGCGGCGTGGCAGTAGTCGGCGATGGTGGCGGCGACATCGAGATCGGGATTCCACAGGGCTTTGCAGAGCACGTAGTAATCGAGGCCGTGGGCGCTCCAGTTGCCGTGACCGTTGTCGAAGTCGAAACCGATGGCGTGATGCTCGACGCTGAACTTCACCGCCTGCGCAAACCACGCGGAGTTGTTGCGCGGCATGCCCAGATCAATGGCGGGACCGAGGTCGTTCGGGCGGATGAAGAGCTGCGGCGCGATCTTTGACCAGGCTTCGATCTCCTCATGCTTCAGGCCGACGTAGCCGACGATGAGATTGGGCTGGAGCTGCTTCACCCGCACCGGCACGGTGCGATAAACGGAATACGCATAGGCCACCAGATGGCGGTCCGGCATCTCGCGGCCCACACGGGCGGCGATCTCGTTGAAGAACGTGAACGTGCGGTCGCTGAGCGAGGGATATTCGGCAAAGGGCAGCTTCGTGGCGGGATCGATGAGCTGCGAGTCATTGAGAATCTTCGGTGCCTCGGCGGGATCGAGCGCACGGCAGCCATCGCACATGCAGAACTTGTTTTTGCCGCCGTCGTTCGGCGAGATGGAGGTCGTGAGCAGGGAGGGATCGGCTTTGAACTCCGCGATCTTCACCCGCGCGATCTCATCCCACAGCGCCGCGTTCGATTTGCACAGGCGCTCGCGCTCCGGGACCTGCGTGCGCGTGCCATCGGGTTGCAACGCAAACCACTCAGGATGCTCCTTGCCATGCTGGGTCCACCAACCGTGAAACGCATGACCACCGTTGATCTCAATCCGTTGCCCCAACCTCATGCGCCGATGGCACGGCCCCGTCGCCGCCTCGCCCTGCGCCGTTTTCCAGGCCTCCAGCGGCACGCCCCATTTCTCCAGCACCGGCGAGAAGGTATCCTCACGCGACACCGCCACATTGCGCAGCTTGCGTTTGGCGATGCGCGGTTGCTCGCGGCGATTGAGTTCGGGGAGCGTGATCGTCGCCCGCTTTGGCACCACTTCGCCATGTTCGCCGGGAAAAAGCCAGCGCACACCGAGTTCGCGCTCCAGCAGGTCATACACGGCAAACAGCGAGCCTTTGCAAATCATGCCGCCCGGCCCCGAATCACCGCCGCAGACATGCAAATCGCCGTTCCGCGTCAAAATCACGATCTCCTCCGGTTTCGGCGCGAGATCGGCGTTCGCCCTGCAATGCCCGACAAAGACACGCGGCCCATCAGGAAGCCCCTTTTGCGTCTCCGTGGCAATTTGAGGCCGTGCGCCACCCATCTTCCCCAGATAGTCCGCCAGCTCCACCGCCGCCAAAGGCACCACCACCCCATCGCCCGTCAATTGCTCCACCGGCCTCTGAACCTGCTTATACAGCCCCTCCGGCACGATGATGACCACCTGCGGCTGCCCATCGCGAACCAGCGTGATGTCGGCGAACGCAGAGGTGGCGCATAAGGCCGTGAGAAAGGCGAACCTGAAGGATAACGAGGAGAGATTGGGGCGGCTGGTCATGGCTGCGGTTCCATATTCTATCAGGGTGCGTCTCCCTCCGACGACAGTTGCTTGAGCATCCGGTCAAAGTCCGATTCAAACAGGCGATCCTGCACGATGCGATATTTCTCGAACTCGCTCAGCGCATGGGCCTCCGCGATCTCCGCACTGACCTTGCCTGCATCTTGCAAAATCTCACGATCCGTCGCGGCAATGAAGCGGTTGAGGCGGGTTTCCCAGTCCTGCATGGTCATCGGAATCTCACGCAGCGCCATGCTCTCGGCCACATCCAGGTAGGCGGAGACGAGGCGCTCGAGTTGTGCCATCTCGTTTTCCGTCAGGTAGTTCTTCGCCACCACGACATCGAACTTCTGGATTTTCCCGCTGGGAGCATCCTTCCACGTCATCAGCCCCATACGGTCCTTCGTGGCATCGGCGCGGGAGACGATGACCTCCGCCGCAGTCTTCCCGTGAATGGCCCAGTGGAGCTTGTTTTGAACCGTGGCAAAGAACCTCTTCGTCGCCGCTGCCGTGACATCGTAATCAATCGAGGTCGCGTAGATGTCGGTGATCTTCTGGTAGAACTTCCGCTCGCTCAGCCGGATCTCGCGGATGCGCTGGAGCTGCTCCTCGAAGTATTGCTTGGTCAGGATGGAGCCGTCATTTTTAAGCCGCTCGTCATCCATCGCGTAGCCCTTGATCGTGAACGACTCAATGATGCTCGTGGCCCATTTGCGGAACTGCACCGCCTTCTCCGAGTTCACCTTGTAGCCCACGGCAATGATCGCAGCCAGGCTGTAGTGCTGGGTGGTGTAGGTTTTGCCATCGGCGGCAGTTATTCGAAAATTTCGAATAACTGAGTCTTCCTCCAGCTCACTGTCCGCGAAGACCTTTTTCAGGTGGTAGTTGATGGTTTGAGTCTCCACACCATAGAGCACCCCCATCATTTTCTGGCTGAGCCACACGTTCTCATCCGCATAAACCGCCTCCACGCCGCCCTGTCCGCTGCCCGCCACAAAAGTGAGGTATTCCGCCGCTGAGGAGCGCACGAGAGAGACCTCGGCCTTTTTTTTGGCGCGGCTGCTGGTGGTGGGTTTGTTTTTGCTCATAGGGTCTGTTTTCCTCCTGTATGAATCCTAACAACCTGCCTCCCATTCGCAAACTGCACATCCAGCCGGATGCCGCCATCCTGGTTCTGGAAAATAAAAAGTTGGGATTGGGTTAGTCGGCTCATGAGTTGGAAAATCTCAGTCACAGGCCGCTTCGGAAGTGCAAATCGAGATGAGACACTAGCGCCGTGCTGATTCGATGTGGATAGGCTAAGTGGTAGAGCAAAGCAAAATCCCGGTCTTGACACAAAATGGTTGGGATCTCCGAGTTCGTTGGCATGCTCGCTTCAAGGCATAACAACGACCAACTTTGGGTCTTGCGGGGTTTGCGATGCTCCTCCTTTCCTTTCGCGTTGCTCCAAAGCAAAAGATCTTCCACAACTTCAGCTCGAAACGTCATCAGATCCAACTTGCTGATTAATGGCCACAAGCCCGTTAGGAAATCGCGATTCCCTCTTCTTGTCAGCAAATGAAGCACTGCTTGCATTGCCCACAGATGCTTGGTCTTGGGTGGGCGATTTCGAGTCGGCTTGAAGGCAAATAATCGTTCCAAAATGGTGTCAGGGTCTATTTGTGGCGGTTCGATGGGTTCGTCGTCACTGTGGATAGTGTTCCGGTCACATGCCTCTTCAACGTAGCTTCTGACGATAGCAATGACGTCAAGCTCTGGACAATACTTCTCTGTAGCCCACAACAAGCAGAGAACCATTGGCAACGCACTCTCACCCCAAACAAGAAGTCTGCCTTGTTGAACGAGCAAAGCGAGAATTGGCTTCACATCCAAATCGTCAACGGACATTGATCCATTGATGAGGCACCAAGTTGAAATCGCTCCCGCGACGATAGTTTTTCTACTCCGGGTGTAGTCATCCATTTCAAATCCGCTTGGCGATAGAGCGTCTTTACTCGTCGATTCGATCAAAAGCTCTTTTAGCCGCGTTAGAGCAGATTGTTTCGCCAAAGAAAACGCACCTCTCCACTTCTTATCTGGCAGACTCCTCGCTTGTGCAAACCACGCAATGATGACCCATCCACGGAACAAACTCCAATGATCCTTCTCGCGCTCGAATGCATTGAGCATGTAGTTCCCGATGATGCAGAATGCACTTGGCACTCGTTCGCACCTCGATTTCGATTCAGTCTCATCAGGAAGCAGCTCGGAGAGCAAGGTTGAGAAACGCTCGGGATCAAAATCACCCTTACCCTCCGCCAGGTAAAAAGAGAAAAAGTCACGAATGTTTTTGGGGCGATCCGGCCAAAATGAATCTGCCATCTGCACGAATCTCGGAATGAGTGAGGCTCGATCTACCATTTCAAGCTCGTGAAAGCCTTTAGCCTTCCAGCCTTGGTTTTGGGCAAGAATTCTGAGGCTCGCTTCCTCCTTTGCGAGACCAGAGGTAATCAGATGAGGCCTGTGAATAGTGCCGGGCGGCACGCGTGGATGAAGTATTGGCACTGTTACTAGCTCAACAATCTGCGCGTCATGCCTCCTGATCTCAGCCAGGGTTAAATCTTCGTCTTTGATTTGATAAGCGTGGAATAGCCCCTCTGCATCTACAGTTACAATGTCTTTGCCAAACTCAATGCGACTATGCCCCTGCCAAAGCACCTCATGCCCCTGTGACGTCAGAAGTTGTGCAAACGCCTGATCAAATCCGCCGCGTTCGCCAGCGTTAGTCAACCATTCTTCGACGAGCTTCGCGTGCATCGTATGCCTCCTTTTGTTTTTCCATTACAGCTTTCATTTGCGCAACCTTGCCGGGGTCTCGCTCCCATTGATTGAGGGCGCTGACAAACTTTTCGTGAAACTCTGGTGTGCAAATGAGATGCCTCGTGTGAGGTTCACCACTATCATCAAAGTCTGTCATCATTTTAGAGTTTAATTCGAGCCACTGCTCAAACGTCATATCTCCGTCTTTACCGATGGCTACAGCGTTTCCGGTCTGATCTGTTATCCTGCTCATAGTTTGATAAAGTTGGCCCTCCATTCGCTCGCCCATTTTCCTGCCGAGTTCCTCGGCATGTTCCAAGAAGACCTCAGGCTTGAGGCCGATGGCGTTCTCATACTTTATCGAATACTCAACACGTGCTAGCTGCTGATCACCTTCGACGATCGTTCCGTCCTCTTGTTCGTAATCGTTCTTGTTAGCTTCGACAAATTTGTGACACCGAATCTTGCGAAGCATCGGCGCAGTATTCCACAGTGAGTCAAACAGCGTCTTGTTGAACGTATCATTCATGGCGCAGAAAGCCTTTGGGAAATGTGGCAACATATTTGAGATGGGTTGTCTGAACTTATTTGAGCCGCTTCACGTTGTTCGACGCAAGCAGTGTCTTCATCTGCGTGATGGCGATACCGTTGAGCGTAGTGAGGCGTTCCGACTGCGGCAAGCCCTGGCGGATGAGGACGGAGTTGAGGCTTTCGAGGTTGGTGAGAACGACCAATTGTTCCAGTGGGGCGTGGTCGCGGATATTGCCCTCAGCATTGGGGTGGGCATCTCGCCACTGCTTCGCGGTCTGGCCGAAGAGGGCGACGTTGAGCAGGTCGGCTTCGCTGGCATAGACGGCGCTTGCTTGAGCCTTGGTGATGAACGCTGGGGTGAGCGTCTCTTTGATCGCATCGGTGTGGATGCGATAGTTGATCTTGGCGAGGGTGCGTTGGAGGTTCCAATCGAGCTTGAGCCGGTCATTCTCCTCATCTTTGAGGCGCTGAAACTCTTTGATGAGGTAGATCTTGAATTCCGGGCTGATCCACATGCCAAACTCAAAGGCGATGTCCCGGTGAGCGAATGTGCCACCATAGCGTCCGGCGCTGGCTCGCAGGCCGATAGCGCCCGTCTGCTCCACCCACTCTTTCACGCTCAGCTTGTAGCTGTTCAGGCCCGCCTGACTTTTAATTGTGGCGAATTCGCCGGAATTAAAATGGGGGTTGTGAACCGTCTCCCAGATGCCGAGGAACTCGACCGTGTTCCGGTTGCGCAGCCAGTCGGAGATGAAGAAGTCGCCGTCCTTGGCTTTGAGCATGTCGGTCAACGAGATGAAGTCACCCTCCTCCTTGCGGAGAATCGTGACTTCAGTGCCTTTGACTTCGATGGTGGCTTTGCTGGGCTTTTTCATGGCGAACGTGAGGAGAAGAGGCACGGGCAGTTTGAGCGTAAACCGAATGCTGGCAACTCTTGGCGTAGCCGGGCCGATTTTGAAAGGGAGATGCTGTTACTGCTTGTATCGATGCCTCGCCACCGCCTCCCCGATGGCCTCGACCATGCGTTTTTGAATGTCCGCTGCCTGCTGCATCGCGGTCTGCACTTTCGCGCGACCTGCGGCGCGGTTTTCGTGGATGGGCTTGAGTTTATCCCAGAGCTGCTGGCCGGTGGTTTGACCGCTTTCGAAGACCCAATCGGTGAGGCCGAGGTCGCGGAACATTTGGGCTTTCACAGTGTCGGCGGGATTGCGAACGTAGAAGGCGGGCGTGCCTTGGGAAAGGGCGATGATGGGCGAGTGGCACTCCGCGCTGACAACGGCGACGGCACGGGCATAGACGGACGCGGCTTCATCGGCGAGCCAGAAGGTGTCGCGCCAGATGACGTTCGGTTTCACGTCGGCGGGCAGCGGATCAAACAGCTGCTCCTTTGCCACGGCGATCTCATACGTCATCTCGGGACAAAGGATGACCTTCAGCCCGGTTTCGCGCACCCAGAGCGTGATGAGATCGCGCAGCGGTGCGTGATCACGGGCGGCGTGCTCGGCGTTGATCGCATCGATTTCGTAATCGCTTTCGTTGCGCGGCAAGTTCTTCACGCGGTAGTAGGGCGTGTAGCGCAGACGCGGCAGCACGCAGATGAATTTACCTTCCTCCACGCCGATGCGCCGCAGCCAACTCTGCGCCCTCTTTTCATCCCGCACGGCGATGCCGAAGGTGCCGTCGAGTCCGAACTCCACGATGGGCGTGCGTAGCTTTTGGCTCTGCAAATACTGAAGCGAGTAAGTATCACGGGCGAAGAGGAAAGACGCGCCATCATAGACCTCGCGGGACTTGTAGTGGCCGTCCAAGTGATCCGCTGGCAGTTTCGCCATCGCCTCCCGCAATTCCTCCAAGGTGCCGCCATCTCGCAACGTCGTGCGCCCGCTGATGGGATCAAAGTGCGAGCCGAAGAAGCCATACGGCCTGCCCGTTTTTGCCCAGGCTTGGAAGGTCTTCGCATGACGTGCCGGCGTGATGAAGATGTCCGCGTCTTTCCACGCCGTCGCCAGAGCAGGCGTCGAGGCATTGCCCGCGTCATCCACTTCACCCTCGGCGATGCCCAGCTTCGGAAAGGCCCGCATGAGCATCTCCCGCTCGCGTTCATGAAGCTGCCACGGCCAAAGCGTCACCGTCGCCTCCGGCAGATGCTGATACAGCAGCCGGATCGTCCCAGGAACGCGTCCACTGTCGCCGATGTTCTCAAACTGCAAGGCCTCGCGGATGAGGATGTGCGGCGGCTGGACGGCATGCAGCGTGGCAAGCGGAGCGAAGAAGAGAGCTGCAAGGAGGCGGAATCGAGGTGTCATGGCTGCTCTATTTCGTGACCGCCTCCCTATTCTTTGCGGCTAAAAGAAACTCGATCAGCTTCTTCAAACTCTCCTTCGCCTCGCCGGGCTTCGTGCCATCGGGGACTTGGTTCGAGTCGCCGAATTCAAAGGTGCCGGCGGGCAGGTTGAAGAAACACCATGCGGGTTCGAATTGGATGAGGCGACAGTTCTTGTCGAGGGCGCATTGAGTCCAGGCGATGATCCCCTCGGGCCGTGCTGCCAAACCTGCGAGGAAGATGAGCTGAACGAAGCAGTTCATGGGGTGGAATGAGATGATTGTTCATGGGCGCGAGCAAACTCAGCCGTGCTTTCAGCGCTGAACAGGCTTCGACGATTCGTTGGAAGTCCACGCAGGACGCACAGATGGCAGAAAAAAAACAACTTTCCTGTAACACTCCGCTTGCCTCGCGGAGATTCACGCTGCCGCGCATGCTCACCGACGAACAACAGGAACTCTTTACCCGTCTCTGGACGGAGGTGCAGCCTTCCGTGTCCGGTTACATCCATGCGGTGGTGCGGGACGCGGCGGTGGCGAAGGACATCGTGCAGGAGACGGCGCTGGCGTTGCTGCGGAAGTTCGTGGAGTGGGACACGGCACGCGAGTTTCTGCCGTGGGCTCTCGGGACGGCGAAGTATGCCATCCTCACGCATCGACGTGATACCGCGCGATGCCGCGTGACCTTTGATGACGATGTTCTGCACGCCATCACAGAAACCTGGAGCACCGTGGCACCGGAGATCAGCGATGAGCAGGCGGCGCTGCACTCGTGCCTGGAAAAACTCGCGCCTCATGCCCGCGATGTGGTGCGACTGCGCTACGAGGAGTCGCTGGATTCACCGCAGATCGCACTCAAGCTCGGCTCCACTGCCGGTGCGGTGCGCATCGCGCTCCAGCGCATTCGCGAGCAGCTCCGCGCCTGTGTGCAGCATCAACTCACACTCGAAGGAGGTCTCTCATGACGCGTGCCGATGAACTCCTCGCCGCTTATCTCGATGACGCGCTCACCGAGGCCGAACACGCCGAGCTGAATGCGTGGCTGAAAGCTGATCCGGCGAATGTGCGCCGCTTTGTCGAGGCCACGGCACGTGAGCATCAGCTCCGTATCGCGGTGCAGGCCCGCCGCGAGTTTCGCAAGGCTGCGCCGCCGAAACCCATGCGCTGGCGCATGGCGGTCGCGTGGGCCGCAGCGGCTGCTTTCGTGCTCGGCGGAGCCTTTTGGATGCTGCGACAGCCTTTGGAGGCCAAGGCGCATCTCGCTGGAAATCTCGACGGTGTGACCATCGAACGTGCCGGAGCCATGTTGAAGGCCGAAGCGGCTTTTCGCCTTCAATCCGGTGATGTGGTCACTTGCTCGCGACCGGGAGCGAAGATCGAGTTTGAGAGCGAGAGCACGCAGTTCGTGCTCGCGGCACGTTCCAGCGTGGCACTGCGGGAGCTGCGAGGTCAAAAACGCTTCGAACTTCTCGCGGGCAGTGTTTCCGCCGAGGTCGCGAAGCAACGCGACGGAGCGATGATCTGGCTCACCGATGACGCCGAGGCGCAGGTGCTCGGCACGAAGTTTGAGCTGTCCGAGGATGGGCTGCTGACGAAGCTCGATGTCAGCGAGGGCGCGGTGCAGTTCCAGGGACGTGCGAATTCGGAAACGACCATTGTGCGAGCAGGACAGCTTGCCGCCACGGACTCGCAGGGTGTCGTCATGCATGCTTCGCCGGAGCCATGGCAGGTCTCGCAAAGAAAGACCTTCGGTTGCGAGGCGATTTCATTTCGCAGTCAGCACGCGGCGGCTGAAATCGGCGTCAATGTGCTGCTGCCACCGAACTATCAAAGCGAGCCATCGCGGCGCTTCCCAGTGCTGTATTTTCTGCACGGACTGAAGGGCAACGAGCACACCGAGGCCGCCCGCTTCAATCGCCGATTCCACACCGCGATGCGACAGGGCGAGATGCCGCCATTCATCGCAGTGTTTCCGAATGGCGGACCCGGCATCACACCTCCAGCCATGGTGGCCGCGCGCATCTTCACCCAGGAGCTCACGAGCTTGATCGACTCCCGCTACCGCACCCAGCCCGACCGCGCCGCACGCATGGTATGCGGCATCGGCTTTGGCGGAAAACGCGCCATTCTCTACGCCACTTTTGATTCGCACGTCTTCGGCTCCGGCTGTGCCATCGACGATACTTTCCACGGCGGCACACCTTCCTTCGCCAGGCTGCTAAAGACACTGCATCCGCGCATGGAGCGTTATCCGCCCAGCCTGCTGATCCTGCACGGCCAGCCGTGGGCCACGGACAAAGTGGACACCCTCGCCGCGACCATCCGCGACCAAAGCATCACCGTGGAAACCAAAGGCCTGCCGCTGCTGCCACAGTCATCACCCGACTATCTCGACGCCGCGGCTGATGCACTGGGCATCTGGATGACCCAGACATGGGGCAAACGTTAGCTGCCCGCCCCGCTATGAATCAAACACGCCTATTCATCGTCCTCACGGCCATCCTTTGGCTCATGCTGCCGACTCAAAGCCATGCCCAGTTTGGCAAAGGCCGAACCAAAGCTTTTGGAGATGGCAAAGCCGAGCCTGTCTGGCTGCTGCCGCCCGTCGAAGGTCCGAATCTACACTACAAGACGTTTCAGAGCGCTTCAGTGAAGGCGGCGGTCAGCTACGTCATCTACCTGCCTGCGGAATATGAGACGAACAAGACGGCACGTTACCCCGTGGTCTATTGGCTGCATGGCAAAGGCGCGGGCCAGCAGGGCTTGCCCGGCTTTGCGCGAAGCTTCAATGAAGCCATCGCTGCCGGAAAATGCCCGCCGATGATCGTCGTGTATCCGAATGGTCTGCCGATGGGTGGCTACACCGATTCACCAGACGGAAAGCAGCCCGTGGAAAGCATGATCATCCGCGATTTGATCCCGCACATCGACGCCAACTATCGCACACTGGCGAAGCGTGAGAGTCGCATGATTGAGGGCTTTTCCATGGGCGGCAGCGGCGCGGCAAAGCTGGGTTTCAAGTATCCCGAGCTGTTCGGCTCGATCAGCATCTGCTCAGGCGCACTGCACACAGCGGACACGCTCGGCGACCGCAATGGCGACATGCTCGACAGCGTGTATGGCGGCCGGACGAACTTCGATGCGCAGAGCAATCCCTGGCTGCTCGCCGAGCGCAGCGCCGACCAAGTGCGCGGCCGCACATCGATCCGCATCGCTGTTGGCAGTCGTGATCCTTTGCAGAGCAAGAACGCGGGCTTTCACGAGCTGCTAGAGCGCTTGAAGATCGACCACGAGTTCACCGTGATCGAAGGCGCACCCCACTCGCCCGGACCCGTCTATGCCGGGCTGGGCGAGAAGAATTGGGCCTTTTATGCGAAGGCGTTTGGGACGAGCGCTGTAGAGTTCAAAAGCAAGTGAGCCATGAACATCCATCTTCTCTTTCTCATCCTCATCACCACAAGCACTCTCCGCGCCGCGGATTCACCGCCCGTCAAATGGCATCCCGGCCACTACATCTTCATCGGGAAGTCCGATCTGACCGAGGAATTGCTCACGCTGCCGCACTTTCGCGGGGTGCAGAAGGTCTATACCTGGCGGGACTTTGAATCGGCAAAGGGAGTCTATGATTTCTCCACGCTGAAGGACGACCTCGCCTTGGCAAAGAAGCATGGCCGACAGCTCGTCGTGCAGTTTTCATACAAGAAGTTTTTCGTCAAAGGCCGCAGCGTGCCCGACTACCTGACCGGCGATGAATACGGCGGTGGCGTCTATGGCGAGTCCGATCTCGTCATCTGGAATAGCAACGTCATCGCACGTTTCGAGGCGATGCTAGCCGCGTTTGGACAAGCTTTTGATAACGACCCAAACCTCGAGGCTGTTAATCTGCCGGAAACCGCGCTCGGCCCACCGGGGCAATTGGCAAAGCTGGCGGAGTCGCCACCGAAGGGCATCGAGCCTTACAGCGAGAAAGCTTATCTCGCGGCGCTGAAGCGGCAGGTATTCGCGCTGCGTCATGCGTTTCCAAACACCGTCGTCATCCAATACATGAACTTCCCCGAGACGCTCATGGATGAGGTGAGTGACTATGCCAAGGAGATCGGCGTGGGCATGGGCGGCCCTGATGTGTATCCCCGCGAAGGGAGTCGGCTGAGCGATCCGAAGACGGGTGTGTATCGCCTGTATATGAAGCTCGCCGGAACCGTGCCGATGGGCGCAGCGGTGCAGAAGGAAAACTATTCTTTGGCCGCCAAGAAACAGTCCGGCTGGGGGCGCGTGCATCTCGGCAAGGTCGTGCCCGGCGATGAAATCCCATTCCCTGTCCGCGATCACCTGCGAATGGCTCAAACCCAACTCAAGCTCAATTACGTCTTCTGGTTCATGGACCCCGCACGCCTGAACCAAGACGTGATCAAGCTGCTCGCTGAGTCCGATCTCGCAAGTGATCCCGCTGGCGGCCTTGAAACGAAGCTCCCACCGAAGGCCTTCCTGCGATGCCCATTCGCCACGGCATGGTGCATGTGAACTACGGCTCCTACACGCTCGCCATCCGCGAGGGCGACTGAAACTCATCCTGCCCTCAGGCGTCTATGCCGCGCAGGACGGCACAATCCTCGCCGAGACCACCGGCAAAGGTCGGAATGACAAGTTCCAGCCCTACATCCTCTGCAACCCCGCCGTGGCCACTCCCGGCCTCCAACTCATCACCGCCGCCGATTTGAAGAGCTTCTGGCCGACCACTACGGAGCACTCTCGAAAGGTGTGCTCTCGCGGCTAGCTTTTGGCATCGACCAGCGTTGAAGCCCGATCCCATTTATGAAAGCCATTCAATTCGCCGCCTTGTTGCTCTTGCCGTTCACGGCAGTGCTCGCCGCTGACATTAAACCTAACATCGTCATCATCTACGCCGACGACCT
>Ga0164295_10003271_pt1 | contig 13058 bp, 13 predicted proteins | sample GEODES006metaG_FD_111798 | JGI IMG/M metagenome (GOLD analysis project Ga0164295, IMG submission 111798) | Oligotrophic lake water microbial communities from Sparkling Lake, Wisconsin, USA - GEODES006 metaG | ecosystem: Environmental > Aquatic > Freshwater > Lake | place: USA: Sparkling Lake...
ACCATGGATCGGCGTGACAGCACAGGATCGGCCCAATCTAGACCGGCATACACCAGTTCACCAAAGCCGCCCAATTTTTCATGCAGCTTCAAGATTTCATCCACCACATGGCTGACACTGCCTGCGATCACCAGTTGGTCCAGGATGTCATCCAAGGGCACGGGCGCGTCAGGCGTCTTGCCGTCCATCGTGAACACCGCATCACGTTTGCCTTTGCGCAGCTTATAGCCCAGGTTACGGTAATAAAAACGATACGGGCTTTGCTCAGAAGATTTACCGTATTCACGGGCTACTTTGTCGTCGTCGTTCACCATGATGGTGCGCGCCACACGCCAATCGGCGCGAGACGCCTCGATGCCCACATTGGCTTTGCCTTGGGCATAGTTATCCCAATGTGAAGACACCCATTTGTCATAAAGAAAATTGGCCGAGATGGGGTGCAGATCTTTCTCCCCCATCGCAATCACGCCCTTGGAAAAAGGCGCCACCACAGTGCCCACGATTTCCGGACGTGGCCGCTGGTAAGGCTTGTACATTTTGCCGGTGTGGCAGAACTCATCAAGGGTCGTTTGCGTGGTGACTTTGAAACGGTTATTCGGCAATTCGATGTTGTAAGGCGGATCACTTTGCCAGAGCTTGAGAATCACGTCGATGGACTCTGCAAACATCTGGTTGCGGTCTTGGTCCAAGATGCCCAAGGCTTCGGCATCCGAGGCCAATGCGCCAGGACTGACACCCAGAATAAAACGCCCTTCTGACAAATGGTCGAACATGGCGGCATGACACGCCACCAGGACCGGGTGCACATGCGCCAAATTGGAAGTGCCGGTACCGAGGCGAATGTTTTTGGTCGAATGAATAAGGGTGGCCTGGAACATCATGCTGCTGGTGATGTTCTCCACCAGGTCGGTCAAGTGTTCGCCCACAAAGGCATCGTGATAACCCAATTCATCGGCCAGGATGATGATGTCCCTGTCTTCTCTCAAGGTTTCTGTGGGGCTGCGTGAAGCAGGGTGCACGGGCATGGTGAAGTAACCAAGACGCATGGTGATCTCATCTCTCTAAAGTTGTCTACGGGTGCAAGAATAATTTGATTTCATACCCACGTATACATAGGGTAAATACAGATGTGAGTCTACGGCTTACTTCTATTGCACGGCAATTTTCTTTGTGCTACGGTGACACCGTGACTTAAATCAATATGTTGGAGACAAATATGACTTCTGCTTCTCACCCTTCCCGCCGACAGGTGATGTTGGCTTTGCCCGCTGCGACGGCCATGGTTTATTCAGGGTCCGGATTCGGCCAAACAGGGCCAATTAAATTCGGTGGCACCTTGCCCTTGACCGGTGGCAATGCCTCGATTGGCAAGGTCGCACAAGCGACAATGCAGCTTTGGTTAGACGATGTCAACAAACGCGGCGGCCTCTTGGGCCGCAAAGTTGAATTGGTGATTTATGACGACCAAACCAACCCCACCTTAACGCCCGGCCTGTTTACCAAATTGCTGGACATTGACAAGGTCGACATGCTGGTCGGAACCGGCACCAACTTGATCGCGCCGGCCATGCCCTTGGTCATCGAGCGTAAAAAACTAATGATGGGCAATCTGGCCTTGGGTTTGAACGACCAGTTCAAGTACGACAAGTACTTTCAAATGATGGCCTATGGCCCCAATGGCAAAGATGAATTGGCACGAGGCTTCTTTGAAGTGGCCGCCAAACTCACCCCCAGGCCGCAAACCGTGGCCTTGGTGGGCGCAGATTCTGAGTTTGCCAACAATGCTCTCGAGGGCGCACGCAACCATGCCAAGCGATTGGGTTTTCGCGTGGTCTACGACAAGTCGTATCCACCGAATCAAGTCGATTTTTCATCTGTCGTGCGCGCGATCGCAGCGGTCAAACCCGATCTGATTTTTGCCGGCTCGTATGTCGCAGACAGCTCCGGTCTGATCCGTGCAGCCGCTGAGATCAAACTCAAGGCCACCATGTTCGGTGGCGCCATGGTTGGATTGCAAGTGGCGGCACTGAAACAGCAATTGTCTGGCGTGATCAACGGCTTGGTGAATTACGAGCTGTATTTGCCTGAGCCCAGCATGCAGTTTCCAGGCATCAAAGAGATGATCGCCCGTTACCGCGCTGCAACCGCAGGACAAGGTCTGGACGCATTGGGCTTTTATGTGCCGCCCACAACCTATGCCCAAATGCAAGTGCTGGAGCAAGCCATCACGGCCACCAAAACCCTCAAAGACGATGTATTGGCAGAGCACATCCACAAGACCACGTTCAAGACGGTGGCCGGGGATGTCAAGTTCGGCCCCGGTGGCGAGTGGGCAGAGCCTCGCATATTGATGACGCAATTCCAAAAGGTCAACGGCAAGGAGTTGGGGCAATTTGACCAACCCGGTACGCAGGTGATTTTGTACCCCGAGAAATTCAAATCCGGCAACATCATCACGCCCTACCCGATTGGCGGTTGATCGCTCCGGCCCACGCGAAGGACTTTGTGCCTTGGCGTGACGTCCTAACCCCTGCGCACGAATGGTCCCGCTCATTCACGGGCTTGGCCGAACGCCTCACTTTGCTCTGAATCGCCTCATGGAAATAAGCACCATTCTCGACCTTTTGGCCAATGCCCTGGTGGCAGGCATCATGCTGGGGGGGTTTTATGCCGCTGTCTCTATCGGCATCTCCATCTCTTTTGGCATGCTCGACATTGCCAATATTTCGCACCCTGCGATGATCATGCTGGGCTCCTTTATGGCTTACCTGATCAACAGCCATTGGGGGCTCGATCCTTTGCTCATCATGCTGTTAATCGCCCCCTTGTTTGGGCTTTTGGGCATGGGCATTTACCGGGTTTATTTCCAGCTGTTTGAGAGCCGAGAAAAAGATCCTCGCCGAGGGCTGGCCTTTTTCTTTGGATTGTTGTTTGTAACCGATGTGTTGCTGATCCTTTTCTTTGGGGCAGACCTTCGCGGCGTGGAAACATCCTATGTCGATACGGTGCTCAATTTTGGTGTTGTCGGCATTCCGCTGCGCCTGTTGATTCCGTTTTTCATTGGCGTGTTGGTGGTGCTGTGCATGCACCTGTTTTTAACGCGTACTTTTTTTGGTTTGGCCGTGGCCGCTGTGTCACAAGAGCCCTTGGGTTTGCGCTTGATGGGTGTCGACCCGGTTCGGGTCAAACAAATAGCGTTCGGGCTGTCGGTTGCGACAGCTGCTTTGGGGGGGGCCGCCTTGATCATCATTCAGCCGGTAGAGCCCGCCTTGGGTCGTGAATACATCGGCCGTGTTTTTGCAGTCTGCGTTTTGGGCGGCATGGGCAGCATGTCAGGCACCTTGTTCGCCGCTATTTTGTTAGGGGTGGCAGAAAGTCTGACCTCCACCTTTGTGGGCCCCTCTTGGTCCCCGGCTGTGGCTTTTGGGATTTTGCTTTTCACCTTGGCTTGGCGTCCTGCGGGCCTGATGGGGAGAAGCTGATGTCTTCATCAAATCTTCGCTTTTATACAGGCCTCTTGATCGCGGGCGCCTTGGTCTTTTTTGGCGTGCAGGCCTTGGCTGAGGGCTACTACCTCTTGGTGGCCTTTTATATTCTTCAGTACATTGTCTTGGCCACCGCCTGGAATATTTTGGGTGGCTACGGGGGGTATGTGAACTTTGGCTCGGCCTGTTTTTTTGCCGTGGGGGGCTACTCCACTGTTTTCTTTTACAAACTGCTGGGCTTACAGACGCTCAAGTCGCTGGATTGCGGCTGGTTTGTCATCACGGGCCCCTACCTCTCCTACCTGATCATTCCGGCATCGGTGCTGGTGGGCGCGGTGATTTCGGGTTTGATGGGCTTGGGCACCGGCTACCTCACCTTGCGCTTGCGCGGCGTTTTCTTTGCCATTTCCACCTTGGCCCTGACGGTGGTGGTGCAAACCTTGGTGCTGAACTGGCCTTATGTGGGCGGCGCTCGGGGCGCTTATGTCATGCGCTCTCCCAGCGTGGCGGGCTTTACCAGTACCAATGAGTTTGTCTTTTTCGTGATGCTGTTGATTGCCATGGCCGCCCTGGCCATTGCGCGCAGCGTTGAGCGCAGAAAGCTGGGGGCAGGCTTAGAGGCCATTCGAGACGACGAGGATTCGGCCGAGTGCTCGGGCGTTCCCACACTGCAGTTGAAACTGCAGGCGACCACCATCAGCGGCGCCATGATGGGTGCAGTCGGTGCGCTGTTCCCCTTCTTTGTCACCTTCGTCGACCCCATCGGTGCCTTCAACCTGGTGCACACCGTCAACAGCATTGCCATGCCCTTGATTGGTGGCATGACGCATTGGTCCGGGCCCTTGATCGGTGCGATTTTGTTGGGTGGGGTGCAGCAGTATTTTGGCTCTAAAAATATGGTCACACCGGAGTTGAGTCTGCTCTTTGTGGGCGTGCTGATGATGGTGTTCGTGGCAATCGCCCCGAATGGCATCCTGGGCTTGTGGCAGCGCTTGCGTGGAAAGGATGTGAAATGACAGCTCCGTTGCTGCGTGTGCAAGGCATGGGCAAGCGCTTTGGCGGGTTTGTGGTCTTGGACGACATTAATTTCGAGGTCTATCCCGGAGAACGCCTGGGCCTGATCGGGCCGAACGGCTCCGGCAAAAGCACCACCGTCAATTGCCTGTCTGGCGTGTTAACCCACGATACAGGTCAGATCACATTTGATGGGCAAGCCCTCGATGGACTGAGACCCCACGAGCGTTCTTATGCCGGCTTGGCCCGAAGCTTCCAAATTCCAAGGCCATTTGCGCGTTTAAGCGTTCTCAAAAATATCAAGGTACCGATGATGTTTGCCGCAGAAAAAAGAAGCGGTCGTCGGTTCAACGAGTCCGAGTTGGATGCGCAAGCGCGTCAAGCACTGGATCAGGTGGGATTGCTGCCCAAAGCCGAGTTGTTGGCCGGCAGCCTCACGCAAATCGATTTGCGTAAACTCGAGTTGGCCCGCGCCATTGCAGCGCAGCCCAAATTGCTGATTGCCGACGAATCGATGGCCGGGCTGGCAACCTCTGAAACCGATGAGATCTTGGCCTTGTTGTTGCAACTCAACTCTCAAGGCATTGCGGTGATCATGATTGAGCACATCATGCGGGCGGTGTCTGCTTTTTCTCAGCGCCTGGTGGTACTGGCTGCGGGGAAGAAAATTGCCGATGGTCCAACCCAAGAAGTTTTGCGCGACCCCCTGGTGGAAAGGATTTACCTTGGCGACTGAAATTCATATCCAGAACTTGCATGCAGGCTACGGTGCGGTCACGGTACTGAATGGTGTCAGTATCGCCGTGAACGACACTGAAACTGTGGCTTTATTAGGCACCAACGGCAACGGCAAGAGCACCTTGATGAAGTCCATCATGGGCTTGGTGCGCGCCACCCAGGGGGAAATCCACGCCAAGATTGATGGCCATCATCTCAACTTGCGCGACATGACCACCGAGCAAATTGTGGATGCCGGGATCGCTTTGGTGCCCGAAGGCCGTCACCTGTTTCCCAAGATGACGGTGGCGCAAAATTTAAGGCTTGGCGCCTTCAGGCCGTCGGCCCGCTCTGCATTGGAAACCTCCTTGGTACAAGCCTATGAGGTGTTCCCGATTCTCAAGGAGCGCAGCGAACAATTGGCCGGCAGCATGAGCGGTGGTGAACAGCAAATGTTGGCGCTGGCGCGGGCGCTCATGTCTCGTCCTAAAATACTGTTGATTGACGAACCTTCCGTAGGCCTGGCACCGATTTTGGTTCACCGTGTGATCGATCAAATCAAAACCCTCAAAGAAATGGCCGGATTAACCGTTTTGATGGCCGAACAAAATTTCACACAGGCCATGCGTGTGGCCGACAGGGGGTATTTGATCGTGCACGGTGAAATTGCCGTGCAAGGTACGACCAGCGAACTTTACGGAAGCGACTTGGTTAAAAAATATTACATGGGCTTATAGTCCGTCTTCTATGACTTCAACAAGCCTTCCATCGGCACAAGAGACACGCCTGAAAGACCAACGCACATTGCGTGGCGCATTGGGCCATTTCGCCACAGGCGTCACCGTCATCACCGCTCAACAACCCGCCCAAGAAGGCTGGGTGGGCTTGACGGTCAACAGCTTCAGTTCGGTTTCCCTGGAGCCGGCTTTGGTCCTCTGGTCGCTGTCCAACAAGTCGCCCAATCTGGATGCGTTTACCGTGGGTTCAGCACACGTGATCCATGTTTTGGCCGATGCGCAAAAAGATTTGGCTTATCAGTTCTCGAACCCCAAAATCGACAAGTTTGCCAACGTCGACTGTGCAATGGACGCACAACTTCAAGTGCCCGTCATTGAAGGCTGTGCGGCCCGCTTTTACTGTGAAACTGACCGCATTTACCAAGGTGGAGATCACAGCATCATTCTGGCACGCGTGCTGAAATTTGACACGGCCGATCACCCACCTTTGCTTTTTGTTAAAGGCAATATGCTCACCCCCGAAACCTGCTCCCCTCTTTGAAACTCAGGAGATTGAAATGAACTTACCTTCCGTTCGCCGCATCATCACCGGCCACGATGAAGATGGCAAAGCCATCGTCAAGATTGACGAGATCTGCAGCCACTTCCGCGAAGGCCGGCCCGGCGGCATGGTCTGCAACGTGTGGACCACCGACTCTTCACCGGCCAATAACTCCAAGCAAGATGACGCTGGCCAGCGCGAAGGCAAGTTCACGATGGTTGAAAATGGCACGGTGTTTCGCATCCTCGAATTCCGCCCTGGCCTTCAGGAGCGTGTGCACCGCACTGACACCATCGATTACATCGTCGTCATGAAAGGCGAGATCGACATGGAATTGGAAACGGGTGAGGAGGTTCACCTTAAAGCGGGTGATGTGATGGTGCAACGCGGCACCGTGCACAACTGGATCAATCGCGGCACTGAGCCTTGCCTGTTGGCTGTCATATTGATCCATGCCAATTCCGTGGTGGCCGGCGACAAAGTTCTGGCCGCATTCGGTTGATATTCTGAAAGCTTGAGATGCCCTTTTTAACTGTTCGCGATGTCCAGCTTCATTACCGGGTTTATGGTGACGCCGGACCCTGGTTGGCCCTGATCACCGGCGGTCGTCGTGGCTTTAACGAGTTCATTGCCTTCGCCGAAAAAATTGCCGCCAAGGGCTTTCGGGTCTTGCTGCACGATCGCCGTAACACCGGCGCCTCCGACGTCCTGATTGCCGGCGATGACGGCGAAGAAGAGATCTGGGCCGACGACTTGGCGGTGCTGCTGGACAAGCTGCAAGCCACGCCCGCCTACATGGGTGGCACCTCATCCGGCGCTCGCTTGTCCATGCTGTTCAACCAACGCCATCCTGAATCTGTCAAAGGTTTGTTGCTCATGCGGATCACAGGCGGTGACTTCGCAGCCGGTCGACTGCCTGAAATGTATTACCAGCAATTCATCCGCGCGGCCGAGCAAGGTGGCATGCAAGCCGTGTGCGAAACCGAACAGTACCGTGAACGCATCCAGGCCAACCCCGCCAACCAAGCGCGCCTCATGGGCATGGACCCTGCCGAATACATCCGCGTGATGCAACACTGGCTGTCGATCTTCCTCAAGGGACCGCGCAAGCCGGTGCTGGGCATGGAAGACGATGTCATGCGTGCGATTCGGGTGCCCACCATCGTGGTGCCCGGCAACGACAAAACCCATGCCTCGGTCAATGGCCATGCCGCCGCTGCTTTGATCCCGGGCAGTATCTTGTACGAATTGCCCATCAAAGACCAGGATGTGCCGCTGCTGCCTTTCTCTGACTGGGCGCCTCACGAAGAAACCCTGGCAAGCGTTTTCGCCGATTTCATGAACAAACTCCCAGGATCAGCCCAAGCATGAACACACTGACCCTCTCGGCCAGGCCCTGGCGCGTCGGCTTGGGCTGTTTAGGCTTGTCTGCGTTGCTGGCCACATCGGCGCTGGCACAAAGTTTTCCAAGCAAGACCGTTCGCATCATCGAGCCCGCAGGCCCCGGCAGTGCCGTTGATGTGTTTGCCCGCAAGCTCACGCAAGACCTGGCCAAACGGCTGGGACAAAGTGTGGTGGTGGAGAACCGTCCCGGCGCGAACAGCGCCATTGGCGCTCGCGAAGCCGCCCGCGCAGCCCCTGATGGTCACACTTTGTTCCATGCCAACATCAACAACTCCTTGAACGACTTGTTGACCCGGGACCCCTGTTGCCTGCTCAACGAAGCGCTGATCCCGATCACCAAATTAACCAGCACACCTTTGGTGATGGTGGTGAACCCCGGCCTCGGCGTGAAATCGCTCAAAGAGTATTTGGCGGTGGGCAAAAGCCAACCCCAATCGCTGACGTTTGCTTCGGGCGGAAACGGATCGATCACCCAATTGCTGGGCACCAAAATCAACCTGGTGACGGGCCTGCAAGCCCGTGAAATACCGTACAAAGCCATCGGGGCCGAGTTACCCGACTTGTTGGCCGGACATGTGGGTGCGGCTTATTTAGCGCCGGTGGTGGTGGCTCAGCACATCCGCTCGGGCAAGCTGATTGCCTTGGGTGTCGCCGGTGTGCGGCGCATTCCGATCCTGCCGGAAGTCCCCACGATGGCCGAAGCTGGACTTGCCAATGTCGAAGCTTCAGGATGGAATGGTTTGTTTGTGCCGGCCGGCACGCCTCGCGCCGTCATTCAACGCTTGCAAACCGATGTGGCTGCGGTGATGGCCTCTCCCGCTTTTCGAGAAGACGCCCAAAATATGGGCTATGAGTTGGGCGGCGAAGGCGCAGATGAGTTTTCTGCTTACATCAAGTCCGAATTGCAGCGCTGGGGCCAAGTGATTCGTGACGGCAACATCAAAGCCGAATAATGTTCAATCATTTTGTTGAAGGATAAATCCCATGATGAAACCACTGTTAAATCTGTTAACGGCAATGTTACTGCTCGGTGCCTCGGGTCAAGCCATGTCGCAAGCCTATCCGAACAAACCCATCAAGATCATTGTTCCGGCAGGACCCGGTGACAGTTGCGATATTTTGACGCGTCTCATAGCGCCCAAATTAACAGAACGTTTGGGCCAAGCCATCGTGGTCGACAACCGTGCAGGATCGGCTGGCCAACTGGGCTTGACTCTGCTCAAACAAGCCCCGGCTGATGGGTACACTTTGGGATGCGGCCAAGGCGGCAACATGGTGATCGTCCCCTTGGCCTATGCCAAAGTAGCCTACGATTCGCGCAAAGACTTCACCCCCATGGCGATGATGGCGTCCAACTTTTTGGCTTTGGTGGTCAGCCCCAAAACACCCTTCAAGACGGTGAAGGAGTTGATCGATTACGGCAAAGCCAACCCAGGGAAATTGACATTCGGCACCAACGGTGAAGGTGCCTTTTTGCACTTTGCCTCGGAACAATTTCGCATGATGTCAGGCTTTGAATACATGCATGTGCCTTACAAAGACATGAACGCTGTCTTCACGCAAATGCTGGGCGGCGATATTTCCGCCTCAATGGGTTCCTTTATTTCAGTCCAACCCCTGGCCGACTCGGGCAAGCTTCGAATGCTCGGTATCGCTCGGGCCACCCGTTCGCCTGACTACCCCAATGTGCCCACCATTTCCGAGACGGTTCCTGGCTTCGCGTCAGGCGGTTGGTTTGGCATCATTGGCCCCGCTGGCGTGCCGCGTGAAATTACCACCCTCCTCAATAAAGAAATCAATTGGGCGCTGCAGCAACCCGATGTGCGCGAACGCATGAAAAAATTGGGCCTGGAAATTCACACAGAACCCCCTGAGTTTTTCACCGACCTGATGAACAAAGACTTTGACAACTGGGGTAAGGTTGTTAAAGGCATGGGGTTCAAACCCTTGTGACCCGGGTTGCCTTGATTCATGCCACCGCCTTGGCGGTGGCGCCAATTGCCAACGCCTTTGAGCGCTTGTGGCCCGAGGCCGAACTGCAAAACATTCTGGACGACAGCTTGTCCCTTGACCGGGCCCGTGATGGGCAACTGACACCCGCCATGACGCAGCGCTTTGTCGATCTGTCTCACTACGCCAACGATTGCGGATGCGACACCCTGTTGTTCACCTGTTCCGCCTTCGGCCCCGCCATTGAAGCGGCCGCTGACGCCACACCCTTACCGACTTTCAAACCCAACCAGGCCATGTTCGACATGGCCCTGGCAACACAAGCCCGGCAGGGCGCGTTGCAAGTGGGCTTGGTCGCCACCTTTGCCCCTTCTATTGCATCCATGCAGCAAGAGCTCGAGCAAATGGCGCAAACACTGGGTATCCCACTGCAGGTTCACACGGCCCATGTGCCCGAGGCCATGGACGATTTGAACCGCGGTCACGCCGATCTGCATCACCAAAAAATTGCGACCGTTGTGGGCAAACTGCCCGCTTGCGATGTCATTTTGCTGGCGCAGTTTTCCATGGCGGCGGCGGGACCCTTAGCACAACGCCAAACGGCCACACCCGTTTTGTCCAGCCCGGATTGCGCGGTCCTTGCACTGCGCCAGAGGATGTTGAATGTCTGATCTGATTGTTTCTCCTGCGCAACTGAGCGCCTTCATCTGCGCCACCTTTAGCGCAGTGGGCCTGCCTGAAGCCGATGCCCACACAGTGGGTACGCTCATGGCGGAGGCCGACGTGCAAGGCTCGGACGGCCATGGTGTGATTCGTGTGCCGGTTTATATCCGCCGGATTTTAGGCGGCGCGGTGAATGTGACGCCCAACATCCGTGTCGTCGAAGAGCGCGCCGCCACAGCCCTTGTGGATGGCGACAACGGCATGGGCCATCTGGTCATGAAACGGGCCACTGAACTGGCCATTGAAAAGGCCCGCACCTGCGGCGTCGCTTGGGTTGGGAGCCGCTTCAGCAACCATGCGGGTCCGGCCTCTTTGTATGCGCGGATGCCGCTGGCGCATGACATGGTCGGTTTGTATTTTGCGGTCGGCAATGCCAACCATTTACCGCCCTGGGGGGGGCTGGACATGTTGTTGTCGACCAACCCCATCGCCGTGGCTTTTCCTACACACAAAGAAACCCCTGTGGTCCTTGACATGGCGACCACCGTGGCGGCTTATGGCAAGGTCAAAGCCAAAGCCATGATGGGTCAAATGATGCCCGAAGGCTGGATGGTCGATCGCCAAGGTCAACCCTTGCTCGACCCGAATCGCAGAGACGAAGGATTCCTGTTGCCGATTGGCGGGTACAAGGGTTATGGCTTGTCCATGATTGTGGGCTTGTTCGCCGGCACCCTCAATGGCGCGGCCATGGGCAAGGAGGTGGTGGACTTCAACAACGACGACACCAGTGTGACCAACACCGGTCAGGCCATTTGCGTGATCGACCCTTCGGCATTTGGTGATGTCCAAGCTTTCAAGCTGCGGGTAGACAAGCTGGTGCAAGAAATTCATGCCAGCGAACGCATGCCAGGCGTGGAACAGGTTTGGGTACCCGGCGAACAAAGTCATCTCAAGCGCCTGCACAATCTCAAGCACGGCATCAGCATTCCTTCATCCTTGACACACGAACTCGATACCGTTGCGCACCAGTTGGGTGTCCCCACACTGGCTCACACAACCGTCTAACTTCTGGAGAAAACATGCAAAGACGCCGCTTGATTCAAACGGGCCTGGCCTCGGCCAGTGCCATATTTTTAGGTGACGCTTGGGCCCAAAGTACGTTCCCCAACAAGCCGATCAAGATGATCATCCCTCTGGCCGCGGGCAGTGCCGTCGACAGTGCTGCGCGCATCGTTTCGCAAAAAATGGCCATGAACATGGGGATGGGCATTGCGATTGAAAACCAGGCGGGCGCCTCCGGCCTGATCGGCGCCGAGCGCGTCGCCAAATCGCCGCCCGATGGCTATACCTTGGGCGGATTCAACGACAGCATCATGACCATGCTGCCCAGTTTTCACAGCAAAATGCCCTGGGACATCCTCAAGGACTTTGAGCCGGTCTCGCTTGTCGCCACGATCGAATGGGCGTTGGTGGTGCCCACCGACTCACCCATCAAGACAGCGGCTGATCTGATTGAGGCCGCACGCAAAGCGCCGGGGAAAATCAATTACGGCTCAGGCGGCAACGGCAGCCCACAGCACATTGCAATGGCGCTGTTTGCCCTTCAGTCGGGTATTCAACTGACGCATGTCCCTTACAAGGGCGCAACCCAAGCAGCGGTTGGCACGGCTGCTGACGAGGTGCAAACTTGCTTGCAAGGTATTGCCACCGTCAGCCCGTTGGTCAAAGCAGGCAAGTTGCGGATTTTGGGGATACCCGCGCCCAAGCGTTTGCCGCAATTTGCAGACATTCCGACCGTGTCTGAGTCGGGTCTGCCGGGCTACGAGATGAATTCATGGTTTGCTGTGATGGCCCCGACGGGCACCCCCAAGGCTGTGATTGACAAATACCAGAGTGAAGTGGTCAAGGCGCTCGCAGATCCCGGCGTGAGAGAGCAATTTGCCTCTCAAGGCCTGACGCCCTTGGGCACCACACCCTCTGAATTGGCGGTTCTGCTCAAAGCTCAACTCAACCGTTATGGCAGGTTGATTCGGGAAGCCGGTATTACTGCGGGTTGAGAGGCCAATGCCGTCTGGCTTCAGATGCAGTTCAAACGCTCGCGAATGATCTTTGCCGCATGGCTCTGCGCAGGGTTGACGCTGGTTAGCGCCTCGTCTTCACGGCTCATGGCTGAATGCAACTCGGCCATTAAACGCGCATCGGTTTGCGCTATGGACCACATGCGCTCGTCTGAGCGGCGTTGTGCGAGGCTGGCAGACCATGCGTCCATGCGTGTCCAAAACTTGCTGACCAAGTCGCGCGAGGCGCCTGCAAACAAGCCCACGCCTGCCACACCAACTGCCCACAATGCAACCCAGGCGGCCAACAGGTGGCCATCAGCCCAGGTGTCCATCATCTGATCGGCCACCACCACCATGGCAGCGACTACTGCGGCCAACAGCAAGGTAGACAATGAACGAGGACCATTGAAGCTGGCGCGCATGTTGCGCACGTTTTGCACGACTTGCTCAGCACGGGCCACGCCAGGGTGGATGCTTGGGTAGTCCA
>Ga0164295_10003272_pt1 | contig 13056 bp, 9 predicted proteins | sample GEODES006metaG_FD_111798 | JGI IMG/M metagenome (GOLD analysis project Ga0164295, IMG submission 111798) | Oligotrophic lake water microbial communities from Sparkling Lake, Wisconsin, USA - GEODES006 metaG | ecosystem: Environmental > Aquatic > Freshwater > Lake | place: USA: Sparkling Lake...
AACTTTCGCCGGTGCCGGTGCGAGTGTGGTGATCGCCGACCGTAACGCCGACAAGGCGGTCGAGACTGCCACCCGACTGAGCAAAGAGACCGGCGGTGAAGTGCTGGGTATGGGCTGCGATGTAACCGACGAGGCTGATGTCACTCGCGTCGTCGAGCACACTGTCGCCACCTTCGGCGGTATCTCGACCCTCGTCAACAACGTCGGATGGGGAAGGCCGTATAAAGACCCCCTCGACATCGAAGCCGAGGACATGATGGAGGCGTACCGGCTCAATTGCGTTTCCGCACTGCGGATGACAGCGGCATGTCGACCGCATCTGCTTGAGGCCGATAACGCCACCGTGACGAACTCGGGTTCGATGGTCGGGGTGATGCCGGCCTTCGAATTCCTCGCCTATTCCGCTGCGAAGGCCGCACTGAATCACGCGATGCTGAGCGTGGCGCACTACTTCGGAAAGAAGGTGCGAGTGAACTCAGTCCTGATCGGTACGGTGCTGACCGACGCCTATGCGGACGTCGGTCTCGACGAGAAGGTCCGACATGCCCTTGCCAATCCCAAGAACCTCACCGGACGTGCGGGAACCCCGCAGGATGTCGCCAACGCGTTTCTCTGGCTCGCATCCCCGGCCGCCGGGTGGATAAGCGGTCAGACCATCCAGGTCGCCGGTGGCGGCGCGAGATCGCGCATCCTGCCGAAGTGATCAGCCGGGTCTAGACCGCGATATTGCCGGAGTTGCCGACGACGCCGTTGGTCCAGAACTCGTTCATCGGGGCGGCGTAGGCGTCGTTGTTCGTCAGCGACGGCAGGCCGAGGGAGTCCTCGATCATCCGTAGCAGGCTGTAGTGGTTGTAGTGATTGCTGGCGATGAACGGGCCGCTGCGCATCCCGGCCGCGATGGCTCCCGGGGACGGAATGACCACGGTGACGATGTGGTTGCCCTCGTTGCCGAAGCCCAGGTCCAAGTTGTTGTTGTCCTCGTCGAAGGTGACGACAAGGACGGACTTCTCGGCCACGTCGTTCCAAACAACTGAGTTCATGATTGTCGGAACAGTCTCGGATAGGAACTGATCGAGTGCGGGCACGTTGTACTGATGCTTGGGATCGATCTGGTTGAACGCGAATTTCAGCAGGCCCACAAAGGAGCTGACCGGCCCTTCGCCGGCGAAGTTCTCATCTGCGGCGAACCACGCATAGTTCGGCGCGGTTGCCGCGGACTGAAGATCGATTGCCATCTGTTCCAAGGGGAGGATGTGGGCTTGGGCGTAGTCCGGGTTATCAGCGATGGATGTGAATGCCGGGAAGGGCGTCTCGTCGACTGCATACTCACCGCTGCTGACGAGAGGGTCCGCGCCGGGAGTCAGGCCCTGTGCGTACGAGCGCCACGTCTTGCCGGCGTCGTCGATGTTGGATACCAGGGTGGCAATGCTGGTGGAATTGATGCAGGCGGTCTTGCAGTTGTAGGTGATCCCAAAGTCCGTTCCGCCGACGATCGGGTAGTAGTTCGGCAGGCTCCCGTGGGTCAGCCCGTAGTAGTTGTCGGCAAGCCCGTACGCGTTGATCAGGCTGTTGAGGAACGGCGCGTTCGGGCTGCCGACGATGTCGTCGTAGCCCTTGTTCTCCAGATACACCATGTACACGTGATCGAGCTCGCCGACCGTCGATACCGGCGGAGCCGGTTCCGCGGGCGCGGGCAGGTCAGCGCTGATCGTGAACGACAGGTTGTCGGCGTAGGCGTTGTTGTAGCGCGCGCGGGGGCCGAGGATCCGGGGATTGTGATCCCGAAGGTCGAGCGTGACCTGCGCGTACTGGGTGCCCACCGGGAGGGTTCCGGAGGTTGTCCGTTCCCGGAAGCCGGTCTGCAGCCAGCGGTCCAGGGCGGTGACCGGACCAATGCTGGCGCTGCCGAGATAGGTCTTATTGGCATCGAGGAAATCGACCTTCACGGACGCGGCCGAGGGGTCGAATATGAAACCTCCAAGATCCCCGCCCAGATTGAAAGTCACTGTGCCCAGGTTGATCTCATCCTTCGCGGCGCTGAGATCGACGGTCTGAGTCAGCGTCGCACTGGCCACGTTGCCGCCGCCGAAGAACTGATCACCCGCGTCTGGCGGCGCGGCCTGCACATTCGGGAAACCCAGGAATGGCGGAAAGTCCGGCATCGCGAAGCTTAAGCCGACCGGCCAGAAATTGCGCAGCGTGCCGTATTGGACCACCGTCGGCGTGCCCGTCACCGTCCAACCCGGGATGCTGACCGCGCTGAATCCGGCCAGCGATGGGTCACCGATCTCGGCACCCGGGTTCGCCAGCAGATTAGGGCTCACGGTGCGGGTTTGTGCCGTCGTTGCAGACGCGGTAGCCGCGCGTAGCGTGGCCTTTCTGGTTTCGCGTCGTGCCACGCCCAGAACCGCCCATGCCACCGGGGACTGCGCCTGATCGTTCAGTGGGCCGGTTCCCAGCAGCGGTGCCGTCCCGACGCCGGCCATGCGCTGCCGCGTCGCTGCCGCAGATACCTGTGCGGAACGGGAACCGGCCTTGTGCGACCTATCTGCCGGCGCGGTAGCCGGCGCCGAGGACGGATTTGCCGATCCGGGTTCCGAAGGTTGGGCAGCGGCGGTACCCGGCGAGGACGCCACCGCCACGCCGATCCCTAGGGCTACTGCGAGCCCTCCGACCCGGCCTATGTGACGTGCGTACCCCATGGTGTTCCCCCCTGATTGAGATGGACGCGACGGGCGTCGCGCGATATCAGACCAGCACGGACGCCGGAATCCCTGCGGCCGGCGGCAGCGAGGCGCCCGGGTTCGGCGGCAGCGGAGGATCCGTCGGCGGGATGGCGCCCGATCCGGTCAGCCTGGCGACCACGCCGGCAATCACCTGCGTCACATCGACGAGGGCGCCACCGATGAAGCCGACGGCCAACTCCGCCACCTGGGCCAGGGTGCTGATCACGAAGATCTGCTGGTCGACTACTCCCTGCAGGGCGCCGGTGATGTTTTCAACGAACCCGTTGAGGAAGTACGGGACGGCGCCGACAACGGTGCGCAGACTGAGGGCGAAGTCGGTGATGGGATCCGGAAAGCCGTACAGCCCGAGAGCATCGGTGATCGACTGCTTGAGGTCTACCGGCGCGACGATGCCGGTGGCCTTCTCCTGTAGTGGCACACCATCGAAGTCAGACCGTTGCGCGATGCCGAACAGGTTCAGAATCGTCGGCGTGATGTCGGCGTTGGAGTAGCCCAGGTTCTGCAGGCCGTCGTTGGCGGCGTCCCCTTCGAGGTCGAAGATGACGAACGACGAGGTCTCCAAGGGCGAATTGAAGCCGTGGCCGAAGCCGGCCTGCGGTTGGTGTCCATGGTCGGTGGTGGTGATCACCGTCCACTGCTGGCCGGGGTTGGCCGCCTCCCAGGCGTCGATGGCCGTCATGATCGCGGCGATGTTCTCGCTGGTATTGATTAGCGCGGCCCGGTATTCCGGCGAGTCACCGCCGGCGGCGTGGCCCGCCTCATCCACGGCTACCTGGTATGAGAAGACGAATGCCGAGTCACTGGCTGAGGTGGTGTTGATCAGGTCGATGGTCCGCTGCGCCACCAGGTCGTCGGTGTCCTCCCAACTGGTGTCGAACGCGACGAAGTCGTTGACGTCCGCCGGGTATCCGCCGGCATCGGCGATGTCGTTGATGTACTGCCAGTCGGCGATGACAGCGGTGTCGACATCGGGCTGGTTGTACTCGATGAGGTTGATCGCCGTCGGCCAGGAGTTGTACGGGACGGGGCTGAAGATGTTGTTGAACACCCCGGTCTTGTTGTCCCAGGCGCCGGTCAGAATGGTCGACCACGACGGTCCCGAGAGCGTGGTGTGGCCGACGAAGCTGGTGGTTCCGGTGACGCCCTGGTCCATCAGGATGCGGAACCCGCTGGTCGGCTCATCGTAGGCGTACTCGAGGATCTTGCTCATATTGGTGCCGTCGGTGCCGATCACCAGCACATGGTTGGGCTCCGCGACTGCGGAGGCGACGATGCTGGCGCTGCGACCGCGCCCGGTCGACGCCGCATTGACCGTCACCGCACTGGCGGGAGCGGCGGGGGCGGTAGGTACCGGCAGCGCCGGGGCCGGAACCGGAGCCGCCGGTACCAGGGCGTCGGATGTGGGCAGCGCGGCAGCACGCCGACGCGCGGGCTGGCTGGCGGTCGGCTTGGCGAGGTTGGCGCGCGCCGCACGGCTGGCTGGTGCCGATGATCGGGTTTGGGCTGATCGGGTTTGGGCTGATCGGGTTTGGGCTGATCGCGTTTGGGCCGAATCCGACGAACTGACTGAATCCGACGAGGTTGGCTCGGCATGGGCCACGGCCGCTGTCACCACCGAACCCGCGCCGGCGAAGACGCCGGCAACCGCGACTCCCAGGCACAGTTGTTTGACGTGCTTGGCGGTCTCCTTGTTTTTCACGGTGCCCATGCTGCGCTATCCCCTCGATCCAGAGTCTCTGCCGTTGCGATGCGGTCGAGACCGAAGCTTAGATTTTGCTCAGAATAGAGGCGAGCCGCCGCTGCCGAGGCGTTTCACCGCGCATTCGACAGACGTGGCGCGGCGACGGATGGATTTCGTTCCCACCGGTGATGTTTCTGCGCCAGCAAAGCTGTACAGCGGCGCATTCCTGTGCTTCAATCGAAGCTGAGATTTTCTCAGGGGCGGATGAATCATGGCTGCTGCGATGCTGGTCGGGCGACTCGGGCCGCTGGCCGCCGCCCTGGGTATCGGCGCCGCGATCCTGGCAAGCGGTACCGGTATAGCCGCCGCCCAACCCACCGGCCCGGACACACGGTCCTCAGCGACGCATTCGGTGGACGGCGGTCCCGCTAAGCCGGCCGCTAGGAGTCGTCCGGGGCGGACTCCGGCATCATCGGCGATCGCAACCAGATCTGCGCGTCACGCGGGCCGACCGGCCGCTGCGGTCGCCACTGTTCCGGTCAGGGCGTCTGCCGTGGGCCTGTCGGGATTCTTCAACAACCAGACACCGCGACTAAGCCCGACCCAGACCGCACAGTCGCCGAGCGGTGTGGTCACCGGACAGCTCAATGCCGTCGATCCCGACAGCCCCCGGCTGAGCTACACGATCACCGCCGACCCCGCCCGTGGCATCGCGACGGTCGGCGTGGACGGCAGTTGGAGCTACACACCGGATTCGGCCGTGGCGGCCGGTGGCACAGACTCGTTTCGGGTGACCGTCAGCGATGCCCCCAGTGGTTTCGCCATCCACGGTGTGGCCGGGTTGATCAATTTGCTTTCCTTCGGTCTGCTCGGAAGTCGCGGAGACTCTTCCACCAGCACCGTGGCGGTCACGGTCGCGCCGTTCACCCCGGCTAATCGCGCGCCGGTGATGAGCACACCGGTGGTGGGAACGCCGGACTCCGTGACGGGAGTGGTGAGCGGCAGTGTGAGTGCCACCGACGCTGACGGTGACACTCTGACCTACAGCGCTCCGGCGACGACAGGCAAGGGCGGTGTGATCATCGCTGCCGGCACCGGCGCGTTCACCTACACGCCCACTGCCATGGCGCGTAACAACGCCGCGGCCACCGGCGCGACAGCGGCGGATCTGCAGGACAGCTTCACCGTGACGGTCAGCGACGGACGCGGTGGCACCGCAACTGCTGCCGTCACGGTTGCGGTAAGTCCATCCGCGGGCTCAGCAACCCCGCTCGCGGCGTTCCCCGGGGCGGAAGGCTTCGGCGCGTACGCCACCGGCGGGCGCGGCGGCAGCGTCATCTATGTCACCAATCTCAATGCCAACGGCCCCGGCTCGCTGCAGTGGGCTATTGACCAACCCGGTGCGCGCTACATCCTGTTCAAGGTCAGCGGCCTCATCGACACCCAGATCCATCTCACCAACGGCGACGTCACCATTGCCGGCCAAACCTCACCGGGCGGTATCACTATCCGGGGTCTGGTCACCGACGAGAGTCCTTATCAGGACCAGGATGTGCGCGCTCCAGCAGATTTCGCCGAGAACTGGATCCTGCAACACATTCGAATCCGGCCGGGTGCCACCGGTCCGGCCGATGACGGACTGCGGTTGCGCTACACCCGCAATGCCATCGTCGATCACGTCTCCATCGGCAACGCCGTCGATGAGGCGATCGAGATCTCCTACTCCAACAACATCACCGTCCAGAACACCTTGCTCGCCGAAACGGTCGGCGGACATTCGTTCTATGGCGGAATCCTGATGAACTACTCGAACCCGGCCTACGGGTTCGGACTGGACAATGTCTCGTTGCATCACAACGTCTTCAACCGCATCGAAGGACGGCTGCCTGAGGGCAGCCGGGAGTCAGCCGCCGCGGCCAACTCCTACATGAACCTGGAGATGTCCAACAACTTGTATTGGGATCCGCGATTCTTCGTCGCCCTCGGCGTCACCTCCGGCGTCGCCAGCGGGGGTGCACGTCCGATCTACTGGAGACTCAACGCCGTCAACAACTTCTTCCGCACCGCCAACACCTTCCAGTACGGCATGTTTGATGACCAGATCCTCAACGTCGCTCGCAACGAACTCTTCATCAGTGGCAACAAGATGAACCTGTACCCGTCCCGGTCGGACTACCAATTGTTTTACTGCTGCAACGACTATCGTGGCGAGACCAGTCCGGATGGCACCTCGCGGCAGGCACAGGCCCGGACCACGCGGCACCCCTTTCCGGCCATCACCTACACGCCCACCGACCAGTTGCGCACCGTCCTGCTCAACACCGCAGGCGCCTGGCCGCGCGACCCGATGGATACCCGTCTGATGGGTTTCGTGGCCAGTAACACCATCTCCAGTGCGCCTTCGAACACCAACCCCGCGGGGGATGCGTTACTGCTGCCGTTCTCCGGCGCCGCACCGGTCGCGCCGGCCGATACCGATAGCGACGGCATGCCCGACACCTGGGAGATCGCCAAGGGGCTCAATCCCAATGTCGCGAACACCAACGGGACCGCGCTCTCCGCGGCGGGCTACACCGACGTGGAGATCTACCTGCAGGAGTTGTCCACCAGTCGGATCACCGGATGGGCCTAGCGTCCGGTTATTCTCCGGCAGTGACATCCGTTGAGGTCTTCGCCGATATTCTGTGCCCGTTCACCCATGTCGGACTTCGTACGTTGATCGACCGTCGCAGTGAGCGGGGCCTCAGCGAACCACGACTGCGCATCAGGGCCTGGCCTCTTGAACTCATCAATGGTCAGCCACTCGACCCGCAGCATATCGGCGCGGAGATCACGGCACTGCGCGCCTCGGTGCGGCCCGATCTCTTCGCCAGATTCTCGGTCGACACTTTTCCGGCTACCTCGATGGCGGGTTTCGCCCTGACGGCCGCGGCGGACCGCACCGGTGATCCGGTACTGATCGAGGATGTCGGAATGGCTCTGCGCAACGCGGTATTCGAAGAGGGCCTCGATATCGGTCAGCCGGAGGTCGTCGTACCCATCGCGGCGCGGTTCGGCCTCGAACCACTTGATGCCGACGCCACTGCCGCTGCGGTCCGTGCCGACTGGGACGAGGGCCGCGAACGGGGCGTGATCGGCTCGCCGCACTTCTTCACCGGCGACGATGGAAGTTGGTTTTGTCCCGGCCTAGCCATCAGCCGTGATGATGTCGGTAATTTCATCATCGCCTGGAAGCAGGGCAGCGAGGCCTTCGTCGACGGGGTCTTTGGCTGACGGGGTCTTTGGCTGAGCTACTGCGGGTGTGCCGCAAGATAATCGGCGACCGGAATGCGCGTGGTCTCCGCATATCCGATGGGCAACAACACATCTCCGGCGGTGGTGTTGTAGTAAACGTCCCACCGGTAGTAGCCGCCGAATGCCGCGGGATCGCCGCCAATCACTGTGGCGTAGTCACTGACTGCCCGGACATATTCGTTCGCATGGTTGTAGGCGTAAACGGCGCGGTCGCGGTTGGTGGCGAAACCATGGGCGGCCAGATAGCGGCCGGCCGCCATGATGGCATTGCGGGGAGCGTTCACATCGCCCTCGCCGTAAGCGGCCCAGGTCTGGGGCATGAACTGCATCGGCCCTTGAGCGCCGGCAGTACTGACCCCGGCAATGCTGCCGAGGCGGGTCTCGATGAGGTTGATGGCCGCCAGGTAGTTCCAGGCGACACCGGTGGCCGCCTCCGCTTCGCGATACAAGCCCAGTAGTTCTTCGGCCGGTGGCGGCGCGATGATGCGCCAAGGCGGCAGGGTGTCGGATCGCGGCGGTGCCATCGCGGCAAGTTGCCGACGGGCGTCGACGTTGAGGTCGTAGGCCTGCAGAAGTGCAGGGGGAATGCGCGGTCGAATGGTCGAGTCCCATTCGGGATGACGCCCGATGGCACGGTAGGCAACCTGTTGACGGCGTGCTGCGGCAACCAAGCCCGGCTCCGGCGTCGACGGATCGCGCAGAGCCAGTTCGTCGGAGATCAGGCCGTCGGCCAGTTGCACGGGGTCGACGGGCGGCGCTGCTGCTGACGTGCCACTGCCCATCCCACCCAGCAGTGCCATCACCATGACGAAGGCCGCCGCGGCCATCCGGTTACGGAACACTGAATACACCTTTCAGTCCCGACAATCGTCGCACCTACTCTTTGACGACGAGCACCGTCTCGAGCATCGGATCACCGCAGTAGGCGATGCGCGTACCGCTGCGTGCTTCGGCCTGCAAAGCGGCCAGCACCTTGGCGTTGATCCGCTCGCCGGGGGCCAGCGCCGGGATACCGGGCGGGTAGGGTGCCGCGGTCTCGGCGGAGATCCGGCCGACCGCGGCGGCAGCGGGAACCCGCTCGTGGTCGGCGAAGAAGGCGTCCCGCGGGCTCATCGCGGTATCCGGTTCGAGAGTCCAGGCGGTGATGGGAACCAACGCACGTGGCTCGCCCCGGTGCTCCTCGATGGCGCGGATGATTTCGGTGACCATGAAGTCGACGGTTTTGGGTGTATCGGCCAGGGTGATGACGGGGCAGAACGTGTCGCGGTCGGCGAACTCCAGATGTAGGCCTCTCTCCTCGAGTACGTCGGCCACCAGTTGTCCGTCGGCTCCGGTGCCTGTCAGGGTCAGCACGATCTTGGTGGGATCGTGCATCAGCAATGCCGGTGAGCGGTCAGCGATCTCGTGACCGACGACCCCGAGACCGGGTACCTGATGGAATCTGTCCCGCGCCTCATGAGCGAGCCGAATTGCCTGGTCGAGTAATTCAGTGCCGCGTTCCTGGAGCAGATCGCGGGCGAGGTCGATGCTGGCCAGAATGGCTCCTGACGGACTGGTGGTGTGCAATCCCTCGAAGGCGGCGTCGAGACGCTCGAGATCGATGCGCTCGCCCTGGGCCAACACCATGGAGGACTGGGTGAACCCGGTGATGTGCTTATGAATGCTCGTCACCAGAACATCGGCACCGGCCGCGATGGCATGCGGCGGCAACTCCGGGTGAAATCCGAGATGGGCGCCCCAGGCCGCATCGACTGTCAGCGGGATACCGTGCGCGTGCGCCAGTTCGGCATGTGCGGCCACATCCGAGACACCACCGACGTAGCTCGGTTCGACGAGCATCACGGCCTTTGCGTCCGGGTGCTGCTCCAACGCCGCCGCTACCCGACTGACGGGCATGCCGGCGGTCAGGCCGGTCTGCTCGTCGACATCCGGGCGAATCCAGACTGGTATCAGTCCGGCCAGAACGATGCCGAAGAACAGTGACTTGTGGATGGTGCGGGCCACGATCACCTTGTCGCCCGGCTTGCCGACGGTCAGGCAGATCGCCTCATTGCCGTGCGACGATCCCTGCACGGAGAAGCCGCACCAGTCGGCACCCCACAGTCCGGCGCCCAGACGTTCGGCCGCGACGAGTCGCTTGGTCGAGGCACGACGATTTTCGACGCCGCCGTAATGCGGAACGTCGAGTGCCAGGAAGTCGTCGATCAGATCCGGATTGCGCTTATGTCCGGGAACCGTGAACGGCGTACCGGCATTGGCCAGAAAGCTCCGGTATGCGTCGTACAACGGGGTTTCGCTCATCGCGGCGGTCCTCCAGCGATCGGCCACAGCAGAGCTGGGCGGATTACTTACGAGAGCCGCCCAGACCGCCGAGTGCGCGGGCAGGGCCCTTTACGTCATGCTCTGCTAGCTTAGCCCACCGGAGACCGATCGGAAGGACGCCACCATGGGTTCCCACTTGGCTGTCCTGGCCTCCCTGGCGCTCGCCATCTGCTTCAGCCCGGAAACCCTGGTGCTCGGTCTGGTCATCGCGAATGACCGGAAGGTGCCACGCCTGACTGCCTTCGCCTTCGCGATCGGCGCCGTTGCCGGCATCGCCTTTGCCACAGGTATCGGACTGTGGATTGCGCATGCCTCAGGTGCAGACATGGCCACTCGTCACGGTTCGTGGCCCGGGTTCGTTGTCCGGATTGTGATTGCCGCCGCCCTGCTGGTACTTGGCGCCTCGCGGGCGGTGAATGCGTTTCGGAAGAAGCCGATCTCGGACGTTTCCCAACCCGATCAGAAGCCAGGCACGTTGCGGGTTGCGCTGACCCGGCGATTTCCGAAGCTCATGTACCGCATGGACCCCGATGCCGATCTGACTGTCTCCCAGCGAATCGGCCGCGCCGGCTTGGCCGGCTTCGCGATCTGCGGGCTGCACCCGAAGGTGTTCCCGATCGCGATTGCCGCGGGGCATCAGATCGTTCAGATCGCCGATCCTTCCGAGCGCAGTCTGGGCATCGTGGTTTTCGCCGTGATCTCGGTTGTTCCGGCGGTGCTACCTGCCATCATCGAACTGGTGAAACCCGGTGCGATCACCGGTATCAAACAGGGCTACGAACGTGTCATGAAGGATCATGGTCGCTGGATCACCGCCGTGCTACTGCTGGGTGCCGGAGCATTCGTCGCCCACGATGCGTGGCGTTTGATGCCCGGGCGGTAGCGGACCATACGAAGGAGCGCACGATGCAGGTAGTCCTGGCCGATGAGGTCGAGCCGATCGTCGCTGGGCTTCTCGGCGGTATCTCGACCAGAAGTGGTCCGACTGTTGAGCAGGTGACGGTTCTGGACTCCATCACCCGGCATCTGTGGGGCCGGGACGATATCGACGTACACAATCTAAAGCCGCTATCGAGTGCCGAAGTCGCGAAGGCCCTTACCAGGCCGCAGGCGCGTCTACGTTTCGCCGAGATCATGATGACGCTCGAACTATGTCGGCATCCCATCTCGAAAGAACAGGTGGACCGGGCGCAGAAATACGTCGCGGCGTTGGGTATCGATGATGTGGAGATCGAGACAACCCGTACCGCCCTCGTGAAGGGCGCTGAGGCGGCCGCGACGGACCTGGAACGTTTCTATCAACAGATCCTGCCGGAGATCTCAGAGATCTCCCTTCGCGATCGTTACCTCCGTCTGGACAAGCCTGACCCGGCGCTTGCCGCCCGGCTCAGAAAATTGCGGGAACTTCCCGAGGACTCGTTGGGTTATCAGTACTTAGAGTTTTACCGCCGCAACAACATTGAGCTTCCCGGAGATGACACCCATCTTCCCGCCCACTACGTCAACCACGATATGAACCACGTCATTACCGGTTACGAGCCGACGGCACCCGGGGAGATCGCCAGATCAGGATTCCTGCTGGCGGCCAATGACTCGCACCATAACTGGCTCGAATTTCTGCTGACCCTGTCTATTCACGAATCAGGTGTGCTGAACCACGGTGACATCCGTGCGAAAGTGGCCACGCTGGATCGGGAGGGCGTTCCTGAGTTTCTCGGCGAAGGCCTCGAGCGGGGTGCCACATGCACGGTGGATCTCAGTCAGGTCGATCATCTCGCCATCGCACATCTGCCACTGGAACAGGTGCGCGAGAATTTTTCGGTCGCGCCACTGCGATCCGCGCCGATGTAACCACCCGTCTCACTGCAGGGCGATGATGGCCAGCTGCGCGAGCGCGGCGGCTAGCGCGAGGATCAGCAATACCGTCACCCGCGGGCTGGCATAGACGCGAATGAACGGCTGGGTCGGAAACGAGAAGGTCTCCTCGACGCCGAGCAACTTGTACTTGTGGGCGTCTTCGAAGGTGGGATCGACCACCATCTTCATCATGTCGCGACGCGAGCGGTAGCGCATGAAGCCCACGATGGACCACCCCGGATCCGGGCCCACCTTCCAGGCGTCGACGTAACCGCCGACTTTGCGCGCGGCCAATGCAGGATGACCGCCGTTTTTGATCAGTCGCGGCATGAACGCTTTCGAGTAGGCCTTCATCATGTCGCTCGCGGGAACCTGTGCCCCGGAGTCGGGGTCGGTCACCATGGTGTCGGGCACCCGCACCAGGTTGGCCATGACGAACTCCCGGCCGTCATCGGCTTCAAGAAATGTGCGCACGATCGACAGGTCGTTAATCTCGCCGGCGCCCTGGGCCTCGGCCTGGGCCAGCATGGTGTCGATCTCCGCCTGGGTCAGCGGGCCGCGCCAACTGTCATAGAAAAGGCGGAAAACCACGTAAAGCGCGGCTGCCACCAGCCAGACCCACCATCCGGACATGAAAATCTCCTCTCGGGCGTCGCGCCCAAGTGTGCCGGTAGTTGCCTCGGAAAGCATGTTCTGGGGTGCCGGGAACAAATCCTGCAGCCGGGTGGTTACGACTACTGACAACTTGAGTCGATCACACTCAACTGTTGGTTGACAGCTGACGCCGCCTCCAGCAAGCTTGAGTCTAGTTCGCTCAGATCAGCAGCGGTTATCAGAGAAATTCGTATCAGGGAATTACCTAGTAGGAGGAATACAACATGGCTCGTGCGGTCGGAATCGACCTCGGGACCACCAACTCTGTCGTCGCGGTTCTCGAGGGTGGCGACCCTGTCGTCGTCGCCAACTCCGAGGGATCCCGCACGACCCCGTCTGTGGTGGCCTTTGCACGTAACGGCGAGGTGCTGGTCGGCCAGCCCGCCAACAACCAGGCGGTCACCAACGTTGACCGCACGATCCGATCGGTCAAGCGCCACATGGGCACCGACTGGTCCATCGACATCGACGGTAAGCAGTACACCGCCCAGGAGATCAGCG
>Ga0164295_10003273_pt1 | contig 13055 bp, 9 predicted proteins | sample GEODES006metaG_FD_111798 | JGI IMG/M metagenome (GOLD analysis project Ga0164295, IMG submission 111798) | Oligotrophic lake water microbial communities from Sparkling Lake, Wisconsin, USA - GEODES006 metaG | ecosystem: Environmental > Aquatic > Freshwater > Lake | place: USA: Sparkling Lake...
AACAATAAAATTCCAATGCTATTAATCGATAAAAGAAACTTTTTCCAAGACACTATTTAAAATTTTATATTTACTCTAAAAACCGAATAAAATAGCTGAAAAAAATCATTTGAAGTGATTCCGTTTGGATTCGAACCAAAGACCTACTGCTTAGAAGGCAGTTGCTCTATCCAACTGAGCTACGGAACCAATAAATAAAAAGTCAATTTATTTAAATGTGTTAAACACTCCTAAATAAATTGACTAAGTCGGGGTGGCAGGATTCGAACCTACGACCTCTTGGTCCCAAACCAAGCGCGATACCGGGCTACGCTACACCCCGAAAATTAGTGCGGAGAGAGAGGGATTCGAACCCTCGGTACCGTTGCCAGTACGACAGTTTAGCAAACTGTTCCTTTCGGCCTCTCAGGCATCTCTCCTAGCCTTTAAGAGAGCACAAAAATAAGAAAATTATTTATATTTCTATAATCAAATGTCAATTATTTTACCAAATCGAAAGTTGAAACAGTTTTACCTTCCAAAATAGTGTGGCCCATCAAAAATAAATCTATATTTCTAGCCGCTTCCCTCCCTTCAGAAATACCCCATACCACCAACGATTGTCCTCTTCGAGCATCTCCAGCAACAAATATTTTATCTTGACTCGTTTGATAAGTAGAATCAGTGATTATATTGCCGCGCTCGTCTAAAGATATCCCCAGTGAATTAATTTCTTTTACTAAACTACCATGGTCAGTATGCAAAAATCCAGCTGCAATTAAAGCTAACTCACATGGTATTTCTCTATGATTAATGACTTTATTGACCATTTTTCCATCTTGTACTTCATACACAATATCACCAATAAGCAAACCTGTCAATTGACCATTTTCATCCTTAATGAATTCCTCTAAAGAAATAGACCATAAACGATCTACCCCTTCGTCATGTGAAGTTGATGTTCTTAACATATTTGGCCAATTAGGCCAAGGCGTATTGTCTGGCCTTTCAAAAGAAGGCTTAGGCATTACTTCGATTTGAGTGATGGATTTTGCCTTATGCCGATTTGAGGTTCCAACGCAATCAGAACCCGTATCGCCACCGCCAATAACAACCACATTTTTTCCAGTGGCTAAAATATTAGCATCAACATAAGATTCACCTTTATGGTTATGTAAAAGAGAAATATTTGCAACACGCTTATTTTGTTGAGATAAAAATTCCATTGCAGGATAAATGCCAATAGCGTCATTCCCTTTTGATTGAATAATACGTGGAGTAGTAGAACCTGTTGCAATCAAAATAGCATCAAAATCAGACTGTAATTTGGATAATTTAATTTCTGATCCAATTTGAACATTCGTTACAAATTTTATACCCTCCTTCTCCATCAAGTCAACACGTCTTTTGACAATATTTTTATCCAATTTAAAATCAGGTATACCATAGCGCAATAATCCTCCAATTTGATCAGCACGCTCATAAACAGTTACACTATGACCTGCTTTATTTAATTGACTCGCCGCGGCTAAACCTGCTGGACCAGAACCAACAATAGCCACACTTTTACCTGTACGCTTTGAAGGAACTTGAGGTTGAACCCAACCTTCTGAAAAAGCCTTTTCAATAATTGATTTTTCAATTAATTCAATAGCAACAGCTGGTTTATTAATTCCTAATACGCAAGATGACTCACAAGGCGCAGGACAAATTCTACCCGTAAATTCAGGGAAGTTGTTTGTACTAACTAAAATCTCATACGCGTATTTCCAATTTTCTTCATAAACAGCATCATTAAATTCAGGAATAATATTTCCTAAAGGACACCCACTATGACAAAATGGTGTTCCGCAATCCATGCACCTACTAGCTTGCTCTTTCGTTTCTAAAGGCGTCGGAATTAACTCAATTTCTAAATAATCATTAACTCGCTCAGTAATTGGCCTTTTAGTAGCAACTTTTCTATCAACTTCTAAAAATCCTGTTGGCTTGCCCATTTCCTCTATTTTTTTAATTCAATTTGAATATCAGTATACACTTTATTTTTATCATTCATCACATCTGTAATACTTAATTTTCTTACAGCTAATGCATTACGATAATCCGTTGGCATAACTTTTTTAAACTGATTTGATACAGAATCAAAATTATCCAATACAGATTTACCTTTAACCGAATGAGTAAAATCAATATGTTTTTGCAAAAACATTTTAATAATAACTTTATCTTCTTGGCTTAAATCCGTTATTTCAACCATTTCACGATTAACCTTAGACTCAAAAACATTTTTTTCATCTAACACATATGCAACACCTCCGGACATACCCGCACCAAAATTCCTACCTGTCTTCCCTAATATAATGACAATACCACCTGTCATATATTCGCAACCATGATCACCAATTCCTTCAACCACAATTTTAGCGCCTGAATTCCTTACACAAAAACGCTCTCCAGCCATTCCAGCTAAATATGCTTCCCCAGAAGTTGCTCCATAAAATGAAACATTTCCAACAATAGAATTTTCTGATGCTACAAATGTTGAATTCCTAAATGGATAAGCTATAATCGTAGATCCACACATTCCTTTTCCAATGTAATCATTTGAATCCCCTTCGATTTCTAATTTCAAACCTTTAACCGAAAATGCTCCAAAAGACTGCCCAGCCGTTCCACTAAATTTGAAGTGAATTAAATCTGATTTTAATCCCTTTTCTCCATATTTCTTAGTTATTTCATTAGATATAATTGTGCCGACAGTTCGATTGACATTTATAATAGGTAATTCAGCATACGTTTCTTTTTGATTGACTAAAGAATCTTTTGCTAACTCTAACATTTTCCAATCTAATTGATCAGCCATGCCATGATCCTGCTCTTCAGATTTATAGACAGGTACAGATGAATCCTGATTCCCGTATGATAAAATAGGTGAAAGATCCAAATTTTTATACTTCCAATGTGTTGATACATCTCGCATCTCCAAAAGATCTACTCGACCCACCATATCATTAATTTTTCTGAAACCTAATTCAGCCATTATTTCGCGCAATTCCTCTGCTAAAAAGTAAAACAAATGAACAACATGATCTGCATTACCAGTGTATAACGCTCTTAAATCTGGATTTTGAGTGGCAACGCCAACAGGACAAGTATTTAAATGACATTTTCTCATCATAATACATCCTGCTGTAACTAAAGCAGCCGTAGCCACCCCAAATTCTTCGGCTCCTAACAAAGCGGCAATTGCTATGTCACGACCTGTTTTGATTTGACCATCCGTTTGAATAGTCACTCGACCACGTAATTTATTTTTAACCAAGGTCTGATGTGTCTCAGCTAAACCCAATTCCCAAGGTAAACCCGCATGGCGAATGGAAGATAAAGGCGATGCACCCGTTCCTCCATCATAACCTGCAATTAATATATGATCTGCATGTGCTTTTGCCACACCAGCTGCTATTGTACCTACTCCTGCCTCAGAAACTAGTTTTACAGAAATCCGAGCTTCTCTATTTGCATTTTTTAAATCAAAAATCAATTGAGCTAAATCTTCAATCGAATAAATATCATGGTGTGGCGGTGGAGAAATTAAACCAACACCGGGCGTAGAATGCCTTGTTTTACCTATCCAATCATCTACCTTGTGACCAGGTAATTGTCCACCTTCACCAGGCTTTGCGCCTTGAGCCATCTTAATTTGTAGCTCAGTAGCATTGGTCAAATAATTCATTGTTACACCAAACCTACCAGAAGCGACTTGTTTAATACTGGAATTCATCGAATCACCATTGTCCATTTTCTGGAACCTTATTGGATCTTCTCCCCCTTCCCCTGTATTTGACTTGCCACCAATACGATTCATGGCAATAGCCAAGGTAGTATGAGCTTCATAAGAAATAGACCCAAAAGACATTGCACCCGTGGCGAAACGCTTTAGTATACCCTCAACAGGTTCCACTTCATCAATTGAGATCGACTTCGAGCTTTTAAATTTTAATAAACCTCTTAACGTAATGGCTTTATTTGCTTGATCATCAATTAATTTAGCGTATTTTTTGTATACGGAATAGTCATTTAATTTAGTTGCCTGCTGTAATAAATGAATCGTTTGCGGATTAAACAAATGCTCCTCACCTCTTTGCTTCCATTGATAAATTCCACCAACTTCTAATTTAGGATTAATCGATTTTAAAACTTCATACCCAGATTCATGCTTGATTAAAGCTTCTTTAGCTAATGTATCTAAGTCTACTCCCTCAATTCGTGAAATAGAACCTGTAAAATACATATTCACGACGGTATGGTCCAAACCTAAAATCTCGAAAATTTGCGCACCTTGATAAGACTGCAAAGTCGATATACCCATCTTAGAAAAAATCTTGAGCAACTCACCATTGACCGCTTTTATATAATTGTATTCTAATTTTTCATAGGACAAGTTAGGATCAACTAATTTGTTCTCCTTCATTAGCTTTATTGTCTCAAAAGCCATATAAGGATTTATCGCAGAAGCTCCATAACCTATTAAAGTTGCAAAATGATGCGTTTCCCAAACATCACCAGCTTCCAATATAATACCTACTTTTGCCCGTTTTTTGACACGTATCAAATGATTATGGACTGCACCCAAAGCTAATAAAGACGGAATAGGTGCATGAGATGAATCAATGCCGCGATCAGTCAGTAAAATAATCGAATAACCATCATCTACAGCATCTTCCGCATAGTTACAGATCCTCTCTAATGCTTTTTTCAGAACACCCGATTCATCAGAAGCTCGGAATGTCATGTGAATTGACTTAGTCTGAAACTTCTCATGATCAATCCAACGAATTTTTTCTACTTCTTTATTTCGTAAAACGGGTTGCTGTATTTCTATTTGCTTACAATGACTCGGACTTTCTTCCAACAAATTAGATAAACCTCCAATGTCGGTTAATAATGACATAACCATTCTTTCACGAATAGGATCAATCGGAGGATTAGTAACTTGAGCGAAAAGTTGCTTAAAATAGCTAGAAATATGTTGCGCTTTATCTGACAAAACAGCCAAAGGTGTGTCTATTCCCATAGATCCCAATGCTTCCTTTCCAGTTTCTGCCATTTGAGTTAATACAATACGAATATCTTCCGTTGTAAAACCAAAAATCTGCTGTCTTGAAATTACTTCATTGGATTTAGGCTGCTTATATTCACTACCAGCTTCAGGCAAATCTTCTACACGAATTTTATTTTCACGCAACCATTGGCCATAAGGTTGCTGTTGGCAAATAACTTCTTTAAGTTCTTCATCAGGAACAATACGTCCTTGCTCCATATCTACCACAAACATTTTTCCAGGTTGCAAACGCCCCTTTGATACTATGGTAGCTGGATCTAAATCTAAAACGCCAGCTTCAGATGCCATAATCACATGATCGTCATTGGTAACCCAAAATCTGGATGGTCTTAAACCATTTCGATCTAAAGTAGCCCCAATCAGCTTTCCATCAGTAAATGAAATACTTGCAGGACCATCCCAAGGCTCCATCATAGCTGCATGATATTCATAAAAATCTTTCTTATAAGATTCCATGGATTCATTACCATCCCAAGCTTCAGGAATAAGCATCATCATTACATGAGGCAAAGACCTACCACTCAGATATAACATTTCTATCGCGTTATCTAAAATAGCTGAATCAGATTGCCCTAAACTACAAATAGGCAAAATCATATCTAATTCTTCCTGCGAAAAATATTGACTAGAAAATAACGCTGATTGCGCTTGCATCCAAGATGAATTACCTTTTACTGTATTAATTTCCCCATTGTGTGCGATAAAGCGAAAAGGCTGAGCCAACTTCCATTCCGGAAAAGTATTTGTCGAAAACCGAGAGTGTACAATCGCTAAGGCCGATGTGAAATTATCTTGAAATAAATCGATAAAATATCCGGGAACCTGCATCGTGGTCAACATACCTTTGTAGATAATTGTTCTACAAGACATGGAAGCGAAATAAAATTTATTTTCTAAACCACGAATAGTTTCATTCAATAAATTAGAAACATACTGCCTAAACACATAAAGCTTACGCTCAAATTCTATTTCAGTCTTACAAGAAACGGGTTTTTCTATAAATATTTGGTATATATTGGGTTCAGAATCACCTGAATCGGCTCCTAAAATTTCTGTATTGTTTACCGGCACTAACCTATAACCCAAAATCGACAAGCCTAATTTTTTTGCTTTACGATCAATTACTTCTTTACATTCATTAATTAAAACTTCATTTTTAGGAAAAAAAGCCATCCCAACCCCGTAGTTTCCAAGTGATGGCAATGAAAACTTTAATTTTCGAGATTCTTCTAAAAAAAATTCATGGGGTATTTGAACAAGAACACCTGCACCATCTCCAGAGTTAGGATCACATCCACAAGCTCCGCGATGATCCATTCTGATCAACATTTTGATTGCATCCTGGACAATTCTATGAGATTTTATTCCTTTTAAACTAGCAACAAAACCTATTCCACAAGCATCATGCTCAAACTCTTTCCGATACAACCCTTCTCCAGACACCTTAATCTCCATAATAAAATATAATTATTCTTATAAATAAAAAAAATAAACCTATATCAAAAAATAGGTATCAAACGAAAATTAAAATATTAATTACAAGTATTTCAAATTTAATCAAAAATTAATTTGGCCTATATTAATAAAGACAAAATATTATTCGGTTAAACAAATATCAAAAATGAAGAATAAATAATCTTCTAAGAATCCAATTTATTAATAATCGTCTGATTCATTTTCTGAAAAACCGCCATCAAATTCTTGCTCTTCATCATCAGAATCTTGAAAATCATTTTCTAAATCATTCAAATAAATAGCATCAACAGCTTCTTTAACTGTATTTAATAAGGTGAAATCCTCAATTTTAGCTAAGTCTAATCGATCTTGAATTTCTTCATTTTTCGTTACGACAGCAAATATCCCCATTTCATTCGTACAAATTTTTGTACCCTTTCTAATACAACTAACTCCAAAACCGTCCATTTCAGTTACAGAGTCTATATTTAAAATCATATTAGCAAATTCCTTTTTAAATAAATTACGAATGATTAACTCCAACTCTTCTATATTTGTTTGGGTCAAGTTAGATTCATTCCAAGTAATGATTGCATAACTTTCATTTTGCTCTAAACTATAAAATGGATTACTGGGCATGGCTAAAAAATAAATTTACGTTATTGAATATTCGATTGTGTATATCACTTTGATCTTCTTTATGAAATGCTAATCCAGTAATTTCTGTAAATAAAAGAATATAACGTTCAGAAATTTCTTGGACAAATTCATCCGTCAAGACAGGTATTTGTTGGCCTTCTTTGCCTTGAAAGTTATTTTTTATCAACCATTCTCTGACAAACTCTTTAGATAATTGTTTTTGTGGCAGACCTTTAGAAAATAAATCCTCATAAGGTTCTAAATAAAAATAGCGTGATGAATCAGGAGTATGAATTTCATCCATTAGCATGATGTTATTTTGATAAAGCCCAAATTCATATTTAGTATCCACTAATATCAGTTTTTTATCCAAAGCCATTTGTTGGCCTCTTTTAAAAAGCAAATGAGTTTTTTCAACTAATTGATTTAAGAGATCTTGGGAAACAATATTTTGATTGACAATTTCATCTAAAGAAATATCTTGGTCATGTCCTTCATGCGCTTTTGTTGTTGGCGTAATGATGGGTGAAGGTAACACCTGATTTTCTACTAGCCCATCAGGCAATTCAACACCACAAACTATTCTTTTCCCTGATGAATATTCCCGCCAAAGATGACCAACCATATAATTCCTGATGACCATTTCAATGGGAATGGGCTCACATTTAATGCCATATGACGCATTTGCATCTGGAATTGAAATCAACCAATTAGGAACGATATCTCGAGTAGCATTTAAAAAATGAAAGGCAATTTGATTTAACACTTGGCCTTTAAAGGGGATTAATCTAGGTAACACTACATCAAATGCCGAAATACGATCAGATGTAATCATCAACAAATGATCACCAAAGCCATAAACATCACGGACCTTTCCACGATAAAAAGAAGTTTGATTAACAAATTTGTACTCTTTTGACATGTATTTATTAATTAATAAGATAGAAACTTTTCATTTTTTCTTAACAAATCTAGCATCCATTTTGAATCTTTCGTTGTCAATATTTTGTTTGCAACTGTATTTTCATCAGATGCAACATCCGATTTTCTTAATTTATTTACAGAGATGAAAGAAAACAATTCATATAATTTAGTTAACGTATCTTTTTCAGGATATAATTTTAAACCTTCTCTCAGTATTGATTTAGAACTTTCTTGTTGATTAATTTGACTTAAAATAAAACTTTTCAAAATATAATCATCAGATGATTTCAAACTGGAATTTATTAAAGAGGTCGGTCGTTTTACTGACAACAATACCTTTGTTTTATAAAGACTTTCATTTCTGAAAATATACTTTTTTTCAATCAAATTAACCAAAGAAAAAGCTTTATTATAATCTTTCGACAAAATATAAAGATTGACTTTATTTACCTCAGTATTAAAACTATATCCCAAACCAGAATATAAATTCTGATAGAATAATATCAAAATGTAAAAAAATGTCGAAAACACTATAATTTATTTTAAAACTTGAAACTTAAAAGAAGTATCCACAACTATTAAAATCATTAACAAAAATAATAAATATATGCTTAATTGATTAATTGAGAACCAATTTTCTCCCATTGACAAAAAAGTATTTTTGTTAATAATTAAATCCATTAATTCATTTTGACTCTTTACAAAAACTGTTTCACCTTTGAGCTTTATCAAAGAAAGATTAGTAGGTAAAAATTTTAAATGGTAAAGAGGCCTAACTTTTCTAAAATCGACATGATTGATAAAATTAAGAAACACTTTATTATTCGCTTGCGGAATTAATACTCCCAAAGAGTCTGAAAGAGGATTAAAAACAGATAATGAATAAAGTACATCAGGATCACGCTTCTGCATAAAATTAATTACCGCATCAATTTGATTTTCATTAATTCCATTTAGTTCAAAATCCTTCGAAACCACAACGATCTCTTTTACATTATTCGTTGGCCTAATCATATAATCAATGCTCAAGTTATTTACAAAATATAACAGGATGTTGAAGATTAATAAACGTAATAAAAATTTAAAAAATAGTAAACCAGATAAGACAAAAAGTTTAGAGGATACTAGATAGTACCTAATTAGTATAAAAGCCTGAAAACTAATAAATAAAAAATTACCCAGAAATAAGAACTTTAAGAAAATCATTCAATTAGCCTTTAAACAAATTAAAACATAATTAGTACTTTTACTTGAGTTTATAAATTTAAGCATGGAAATTCATAAAAGTAAACGATTAGATAATCTAAAGTATGAAATTAGAGGACCGGTCTATGAAAAAGCTTTAATTCTTCAGAATCAAGGTTACAAAATTACATCTTTAAATATTGGAAATCCTGCAACTTTTGGATTTGAAACTCCAGATGAAATTGTTCATGATATTATTGTAAATATACGAAATGCGCAAGGATATGTAGATTCTAGAGGACTATTTGCCGCTAGAAAAGCTGTGATGCAATATTATCAAAATGGTGGGGTAAAAAATATATTAATTGAAGACATCTACATTGGAAATGGAGTCAGTGAATTAATCTCATTAGTCATGATGGCATTATTAAATACTGATGATGAGGTGTTAATTCCATCACCGGATTATCCACTTTGGACTACTGTTGTTGAATTGGCAGGAGGAAATGCAGTTCATTATGAATGTAGTGAAGAAGACGAGTGGAATCCAAATTTGGCTGATATTGAATCAAAAATAACTTCAAAAACTAGAGCAATCGTTTTAATTAATCCCAATAATCCAACGGGTGCGGTCTATTCTAAGCAAATTGTTGACGGCATTGTTAAAATAGCTGAAAAGCATAAACTTATTTTATTTTCAGATGAAATTTATGATAAAATAATTTATGATGATTGCGTTCATCATTCCGCGTCTGGATTAAGTGATGACATATTAATCGTGACCATGGGTGGTTTGTCAAAAAACTATCGCGCGGCAGGATTCAGAGGAGGTTGGATGATTTTAACTGGAGCAAAGCATAAAGCAAAATCATATATTGAGGGATTAAATTTCCTATTTAGTACTCGATTATGTGCCAATGTTATCACCCAATATGGAATTCAAACGGCACTTGGCGGTTATCAATCAATCGATGATTTAGTTAACCAACCCAATGGGAGATTATATCGGCAAATGAATTTAGCTTATGAGAAATTAAATTCAATTCCAGGAGTAAGCTGTGTCAAACCTAAGGGTGCACTGTATTTATTTCCTAAAATAGATTTAACCCAATTTACATTTGAAGATGATAATCATTTTGTCATGTCATTGCTTGAAGAACAAAAAATTCTAGTAGTAGGAGGCAGAGGATTTAATTTCATCCCTAACAATCACTTTAGAATTGTTTTTTTACCTCATGTTGAACAATTGACCATTGCATTAAACAAAATTGCTATTCATTTCGATAATTATAGAAGATGACATTCAGCCAATTTTCAAGAAAGCAAAAATTATTCATATTTCTTTTCGGCATTTTTCTTACGAATGCTATCATTGCAGAAATTATTGGAGTAAAAATAGTTAGTATTGAAAAAACATTGGGGTTTGCACCCTTACAGTTGATGACATTTTGGGGAGATAAATGGGATTTGAATCAAACTGCTGGAGCTTTAAATTGGCCTTTAGTATTTATTACCTCTGATATAATCAATGATTATTACGGCAAATCTGGAGTAAAATTCATATCCTATACTACGGCATTTTTCATAGCATTTGCTTTTTTAATAATCTATACAGCTACTTTATTGGTACCGGCTGACTTTTGGATTGAAGTCAACAAAGGAATAAACATTAATGAAGCTTTTAGTCGTATATTTAGACAGGGCTTAGGGATCATTACAGGATCGCTAACAGCCTTTTTATTTAGTCAAATCATCGACGCTACCGTTTTTGAGAAAATAAAAATGTCGACAGGCAATAAACATATTTGGTTAAGAGCTACAGGTTCAACATTAATATCCCAACTAATTGATAGTTTTTTAGTTATAGGAATTGCATTTTACGCTTTTGGGGACTGGAGTATAAGTCAATGGATAAATGTATCTCTGAATAATTATTTTTATAAATTTTTCATAGCCATACTTTTTACTCCCCTACTGTACTTGGCACATTATTTAATTGAACAATACTTAAGAAAGGAAACAGATTAATTTTGCCTTTTAATGTTATCAAGAATAATACCGGCTGAAATAGCTACATTTAAGGATTCAGCCTTTCCCCAACTAGGAATTTTAACCAAGCCTGTTAAAGCACCTTTCACTTGACTTCGAATTCCTTCCGATTCATTTCCAAATACGACAAAACCATTCGAAGGAAATTCATATTCGTGTACATTTTTACCATCCAAACTAGCTCCTATCATTGGAATCCCATTAAATGAATCTAAAAATTCAAATAAATCTACATACAAAAACTTCATGCGATGGAAAGAACCCATAGAGGCGGAAATAACCTTAGGGTTATAGTACTCTGTAGTATCCATCGAACAAACTAATTGATTTATTCCATACCAATCACAAATCCTAAGTATCGTGCCCAAATTACCGGGATCGCGTATTCCATCAAGAACCACTGTGTAACCACGAGTAAAAGAAAAATCGTTTAGTGAGAATATTTGTGAGTGTACAATCGCAAATCCATATTCATTTGTGGTTAAACTTGAATATTTAATCACATTTCTTTCTGATTCATAATATATAGGAATATTGCCAAAATTTAAATCAGATTGAATTTCTTTATGATTCAGCACAATAAATTCGATCTTAAATGATGAATCTAATAATTCACGTATTCCCTTCTCCCCTTCTACTAAAAATAGATTATTATCAATTCTCCCTTTTTTTGAATGTAGGGAATTGATTAACTTTATTTGATTATTAGATAATGTCATTTGAAAATTGCTCAATTATTATTCTTACCGATTATCATATTCCTTATAACGTCTTGTTCTGGGTACAAAAATTACCGTATTCCTTACTCAACTGTCAATGAAATTAAATTACAAGGACAAAAAAAAATTAAATTAGACGAAATAAAATCAAATATAGCGGGTTTAAAAGAAAGCAACCTAAATTATTTGTCAGTTAAATACAGTTCTTACTTAAGAGACAAAAGAAAAACGAATGATTCCACAAAATCAATTAAAAAGTTTTTCAAATTCTTTAATCGAAATCCAGTAGCATTTAATCCCATAAATTTCGAAAACAACAAATTAGCCTTATTGAAATTTTACCGCAATAAAGGTTTTTTAAAGACTCAAATAGCCTACTCAATTGATACAATAAGTATAGAAAACAAATTGGTCAATATTTCGTATAAAATAATCGAAGGTCCTGAAAGTATATTTACTAAAGAAGATTCCATTATTGCCAATAACACCATCATAGAGAAAGAATTAAGAAACTATATTAATCAGTATAGCTTACTTCATAAATATTCGAATTTAGACCTAGATTTATTAAAAAAGGAAAAAGAAAGCCTCTCCAATCACTTTAAAAATTTAGGTTATTTTAATTTTTCACCCGACTATATAGGAATAAAAATCAATGACCTTAAAGACACAAGTTTAAATAACATTAGTTTAATTTATCAAATCCCAAACAATAAATCCCTCGTTACCAATCTTGCTTATGACCGATTATTTAGATTTGGCCCAATTGATTTCAAAGAATACAATGTCATCAGCGAACAATCTGAATCAACGATAAACCAAACTTCAAGATTAACTCCTCAATTGAAAAAATTAATTTCGATTCATGAAGGTGATTTATTTTCAATTGACAAAACGACACATAGCCTACAAAATATATACGAAACAGATCAATTCAAATCAGTTTCTATTCAATATGACACAAATTCTACTCGGCTTTATCC
>Ga0164295_10003276_pt1 | contig 13048 bp, 5 predicted proteins | sample GEODES006metaG_FD_111798 | JGI IMG/M metagenome (GOLD analysis project Ga0164295, IMG submission 111798) | Oligotrophic lake water microbial communities from Sparkling Lake, Wisconsin, USA - GEODES006 metaG | ecosystem: Environmental > Aquatic > Freshwater > Lake | place: USA: Sparkling Lake...
CATATTTTAGATGGTGATGCTGTGCTTTTTAATCGTCAACCAACTCTTCATAGAATGTCTATGATGTGTCATATTGCTAAAGTTATGATGAAGGGAGATACTTTTAGAATGAATGTTGCCGATACAAAACCATACAATGCTGATTTTGATGGTGATGAAATGAATTTACATATGCCACAAGATGACGAATCCGAAATTGAGCTTAAGACTTTGGCTGCAGTAAAGTATCAAATTATTAGTCCTGCAAATAATAAATCTATTGTTGGTATTTTTCAAGATTCATTATTAAGTACTTATTTATTTACACGCGACGCTATTAATTTTAACTCTCGCACATCAATGAATTTAATGGCACATCTTAGAACTATTGATTTAAAAAAAATTAATTTTGATGAACAACTACGAAGCAGTTTTTCATTATTAAGTCAAATTATTCCAAATATTACTTTAAAATATAAGACAAAGCAATACAATGAAAAGGAAGATTATAGCAAATCAAATAATGTTTTAGAAATTAATAAAGGAACTATTAAGCGCGGTCATATTGAGAAAAGTATTTTGGGTGATACAACACGAGGATTAATTCATCGAGTTTATAATGATTATGATGTTGATGCTGCATGCGATTTTATTAATAATTTACAAGATATTGTAACAGAATATATGAAAGTTCATGGCTACAGTGTAGGAATTAGTGATCTTATTGCCGATAAAGAAACAAATGATAAAATTAATGAAACAATTAATAAGAAAAAAATAGAAGTTAAATCTTTAATAGATGAAACACATTTGGGTATTTTTGATAATAAAACTGGACGTTCCAATGTAGAAGAATTTGAAACACGCATTAATAATATTTTAAATAAAGCTTCTTTTGAAGCCGGTAAATTAGGTCGTGAAAACTTAAATAGCACTAATCGTTTTGTTATTATGGTAAATGCTGGTTCTAAAGGAAGCGACTTAAATATATCACAAATGATTTCTTGCTTAGGGCAACAAAATGTAGACGGAAAACGAATTCCTTATGGATTTGAAGATAGAACACTACCGCATTATACTAAATATGATGATTCTCCAAATGCTCGTGGATTTGTAGAAAATTCGTTTATTGGTGGATTAAATCCAGATGAACTATTCTTCCATGCTATGGGTGGTCGCGTAGGTTTAATTGATACAGCTTGTAAAACAAGTCAAACTGGATATATTCAACGACGACTGATTAAAGGATTAGAAGATTTGATGGTTCATTATGATATGACTGTTCGTAATAATAAGAATAAAATTATTCAATATAGTTATGGTGGTGATAATTTTGATCCAGTAAGAGTTGAATCACAACAAGTTCCTTTTGTTTCTATGACTATTGAAGAAATATACGGTCATTATCAAATGCCAAACGATTATTCTAAAGATTCGCTTTATGGAACATTATATACAAAACAAGCATATAGTAAATTTAAGAAACAAAAATCCGAATTAGATAAAAAGTGTAAATATTATATTGATTTCATACTTAAGGCACGCGATGATGTAATTGAAAAAATATTTAATCGACTTTATAAACCGTCAGTAAATGTTCCTGTATCATTTACTCATATTATTAATAATATTGCCGGCAATCAAGAAGAAAATGTAATCATAGATATTACACCTTTAGAAGTCTTTGAAATTATTGAGGCTAATTTTGAAAAATTGAATATGTTAAATTATTGTAAACCAAATGAATTATTCAAAGTATTATACTACTATTACTTAAGTCCTAAAGATTTGTTAATGCATAAACGATTAACTCGTAAATCGATTGATATTTTAATAACAATAATTAACAATGCGTATAAAAAAGCACTAGTAGCACCAGGAGAAATGGTTGGAATGATTGCAGCGCAAAGTATTGGCGAACCTACAACACAATTAACATTAAATACATTTCATTTTGCCGGTGTTTCTTCCAAATCTAATGTGACTCGTGGTGTTCCTCGCATTGAAGAAATTTTATCATTAAGTGATAATCCAAAGAGTGTATCATGCACAATATATTTAAATAAATTGGATTGTTATGACCAAAATAAAACAAAAGACTATATTTCTAAGATTGAGAATACAAAATTGCGAGCCCTTGTTGAGTCAATAGAAATTTGCTTTGACCCCGACGATTTAAATACATTAATTAGTGAAGATATTGATTTAATGAAAGAATATAATGAATTTGAAAAACTATTAGATGACTGTAATTCTAGTTATGACACTAGCAAAGATAAATCAAAGTGGATTATTAGAATGTATATGAATAAAATAGAAATGTTAGATAAAAATATTACTATGGATGACCTACATTTTGCATTAATGAATAGTTATAATAATTTAACTTGTATGTATACTGATTATAATTCCGAAAAATTGATTTTTAGAATTCGCATTAATAAAAATCTTCAACTACTAAAGAAAAAGAAGAATAAAAATATATTAGAATCACTTGACCAGAGTGATGAAATATATTTATTAAGAAATTTACAAGAAGAGTTGCTAGATAACTTAATTTTACGTGGAGTTAAAAATATTGATAAAGTAACATTGCGTAAAATTTCAGATAATTTTGAAGAAATTGATACAAAATATATTAAAAAAGATTTATGGGTATTAGATACATTAGGAACTAATTTATTAGATATTTTAGCACTTGATTTTGTAGATAAAACACGAACTACTTCAAATCATATTATAGAAATCTATGAAACATTTGGTATTGAAGCTGCTAGGCAAAGCATATTTGATGAATTTTCAGAAGTGATTGAGTTTGATAGCACATATATTAATTATCATCATTTAATTATGTTGGCAGATAGAATGACATGTAATGATAAGATGGTTTCTATTTTTAGGCATGGTATTAATAATGATGATATTGGTGCTATTGCTAAGGCTTCTTTTGAGGAAACTCCTGAAATGTTCTTAAAAGCGGCAAAACATGGCGAGTTAGATAATATGAAAGGTGTATCGGCAAATATTATGTGTGGTCAACAAGGATATTATGGAACCAATTGTTTTAAAGTATTAGTTGACAATGACTTCTTGATGTCTATTAAACCACAAGCACCTTCTACACATACTGAAGATACTAGCGATGAACAAGCACTATTAAATCAAATAAGTAGTGAAACTCCTAATGAATGTAGCACAAATAGTTTATTGATTGAGTCAAGTGTTGCTTCTATTAAAAATATTAATAATGGAACAAGTGATGATTATGAGTTAGATTTTTAAATATTTCATTTATTAAAACGGGGGCAGATGTTATAAATATTTATTACATGTTATAAATATTTATAATTAAAACATTATGAACTTTTTTTATCTTGAATTTCTTCACAAAGTCCAGTTTCTTTATTTTTACGAGTTCCATTTGGACAACGTTTGCTTCTTGTTTTTGTTTTTGTTTTTGTAGTATTTTTCTTTTCTTGTTTTTCAGTTTTTTTCTTTATGTCTTCTTGTTTTTTGGCTTCTTTTTCTTGTTGTTTTTCATCTTTTTTCTTTTGTTCTTCTTGTTTTTTAGCCTCTTTTTCTTCTTGTTTTTTAGCTTTTTTATCTTTTGCAATTTGTTCTTTAGTATTTAAACCATAATTATTTATATAGTCGCCTAAAACATCTTTAAAATTTGCATTTGCTATTTCATTTTGTAATTTACTTCGTAAGTCGTCTTCGGCATAATATTGTAAATCTTCATCAATATTAAAAACAACAGATGAAGCATTTCTAATTAATTGATAATTAGGTAATTTTTTTATATCATCAGATAGATGAACGGGATTTTTTAAAAAAAAATATTCATTATTTCTACTTAAATGAAATATAATAAAGTTTTCATTGGTAATAGGTTTAAAAACAGTAACATTACATAATAATATAATAGGTAATTCATATTCTTTTGATAGTAAATATATATCAATATATGTTACATAATATTTATTACTTAATATACAATTTTTCATAGTTTCTTTTTTTTCTTCAGGTGTTTTTTTTTCTATAACTTTTTCTATAATTGCTTTTTTATTATTTTTTAATAAAATAGCACATAAAGAATCAAAATTACTATTATTTATATATAAACTAATTAATTTTTCTTTCAATTGTTCAATAGTTAAATTAATATACTTTTTATTATGATATTTGATTATTATTAAAATTACTTGAAAAGTACATATGTTATATGTATCTTCTGAATCAATTTTATCTATACGATATTGTAATTGGTAAATAGCATTTGTAAAATAAAGACGTAAGGGTTCTTCTTTTATTATATATTTTTTTAAACGACAATAAGGATAGTTTTTATCTCTAAAATCATCTATATAAGTTAGTCTTTTATCTAATTCTTCGGCTTCAGCTTCATCTTCAACTTCAGCTTCAGCTTCATCTTCAACTTCAACTTCAACTTCATCTTCATCTTTGCCTTTGGTTTCATGTTCTTTATTTTTTTGTGATTGTTTTTCTAATTCTGCTTGAGCTTGCATTTTGTTATGTTTACTTTTAGAAATTAGTGCTGTATCATGTTTATCTATGTCGCTTTTTAAATTTAAAATATTATCTGTATTTTCAAATCCCGATGTTTCAAATGTATCTGTAATATAGTCATTATTTTCTATTTTAATATATTGTAAGTCTTTTAAAAAATCTTGGGTCAATGATGATTGAAATAATAAAAGTTCATTAGCTGTAATATTATATTCTACTGAACCATAACTATATACATTGCTATTTTCAAAAATAAAATTTCTGAATTTGTTGTATCTAACAAATTCATCAGATAAACGAGTGTAATATAATTCTTCGTTTTTTTCTTTATTTATTAAATTAATTCTCGGTATTATTAATGAACAAGTTCCATTTATTTTTTTACAAATAATATTTTCTGGACATTCATCTTCATCTTCATCAAAACAAGAAGATAGTTTTATTTTATTTATAATTGGTTCCATATCTGAAAATATAATATAATCGGCTCCTATGCTTTTTAATATATCATAACAGTTTGAAAGCTTATCTAAATACAACATTGAATTATTATTTATAATTCGCAACAAGTCATCTTTTTTTGCATTATTTTTGTTAATATTTAATATTTTCTTAAAAGTGTTTTTAAAATTATTATAAAATAATGTTTCTAATTTAATATTACTTATTAAATCGGCTTTGGGATTATTTTCAAAATATTTAGTTTGTATTTTTTTATCAACAAAAATATAATCCTTATTTTCTATTAATTTTAACTCATCATCCCTATTTTGCTCTGGTTCTTTTAATCTAACAAATTGATTACCTGAAGTAAGAATACCAACTATTACTCCTTGTTCTTGTATTTTATATAACGGCTCGCATTTGATTTGTTTATTACTTTTTGTATATATATTTCTTAATAATTCTTTTGTATTAGTATAATCATTATAGTCTTCATCAGACACTTCATCTATTAGTTTGTATGAAAGTTTCTCATATTTACTTTTACTTGATAATGCTGATGGATAACATGGAATAAATCCATGCTCATAACTACCATTTATATTTTCTTTTTTTATTGTTACTCCAATAACTTTATTATTATAATCCATAATTTGATTAGTAATTTCATAGTTTTCTTTCATTTCTTCTGTTAAAATTTCAATAACATTGTCCAATGAAATATTTGGTGTAAAATTATAAGTTGTAGTGTTATTACGAATACAATCATTATTTATTGTGTTCATAATTTTTCTTAAAATTAGCTTAAAATTTTCTAAATTACTATTTTTTTCTGTAAGATTAAATGTGAATAATTTTTCTGTTGGTAATGTATGTTGATTATTTATTAAATATATAGGTTCAAACATGTTGTCTTTTTTAATTAATAATAAATTTTTTTTATTACCATTTATAGATTCATTGCTATAACTTTGCTTTGGGCATATAATTTTAATATTATCCGTAGCATCTTCACTTGTAATATCTAAAATAATTAAATTAAAATTTACCTCTTTTGGAAAAAGCAAAGGATTTTCTATACAAATAATATCCCATAAATATGTATAATCAATTGTTAAATCACTATCTAAATATCGTAAAAAATTTTCATAGCTATTAATTATTTTTTTAAATAAAATAATTTTATCACTTTCACTGCCTATATTTGGATTTGGATTTTGTTCAATTGACGGTTTTATAATTTTTTGGTAAAATGTGCTAGATTCATATTTAGTAATATTTATTGTACCAATAACTTCATTAAAATTTTTAGATATAAAAATATGCGGTAAATTACCATTATTATACTTCATAAAACTATCAATAGTAATAGCATTTTTAATAATATTTTTCATTTCACTAATAGTGATTGCTTTTTTTTCATTTTTACCTTTTGGTTTAACTGTTGTTTCAAACACGTTAGCAATACATGCAATAAAAGATTGATTTTCACTATTTTCTACTCCATAACGCAATAAACAATTATGATAAGGTTTTAATAAATTTGGTGCTTGTTTTGTCACGCAATCTAAATTATCAAATTGTAATAGTTTTTGAACACTTATTGGAAGAAAACCCAATTTGTTTTTTTCTAATGGAAATTTTTCTGGTCCTTTAATGTAATTAGAATTTTCTTTTTTTTGCTCGCTATTAATTGTATAATCTAAATTTATACATTTCTCTCGGCGCTCTTGTTGTTGTGTTTTCTTATTTTTTTTACCATCTTTATCATCAATCTCAAAAAATTTGCTGTTAAAGCAACAAGGTAAGCAAAAACTTTTACCATTAATCTTTCTATTATGTTTTTCATCTAAAAATCCAGGAGCATGATCTATATAATTTTTATTTGTGTCTCGATGATATCTAGGTTCATCAAATTCAATTATGTTTCCATTTTTATTTTTTTTAGAAAAAATAGTTCCATATTTTTTACTTTGTACTTCTTCGTGAGATAAACTTACATTATTTGATAAATCCCAATATCTTGGACAAATATAATAATATTTTTCACCGGGTTTTGTTCCATATTCAATGCTTTCTGTATACGAAGTTCTATGATTATCTTTAATAAACTTATATTCTTCTTGAGTCAATATAACGGGTTGTTTTTTCATATTTGCTTGACATAGTCGCGAATATTCTGTATAATATTTATTTTTATCAGTACTAAATAACATTGGTTCTTTATTTATTAATCGTTTTAATATGGGATTGCTTTTTCCTGAATATTCTTTAAAATCTTCTTCATCAACCTCCTCTTTTTTTACATCTTCTTTTGTGTCTTCTTTTACATCTTCTTTTACATCTTCTTTTACATCTTCTTTTGCATCTTCTTTTGCATATTCTATAGTATCTTCTATAGTATCTTCTATATTGTCTTCTTCAGTTATGTCTTCTTCATTTAAGTCTTTTAATGTTTCTGTGCTTTTGATAACTATGTCTTCATCTTCATTTTTGCCTTCATCTTTGTCTTCATCCTCGTCTTCGTCTTCATCTTCATCTTCGTCATCTTCATCTTCATCTTCATCGTCTTCGTCTAATAATATATTTAATAAATCATTATTCATTGAACTTGTTTCATTTTCATCTTCGTCTTCGTTTTCTAACAAATGAGCAACATTTTTTACAATATCTTGATTTTCAGCATTTGTGACTTCTTCTAAAATTTTCTCTTTATCTTCTTTAGCTGGTGGTATTTTTTTGCACAAATTTTTAATATTTTGTTCCAATGAACCATCTTTTAATTGATTAAATAAAATTTTAACAATAGAATCAATATACACATCAAGTACTTCTAAGTAATTAATGGCATCAATATTTTCTATAGTGATTGAGAGATTAGTTGAAGTAGTTTTTTTAAATGTTGTTGCAAATCCCGGGTTGTTTTTAATAGTTAATTTTTTATAATTAAATGTATTTTGAACCAATTTTAAAGAGTTAATAACATTTATTAACATTGCTCTTGATTCTTCATATGTCATTTTATAATTTTCTTCTAATTTGCTTAATATTTCAGTTTCTGTAAATTTTTGTTTAATGAGTTCAATTATAAATGATTCTTCTGAGTTCATTAAACTAAAATTCGAGACGTGCTTATAGCGCGTTGTTATTTCTTTTGTATCCTCTTTTATTACATTAAATAAAAAACTTTTGCAATTACTTATATTTTTTAAACTAAGACTTCCTTTAATATTAATATTATAAACATAGTTAATTGAATTTACTTCAACATTAGCACTACTTAGTTTGTCAAATAATTCAATTGTATTATTAATAATTAAACTTTTTATAAATTTAATCAAATTATTTACATTATTAGCAATCAAAAGATTTATATTTTCAATACTTATAATATTTTTAAAGTCAATTTTAACATTAATAATACCACTATCTTCTAATTCAATTATAAATTCACTAACATTATTTATAAATAATTCTTCGTTTGAATTAACATAAAAAGTAATTGTATAGGCTTTACCTGAGAACTTAGCATACTTTAATATTAGTGTTCTAGATAGCATGGGTATTTTTTTTTTATTATTTATTTTATCACAATAAAGGCGATATATGTTTTCTAATTTCTTACCTGGATTATATTTAATAAATGGATATAGTTGACTGCTATTAAATAATTTAAAAATTGTTTCTAATGAAATATTTGAATTAATAGTGCTATGAATATTTATGTTAATATATTTTACACCTTTATTTTCATATTTTAAAGCGCTTGTATTTGAGTGAATTGTTTTTAATAAAAACAAAAATTCATTTTTTGTTTTAAAATTTCCATCATTAACTAAGTCGTTAGTTTTTTTAATTAACTCCGTTTTATGCGTAATAAAATCTTTTGCACTAACAATATTTTTTATATATAATAATTTAAAATATAGTTTAATAAATAATTCATCATCATAAATTGTTTCATATATCTTAAAAAAATCGCTTGCCAAACATACATATATTGTATTGCTTATGCTGTATTCAAATAACATATTATAATTATTTAATGTTATAAGATCGCTTGATTGTTTTGTTAGATTATTTTCATAATTGTAAGGATTTACAATAAAGTTTTCATAATATTTTATAAAACTTTGACCTATTGATTTATATTCATTAATATTGGAAATATTAATAGTATTAATGTCGTCATAAGTATAAGGCCCTTCAAATTCTAAAGCATCTATGATTTTAAAGCCTTCATCACTATTTTTAAAATAGTTTTTTAACATTTTGCGTGTAAGTTCATTTTTATTATTGTTTGTTAAAGTATTAAATAATTCTAGTTTGTTTAATATTAATGGCGCTAGTCCATACATATAAATTTCTTCAAAGCAAATTTTTTCATCTTCATCAACATTTTCATTAATAGCTTGAATAAATTTTAATTTTATTGTTTGAATAGTATCATCACTATTTATAACATTATCAACAAAAATAAGTTTGGTTTTAAATTCTTCTATATGTTTTAAATCGTTATCATCAAAATCTTCTATAAAATACTGTTGGTAAATAGTACTTTTTAAGAAATCAGAAGAATCACTATATTTAGTATTTAATTCTTCAACACTCATTAAAGTAGACAAATCTATTTGATTCTTTAAATATTTCTTCTTAATAAACAAATATAGTTTATTAAACTCATTTACATTGTTAATATAAAATTTAAATATATCTGATTTATTGTTAAGTATATTTGACATTTATATAAATATAAGAGTTTATTTTATATAAATATGATTGTAAATATTATTGTTGCCTATTGTAAAAATAATGGAATTGGCAAAGACAATACGCTATTATGGAATATTAAAGAAGACATGGCCAAATTTAAAAGATTAACACTTGGAAACAAAAATAATGCTGTTATTATGGGGAGGAAAACATATGAAAGTTTAAATAAAGTTGATGGATTAGCAAATAGAGATAATTTAATTTTGTCTAAATCTCTCCAAATTGATAAAATAAATAATAAAAATATTGTTAAAACATTTGAAAGTTTGCAAAATCTAGAAACTTTTGTTATGTCAAAAAACTATGATGAAGTATGGATTATTGGGGGTGAAGAAATATATAAATTATTTTTAACTAATCATAGTGTTAAAAACACCATTTTTACTATTAATGAAATAATAATTACTTACATAGAAAAAGAGTTCATATGTACTAGTTTTTTTCCTAATTTGGAAGACTATACCAAAATATATAATTTATATTTTTATAGTAAAAATATAGTAAAAATTAAAGACACAAGCATTAATTATAATATTTATGATATTGTTTATAAATTTTTATAATTCTTTTTTTAATAATTATTTAACATCATAATATGGATTATCGCTTATATTCATACCACAATAACGTGCTGGTTCTTTTTTATAATCAACAGGATTATATATATTTATTTCTTTTGCTTCTGTAATCATAAATTTGAAATTATTCCAAAATTCATCATTATGACCAATTGACTTAGTAGCAATATGACTAACTTCATGCAAAGCAACATACATCAATGTATTCATATCAATTAAACGCCCTTTGCTATTTTTTTCAGTATCTAAACAAAAAGCTAGTTTTTCACCCTTATTTTCACTATAAGCAGTAAATTCACTGGTTGGTAAAGTTTCATATATTTTCTTTGGATTATAACCATTTACTAGGCGTTGAACATTCTCTTTTGTAGGATATTTTTTGGACAAATGATTTACTAATTTATTTAAATTATTATTTACATGTGCTAATCTATCTGCAGCTAATTCCAATTTATTTCTATCACGCACACAATATTTATTACCATTTACATCTGATATAATACATCTTAAATTAAAACTATCGCTATCAAAATATAATTTTGAAGCAACTATTATAATAAATATTACTATAACAATGTTAAAAATATTATTATTAATTAGACTGCCCATTAATATTAAATTTTATAATAAAATTTACGAAATTTAATAAATATGCGAATTTTTACGAGTCATTATTATTTACGAGCCAATTTCTAATGTTTTTCTAAATTGGTCTCCTTCAATAGTAGAAATATTCCATGGGCAGTTAGTATTTGTTCTTGGATTTGGAGGTTCTGATCTTAATTGTAAATTAGGGTTTCTTAAACTTGAACCTTGTGTATTAATTCCAGTTAATTGTGTAGGATTTAATAAATTTATATTTCTTAAATCAGCATTTCCAACAGGATTTAAATTTGCCCATGAATTATTCATGTCGTTTGGTAATAAATCAGATGGATTAGATGATGGTTTATTTAATACTAAATTATTATTAGACGAAATAGTATCTACATTATTCATGCTATTTGCAACAGTTTCTCCATTAAATGATGAATTTGAGACTTGATTTTGAATAACATCTGAAAATCCTAAATTTGCTGGTCCTGGTGTCATTGGTGATTGATATATATTTTTTTCTTCGGAATATTTAAATAGAGCAAAACCAACAACCACTAAAGTAATAATTCCTAAAATGTATTCGGGTTTAAGTCCTTTTGTAAACTTTTTCATAACTGTCATTTTATATAAAATAAACAATAAAAAATTTTCAATAATATTTAATTAATTAAATATTAACATTTACATTAAAAATTAACATTTACATTAAAAATATTAATAAACTTATTAATATTTTTTTTAGTTTATTAAAAAATATTATGAGAGAAAAACTAAGTATAATAAAACTAAGTTATAATAAAATAATAATTCCTAAAATATAGTCTATTATAAATCATAGCACATATACATAGTTTTTAATCAAGATTCAATAATTCATTTTCTTCATCGCTCGACGAATCATCAAGTATAGTATTTAAATTATATTTCATTTTAATATTTTTGGCTTCTAAAAAAGCTTCAATCGCATTTTTTCTTATTTCTTTTGCTTTTTGCTTGGCTTTTTTATATATTTCTAAATATATTGCTTCGTGTGTTTTTAATTCTATGGGTTCTGTATTTTCAGCAATATTATCTAAATTATTTAATTCAATAGAACCATCATTATTACACTCAATTGTTTCTAAACTATTAGTTAAATATTTAAAAGAATTTTTTTCATTATTATTATTATTGCATTCTTGAATCTCATTTTCTATAGTACAATCTTCAATTTGATTTGAAGTATTTATTATTGAATTTTCAAACGGCTCTAAATAATCTAAATTGTCGGTTTTTGAATTATATTTTTCTAAATTTGTTTCTTGGGTTTCTTCGACTTCTTTGACTTCTTTGACTTCTTGGGTTTCTTTGAGTTCTTTGGCTAAATTTGTTTCTTGTTTGTTTAATTTAATTAGTATTTGATTTTCAAAACTATCGCAAGGATATAAAACCATAAATTGCACTAAAACAATGTCAATAATAAAAGTAGATTTTGAAAATCTTATACCATTTATATTTAGTAATGGTATTAACTCATTATTAACATCATAATCAAGTAAATTTATTTTTTTTTCATTTTCGTCGTATACTATAATTTTGTCCTGTTTTATATTTGTTTTAATTAAAAATTTTTTTCCTCCTTTATATGACCTCATTATTGGTGTTATATATTCTTCAATATCTTCGTTTGTTATATTATCTGAATCATAAAACCATAATGCTTTGTTTTTACATATTTCTTCTATACAAAATTTTTCTAAATTTTCAAAAAATTCGGCAACTAATTTTTCATTACTATTAAATTCTAATTCGCAAAAGCATTTATTGTTTGAATTAACAATTCCGTGCTTTGTTTTACATTTAGGAAGTTTAATATAAAAATTTTTATTATTATTGTTAATTATTTTGCTAAAATAATTATTAGCATTTATTAAAGAAGGATTTTCTACTTTTAAATTATTAAACTTAAAGTTTTCTGTAATATCATAAATTAGTGTATCCATGTATTAATTTATATTAAGCGTTAGAAAAATGAATTTATATTTCCACGCATATTTTAATATAAAATATTAAAACAAATAACTATTAATTATGGTATCTAAAAATACATTGGCTGATTATTGTATTAATTTTCTTAAAGCAGAAGAAACAAAAAAAGAATTGCAAAA
>Ga0164295_10003282_pt1 | contig 13038 bp, 14 predicted proteins | sample GEODES006metaG_FD_111798 | JGI IMG/M metagenome (GOLD analysis project Ga0164295, IMG submission 111798) | Oligotrophic lake water microbial communities from Sparkling Lake, Wisconsin, USA - GEODES006 metaG | ecosystem: Environmental > Aquatic > Freshwater > Lake | place: USA: Sparkling Lake...
CGAAGTTTCCCCAACCTACGTGATTTTCTTCAAGATACAGGATAGCCATTCCATCCCAGGCGCAATGCGCGCGATAGCCACAAAGAAAATCAAGTCCTTGGGTCTCCTCTAGGTAGCGAACCGCTGTCGCATGATCCACCATATCAGCTGCCGTAATCACGGCGAGCACATCCGGACGGTGGGGAGTAGTTACTCTGATTACATCGCCTCCAAGATGCTCTGCGGCCGAATTTCCCTTCTCTTCAAAGGACGCCAGCGCATATCGAATTTGCCAGTTCACGCGAACAGGCCCTCCATTGCTTCAGGGAACCGAATGGCCCTGCCGGAAACACCGCACACGTGGCGTTCCACCAAGCCGCGCACGTGCTCCTGATACTCGGCGAAAGTGCGCCGCTCGTCCTCTGTGGCAAGCTCAAGATTGGCTTCGATAATTGCCAGAGCTCGGTAATGATTGGGTAAGATCACACTTCTCATCCGCTGCTCCCATGCGGCTGCACTACCCGACTCCGGATCATATTCGAATTCGGCCCCATGCTCCGGCGCGATCCTCGCCCAAATGGCGCGGCTTTCGGCCAGAATGCCGACAATAGCTGCTCGCGCTTGGGCCCGATCGGTATAGGCCCTAATGCCTTGCCTTTGCACCAAACGCGCAAGGTGACGTTCCTTCCAATCGAGTAGAATATGGCGAGGATAAGCTTTAGGGTTTTTGTCAATCTTCGTGTGGCAGGTTGGGCACAGCAAGATCAGGTTCTCGAACGCGTCGGGGTCAAATCCATCGGAAGGCCGGTCTTCATGTCGCGGGCCGGCATCACCATGAGGAATCACATGAGCCATCTCTGCAATATGTTTATCTCCACCCATTTCAGGGGGAAAAAGAGGACTTAGGCAATCGGGATGCTGACAATGTCCTGATGCTGCCGAAAAGAGCCGCAGCCGAGTTGCAGTTGGTATCGCTTTACGTTCGGCCATGCAGTCCACCATCGTTCTACAGACTTCCACTAACACTACAGAACTCTTGGGAAACTATACGAAACTTTTTTGTCGATCTGCCACATCGAAAAGCCGAACCCCGGATCAAGTCCGGGGCGACGGGCGCTGGTGGCGAATAGGGCGCACGAAAACAAACGGGTGCAGGGACTGCGTCCCTGCCCGCCGGAGGCCCCTCTTTTTTCCCCAAAAAAAAGGCCGCCGCTCCCTCCCCGAAAGCGGCGGCCTCTTGGCTGCGCAGCTTGCGCGCGCTTACAGTTTGCCGGTCAGTTCCGGGACCAATGTGAACAGATCGCCGACCAGGCCGACGTCCGCGACCTGGAAGATCGGGGCTTCTTCGTCCTTGTTGATGGCGACGATGATCTTGCTGTCCTTCATGCCGGCCAGGTGCTGGATGGCACCCGAAATGCCGACGGCGACGTAAAGCTCCGGGGCGACGATCTTGCCGGTCTGGCCGACCTGATAATCGTTGGGCGCATAGCCGGCATCGACCGCGGCGCGGCTGGCGCCGACGGCGGCACCCAGCTTGTCGGCGAGCGGATCGATAAATTCATGGAACTTGTCCGACGAACCCAGCGCACGGCCGCCGGACACGATGATCTTGGCAGCGGTGAGTTCCGGGCGGGCCGACTTGGTCAGTTCGGCGCCGACGAAGCTGGAGGTGCCGGCATCGCTGCCGCTGCCGACCGCTTCGATGGTCGCGCTGCCGCCGCTGGTCGCCGCCTTGGCAAAGGCGGTGCCGCGCACGGTGATCACCTTCTTCGCATCGCTGCTGGTGACGGTGGCGATGGCGTTGCCGGCATAGATCGGCCGGGTGAAAGTGTTCGGGCCTTCGACGCTGAGGATTTCGGAAATCTGCGCGACATCCAGCGCCGCGGCGACGCGCGGGGCGATATTCTTGCCGCGGCTGGTCGCCGGGGCGACGAACGCATCGTAACCGGCCATCAGGCCCGCCACCAGCGGCGCGACATTTTCCGGCAGGGCCGCACCCAGCGCCGCAGCATCGGCCACCAGCACCTTCGAAACGCCCACCACCTTGGCGGCGGCTTCGGCCACGGCGCCGCAGCCGGAACCGGCCACCAGCAGATGCACATCGCCGCCCAGTTGCGTCGCGGCCGTCACCGCGGCCAGCGTGGCGTCTTTCAGTTCGGCATTGTCATGTTCGGCCAATACAAGAACGCTCATGCCACGGCTCCCATTTCCTTCAGCTTCGCCACCAGTTCATCGACGCTCTTCACCTTGATGCCGGCCTGGCGCTTGGCCGGTTCGGTCACCTTGGTGATGGTCAGGCGCGGCGTCATGTCCACGCCGTAATCGGCCGGGCTCTTGGTGGCGACCGGCTTGGATTTGGCCTTCATGATGTTGGGCAGGCTCGCATAGCGCGGCTCGTTCAGGCGCAGATCGGTGGTGACCACCGCCGGCAGCTTCAGCGCCACGGTTTCCAGCCCGCCATCGATTTCGCGGGTGACGTTCACCGTCTCGCCCTGCGGGTCGAGCTTGGAGGCAAAGGTGCCCTGTGCCCAGCCGAGCAGGCCGGCCAGCATCTGCCCGGTCTGGTTGGCATCGTCATCGATGGCCTGCTTGCCCAGGATGATCAGGCCCGGCTGTTCTTCGGCGACGATGCCGGCAAGGATCTTGGCGACGGCCAGCGATTCGGTCGGCACGTCGGTGAGCACCAGGATGCCGCGATCGGCGCCCATGGCGAGCGCGGTGCGCAGCGTTTCGGTGCATTGCTGCACGCCCACAGACACCACCACCACTTCGGTGGCGATGCCCTTTTCTTTGAGCCGAATGGCCTCTTCGACGGCGATTTCGTCAAACGGGTTCATGCTCATCTTGACGTTGGCCAGCTCGACGCCGGTCTGATCAGACTTCACCCGCACTTTGACATTGTAATCGACGACCCGTTTGACGGGCACGAGCAGCTTCATATGCATCACTTCCAAAGGTTGCACTGGTGGAGCGTGCTTGCAACGCAGGCGCGCGCCAGTCAACCTGCCGGCTGGTTTGGACTGCCAAAGGCCGCAGTTTATTGGCTCAGGGCTGCATCGCCCCCGCATCATGCTGCCACAGATGCACGGCAAAGCGCTGATCGGAATCGGTCCACGAGGTGGTGGGCACCCAGCCGCTGGCGCGGGCCATCAGCCGGCTTTCGGGCAGAGTCCATTTGTAGCTGTTTTCGGTGTGGATGGTTTCGCCGGCCACCAGGCTGAACGTCTCGCCAGCGGCGGTGAACGCGGTGTCCTGCACCGCCACCAGATGCATTTCGATGCGGCCCAGCGCGGCGTTCCACACGGCGCGGTGGGCGAAATCCGCGATGCGCACCGTGCCACCCAGCTCGCGGTTGATGCGGGCGAGCTGATTGAGATTGAAGGCCGCTGTCACGCCGGCCGCGTCATCATAGGCGGCCTCCAGCGTGGCCACCGATTTCCCGGAACCCGGCGCCAGATCGAGGCCGATCACCAGCCAGCTGCCCGGCCCCAGCAGCGCCGCAAAGCCGCGCAGCAGATCGATGGCCGCCATCGGCGCCAGATTGCCGAGCGTCGAGCCGGGGAAAAAGCCCAGGCGCGGCAACCCGGCCACGCCGGCAGGCAAGCGGAAGCGCTGCGTGAAATCGGCAACCACCGGCAGGATCGGCAGGGCGGGGAACAATGCGCCCAGCGCGGCGGCCGACTGGCCGAGAAATTCGCCGGAGATGTCGACCGGCACATAGGCCGCCGCCTGCAAGGGCGTCAGCAGCAGCGGCGTCTTGGCCGATGATCCCGAACCATATTCGATCACCGCCCGCCCCGGCCCCACCAGGGCGGCGATGGCGCCGGCGTGTTCGGTCAGGATCGCGGTTTCGGTGCGCGTGGGATAATATTCGGGCAACCTTGTGATGGATTCGAACAATATCGATCCGGCCTCGTCATAGAAATAGCGCGCCGGGATGATCTTTTGCGGTTGGGACAGGCCAGCGCGCACGGCGTCAGCGAAATCGGAGGTGGCATCCTCGCACGCGCCGGCGGCTTCGTACATCTCAGTTATCCCCAAAGCCGTCGCGCGCCAGACGCAGCCCGCTGAACTGCCAACGCTGTTGTGGCTGAAAGAAATTGCGCACACTGGCCCGCGCGCTGCCGCGCGGCGTGGCGCAACTGGCACCTTTCAGCACCATCTGCCCGTTCATGAACTTGCCATTATACTCGCCGACCGCGCCAGGCGCCGGGCGAAACCCCGGATAGGGCAGGAAGGCCGAGGCCGTCCATTGCCAGCAATCGCCGAACAGGCCGGGGCTGCCGCCGTTGGGCTGCACCGGGGCAGCCCCATCGAGTTGCGTGCCGGCGCATGGGTCTTCGCGGCGCGCGGCCTGTTCCCATTCGGCTTCGGTGGGCAGGCGCGCACCGGCCCAGGCCGCAAAGGCATCGGCTTCATAGAAGCTGATATGGGTGACGGGCGCGTGCGGGGCGCGGGGTTGCCGGCCGGCGAGCGTCATGCAACTGCCGTCCGCCTGCCAGCGCAGCGGCGCATTGATGCCCTCGCGCTGAAGCCAGGCCCAGCCGTCCGACAGCCACAGCCGCGAATCGGCATAGCCGCCATCCGCTATGAATGCCTGAAATTCCGCATTGGTCACCAGCGTGCTCGCCAGTTGAAAGGGCCGCAGCAGCACATCATGCGCCGGCCCTTCGCAATCGAAGGCAAAGCCGGCACCGGCATGGCCGATGCGCACGATACCGCCATCATGGCCGATCCACGTCCGCGCGCGGGCCAGCGGCGCGATCGCAGCAGCCGGCAGATAGGCGGGTTCCAACGGATTGGCAGCAAACAGGTCGAGAATGTCGGTGAGCAGCAATTCCTGATGCTGTTGTTCGTGATTGATGCCCAGTTCGACCAGCGCCAGCGCTGCTGCGTCCAGCCCCGGCAGTGCCGCAGTCAGCGCGGCATCGACATGAGCCCGCCAATCAAGCACCTGCGCCAGCGACGGCCGCGTCAGCAGGCCGCGCCGCGCCCGCGGATGGCGCGGGCCGGCTGCTTCGTAATAGCTGTTGAACAGAAAGGCGAAGCGCGCATCAAAGGCGCGATAGGCGGGCAAATCCGCCAGCACAAAGGCTTCGAAAAACCAGCTGGTGTGCGCCAGATGCCATTTCGCCGGCGAGGCATCGGGCATGGATTGCGCGCTCGCATCGGCATCCGACAGGGGCGCCGCCAGCGCCGCTGTCAACGCGCGGGTGCGGTGAAACGCGGCCAGCAAATCCGTGATGTCGGTGGCCATGGCGCAGGCCTCCTGCAAAAGATCAACGATTGGCGCCGGGCACCCAGAGCACATCGCCGGTTATGGCATTTTCGACCCGCGACAGCACAAACAGCAAATCCGACAAGCGGTTCAGATAATGCCGCGCATCGGGCGAAATTTCCTCGCCGGCGGCCACGGCATCGCGCTCCGCGCGGCGGACGATGGTGCGGGCCAGGTGCAGATGCGTCGCGGCCGGGGTGCCGGCGGGCAGGATGAAGCTGGTCAGCGGCGCCAGCGATTCGTTGGCGGCGTCGATCTGACCCTCCAGCCAATCGACCTGCGCCGCGACGATGCGCAGCGCGCCGTCGATGCCGGGCGGGGTGGCAACATCGGCACCCAGATCGAACAGATCATTCTGGATGCGCGACAGGATCGCATCGGTGGCCGGCGTGGCCGACAGGCGGGCCAGACCGATGGCGGCATTGGCTTCATCCACACTGCCCATCACCACCGGGCGGTGGCTGGCCTTCGAGACGCGGCTGCCATCGACCAGGCCGGTCGAGCCGTCGTCGCCGGTGCGGGTGTAGATCCGGTTGAGCTTGACCATGGCGGCCGGGATTAGCCGGGCCGGTTGATCAGGAACAGGATGACAATGAACAGGATCGCCAGCGCCTGCAGCGCCACACGCAGGCTCATCATCCGATTCGATCGCTCGCCGGTGATATCCTTGCCGCGCGCCATGATGACGATGCCGCGCGCCAACACCCCCAGCGTGGCGACAGCAGAGAGGATCATGAAGATGACGAGCGTGGTTTGCATGCCCAAGGTCTATCACCCTTTGACGGCCTGCACAGGGGGTGCGACGTTGGCCCTCAGTCAAGCGGCCACAAGGCATCATTGGCCAGCAAATTCAGGCTGGCAATCAGGTCTGCCGGGCTTTGCCCTGCGACACGCCAGGCCGACAGCGTTTCCTGTGGCAGGCGCTTGGCCAGGCGCTTGCCGTCGCTGCCCCGAATCAGCCGATGATGGTGATAGCGCGGGGTCGGCAGGCCAAGCAGCGCCTGCAACAGGCGTTGCGCGTGGGTGGCGTCGAACAGATCTTCCCCACGCACGACATCGGTGATGCCCTGCGCCGCATCATCGACCACCACGGCGAGCGCGTAGGCGGTGCCGACATCACGGCGGGCAATGACGATATCGCCCAACCGCTGCGGATCGGCGGGCTGCCAGCCTTGCGCGCGATCCTGCCAGCGCAAGGGCCCGGTGCGGGCCAGCGCCGCGCCGACATCCAGCCGCCACGCCGGCGCTTCGCGTCCCAGCCGCGCGGCGCGGGTCGCCGCATCCAGATTGCGGCAGGTGCCGGGGTAGAGCGGGCCGTCCGGGCCATGCGGGGCGCTCGCCGCCGCCGCGATGTCGGCGCGCGTGCAGAAACAGGGGTAAGCCACCCCCATGACGATCAACCGCTCCAGGGCTTGCGCATAGGCGGTGCTGCGCTCGCTTTGCCGCCACACCGGGCCATCCCAATCCAGCCCCAGCCAGGCCAGATCGTCGAAGATCGCCGCTTCATGTTCCGGCCGGCAGCGCGCCGTGTCGATATCCTCGATCCGCAGCACAAAGCAGCCGCCACTGGCGCGCGCCAACCGCCACCCCATCATCGCCGAAAAGGCGTGGCCCCGGTGCAGCAGCCCGGTCGGCGACGGCGCAAAGCGCGTGGTGACAGGTGGGTTATCCACATTATCCACAACGAAATCCGGGCCTGTCATTGGCCTGACACACTATTCGTTGTAAACCCCATCCCATCACGGCGCGGCCGCTGCGTGCGCGGCCCTGGGGGTTCCCGCCCCGGTGCGACTGGGCCCGTGAACATTTGGCCGCTCCCATGCGTGGGAGGACGATGCATGTTGACGAGCGACCTCATCGAGGAAAAATTCGCCTCGATCCCGCATCTTGTGTCACCAGAGGCCTGCCCGGCGCTGGTGCTCAACGCCGATTACACGCCGCTGTCTTATTATCCGTTGTCGCTGTGGCCGTGGCAGACCGCGATCAAGGCGGCGTTTCTGGAACGCGTCGACATCATCGCCGAATATGATCGCGAGATCCGGTCGCCATCCTTGCGCATGAAATTGCCCAGCGTGATCGCGCTCCGGCAATATGTGCGTCCGGCCTGCACCCCCGCGTTCACGCGCTTCAACCTGTTTTTGCGCGATCGCTTCACCTGCCAATATTGCACGATGCCCGGCGGCGAACTGACCTTCGATCACGTGATCCCGCGCGCCTATGGCGGGCGCACGACGTGGGAGAATGTCACCACCGCCTGCGCGCCGTGCAATCTGAAAAAGGGCGGCCGCACCCCGGCGGAAGCGCATATGCAGTTGCTCACAAGGCCGCAGCAACCGTCCACCCACGAACTGCAAGCCAACGGCCGCGCCTTCCCGCCGCATTACTGCCATTCAAGCTGGCGCGATTATCTTTACTGGGATGTGGAATTGCTTGCTTGACGTCGTTGGCTTTTGAGTCAGGTACTTAGGCTCCCTCCCCCTTGCGGGGAGGGAGACTCGGCGCCAGCCGAGCGGGGTGGGGGATCCCGCCTTTGGTGACCACGAGAACTACCCCCACCCCGCTCGCGCCAAGGGGCGCGAGTCGCCCTCCCCGCAAGGGGGAGGGAGTTCCGTGCTTCTTATTGACCGCAATCGACTTCAGGTTGTGTGGACACATTTCAGCCCACATCTGGTGGTGGATCGAACCGACAGGCGACAAGGTCGCGCTATGGGCACGCTAAAACTCGACGATTGCGCGATGAAATATCAGTGGGCGTCAGATGTGGATTTCGACGGCATACGTCTAGAGGTGCTCTCAGACGATGGTCACATCACCATCAACACGTTTGGCAAGGATGTGCCCACAGACCTGATCGCGGCCGCCGTCGAGATTGCCCGCCGGCCCCGATAGGCTCGTGCCAAGCAAATTTGGCTACGTCGCCTAGACTACTGTCTGCTCGATCGTGCCGAAGATGCTGTGGTGGCGATCATCGTGCAGATCGATGCGCACCACGTCACCGGGGCTGAGCCAGGGCGTGGCCGGCGCGCCCGACAGGATGGTTTCCACCATGCGCTGTTCGGCGATGCAGGCATAGCCGCGGCCGCCTTGCGCGCACGGCCGCCCGGGGCCGCCATCCGCGTCGCGGTTGGAAACCGTGCCCGATCCGATGATGCTGCCGGCCCCGATGCTGCGCGTCTTGGCGAGATGCGCGATCAACGTGCCGAAATCGAAGGTCATGTCGGTATGGGTCTCGACCCGGCCGAACGCCTGGCCATTGATGTCGATCTGCAGCGTGCCGATCAGCTTGCCCTCCACCCAGCGGTCGCCCAGCGCCGCCGGCGTCACCAGCACGGGCGACAGCGCCGAGGCCGGCTTGGACTGCACGAAGCCAAAGCCCTTGGCGAGTTCATCGGGGATCAGGCCGCGCAGCGACACATCATTCACCAGGCCAACGAGGCGGATGGCGGCCAGCGCTTCCGCGCGGCTGGCCCCCTGGCGCACATCGCCGGTCACCACCACCACTTCGGCCTCCAGATCGAGGCCCCAGGCCGGATCGTGGCAGGCGATTGGCGCGCGCGGGGGCAGGAAATGATCGCTGCCGCCCTGATACATCAGCGGATCGTGCCAGAAACTGGCCGGCAGTTCGGCACCGCGGGCACGGCGCACCAGATCGACATGGTTCACATAGGCGCTGCCATCAGCCCATTGATAGGCGCGCGGCAAGGGCGCGGCCGCATCGCGTTCATGGAAGCGGGCGTGGGGCACGCTGTCGTGCGCCAGCGACAGCGCGACGCCTTCCAGCACCAGCGCCGCATGATCCCAATCATCGAGCACGGATTGCAGCGAGGGATACATCGGCGGTGGCGCGGCGCACCACGCCAGATCATCGGAGACCACAACCAACCGGCCATCTCGACCGGACTTCAGCGACGCGAGTTTCATGGCGCACAGGCTGGACCGGTTTTTTGCGCGGCGCAAGCCTTGGCGCGGGCGACTGACCCGCCTAAAAGCCATAGGAAGCAGGAGCACGATGATGGCAACAGCCGCGATTTCCGACGTCCAGCATTTCGCGCCCAAATGGCCGCGCTTCGACTGGGAAGACCCGTTGCTGCTGGCAAGCCAGCTCAGCGAGGAAGAGACGATGATCCGCGATGCGTCGCGGGCCTTTTGCGATGCGGAACTGGCGCCGGGCGTGAAGCTGGCCAATCGCCACGAGACGTTCGATCCCGATCTGATGAAGAAATTCGGTGCCGCCGGCCTGCTGGGGCCGACCATCAAGGGCTATGGTTGCGCCGGGGCCTCCTATGTCGCCTATGGCCTGATCGCCCGCGAAGTGGAGCGGGTGGATTCGGCCTATCGCTCGGCGATGAGCGTGCAGTCGTCACTGGTGATGCACCCGATCCATGCCTATGGCTCCGAAGCGCAGCGGGAACGCTATCTGCCCGGCCTGGCCAGCGGCGAACTGATCGGCTGCTTTGGCCTGACCGAGCCCGACGCCGGATCGGACCCGTCGTCCATGAAGACCCGCGCCAAGGCGGTGCAGGGCGGCTGGCTGCTCAATGGCGCCAAGATGTGGATCACCAATTCGCCGCTGGCCGATGTCGCGGTGGTGTGGGCCAAATGCGATGACGAAAAGATCCGCGGTTTCGTGGTGGAGCGCGGCGATGCCGGCTTTGCCACCCCCAAGATCGAAGGCAAATTCAGTTTGCGTGCCGGCATCACCGGCGAGATCGTGCTGGCCGATGTGCATCTGCCTGAAGATCGCCTGCTGAAGGGTGTCGAGGGCCTCGCCGGGCCGTTCGGCTGCCTGAACAATGCACGATACGGCATCGCCTGGGGCGCGATGGGCGCGGCGGAATTTTGCTGGCATGCGGCGCGGCAATATACGCTGGATCGCCAGCAATTCGGCCGGCCGCTGGCCGCCACCCAGTTGATCCAGAAGAAGCTGGCCGACATGCAGACCGAGATCACCCTGGGCCTGTGCGCGGCGCTGGCCGGCGGCCGCCTGCTGGATGCCAAGCGCCTGGCCCCCGAAGCCATTTCCCTGCTGAAGCGCAACAACTGCGGCAAGGCGCTGGCGATTGCGCGGGAAGCCCGCGACATGCACGGCGGCAACGGCATTTCCGACGAATATGGCGTCATCCGCCACGTGATGAATCTGGAAGCGGTCAACACCTACGAAGGCACCCACGATGTCCACGCGCTGATCCTGGGCCGGGCGCAGACGGGATTGCAGGCGTTCTTCTGAGGCGACCCGCGCGAATTGCCCGTGTTTTTGGCCGCAAAGCCCTGAAGGTTGGTGACGATGGCCGGTTCTGCCCCTGGTGCGCTGGCACCGCCGCTTCCGGTCCCGATCCTGTCGCTGGCCATCACCGGCCACCGCGCCAGCAACGGCGATTATGCCGCCAACCACCAACGCATCGCCGCGGTGATCGCGCAGATTTTCGATGCCATCGCTGCCACGTCGGCCGGCGCGCCGGTGCGGCTGCACAGCCTGCTCGCTGATGGTGCCGATCATCTTGCGGCGAATGCGGCGCTGGCGCGGGGCTGGGCCATTGCCGCGCCGCTGCCGTTCGGGCGCGCGCTCAACCGCGCCATCAATGCCCACCCGGCCACGGCCGACGATGCCCGCCGCCTGCTGGCCGGCGAGGTCGCGCACGATGCCGGCACGGTCGCCCGCGCCGATGCGATCACGGCGCTGCTCTCCCAAGCCCATGTGTTCGAACTGGCCGACGCCGATGAGGACGTGGCGCAGAGCTTGCTGGCCACGCTGGCGGCGCCCGGCGATGTGGCCGCGGCGCAACTCCATGCCGCGCTGGTATCCCGCCGGGCGGCGCTGGCCGGGCGCGTGATGATCGAGCAGGCCGATCTGCTGTTGGCGGTGTGGGACGGCGCCGCGCGCGATGCCCCCGGCGGCACCGGCCATACGCTGGCCAATGCGCTGGCTGCCGGCGTGCCGGTCGTGCTGATCGACGCGCGCCAGCCCGAAACCTGGCACATGCTGGACGCCGTGGAGGCGCTGGACCAGCCGGGCGACACGGAAGGGCGGGAGGCCAGGCTGGCCGCGCTGGTGCACGCCGCGCTGCATGCCACCGGCCATGCCGCCGAAGCGCTGGCCAGCAGCGCCTGGCGGCCGCGCAGCAGCACTTTCTTTCACGGTTATCGCCGCATCGAGGCCGTGTTCAGCGGCGATGGCCGGCCATGGCGGCCGTTGACCCTGGTGCACGAAGTGCCGGGCGCGATTGCGACCGGCAGCGGCGCGCCCCTGCTGGCGGCGATCGCCGCGCTGCCCGGCGCTGATCCGGCCTGGCCGGGGCGCATCGGCACGGCGGTGCTGGCGCGCTTTGCCTGGGCCGATGGCATCGCGGCGCGGTATTCCGATGAGTATCGCGGCGGCATGGTGACCAATTTCCTGGCGTCCTTGGCGGCGATCACGGCCGGCGTCGCCTATCTGCCGCTGTCGCTGCCCGATGCAAAATGGGTGTTCGCGTTGGCGGAGTTCCTGGCGCTTGGCTTCATCGTGCTGCTCACCGCACAGGCGCATCGCGGCCATTGGCACGATCGCTGGTTCGAAACCCGCCGCGCCGCCGAATATCTGCGCCACGCGCCGCTGTCGCTGGCGCTGGGCGTCGGCCGCGCACGCTGGCCGCGCGGATCAGGCGCGGACTGGCCCGAACATCACGCCCGCCATGCCCTGCGCGAAATCGGCCTGCCACCCGGCGCGCTGACCCGGCCGTGGCTGCATGCCGTGCTGTCGGGCTTGCTGTTGCCGCACCTGGCCGGCCAGCGCGATTATCACCGGATCAAGGCGCGGCGGCTGGCGCATGTCCACCACCGGCTCGATGCCGTATCGGAAACCGCCTTCAAACTGGCGCTGGTTTCGGTGACGGTCTGGCTGCTGATATGGGCCGGCGGTGAGGCCGGCGTCTCGCCGCCGGCGCTGTCGGAAAAGCTCGGCAAGCTCTTCACCTTCCTCGGCATCCTGTTCCCATCCTTGGGCGGCGCCGTGGCCGGCATCCGCTATTTCGGCGATTTTGATCGCTTTGCCGCCATCTCGCGCGTGTCGGCCGAAAAGCTCGACACGCTGCACCGCCGCGCCAGCCTGCTCGTCGCTGCGCCCGAATCCGCACTGGATTATGGCAGCGTCGCCGATCTGGCCCATGCCGCCGACGATGTGGTGATTTCCGAAATCGAAGGCTGGCAGGCGGTGTTTGCCGGCAAGCATTTCGCCGTCCCGGTCTGATCGGCGCCCCTATTTCCCCATCGCCGCCACCACATCGGCGGCAAAGCGCGGCATGTCGAAACCCGCGCCGCCATGATCGAAACGCCCAACAGAGAAGCACAATATGGGGTATAGAGTTACCCGAATTCCGTGCCCTCAAGCTCCCGACAGGCCCACCATCTTGCGCGGTTGGCGCAGGCCGCACAACCGCCCATTCCTACCCGTCACCCCGCACGCGATTCAGGGCTTGGCTGCTGACACCGCGCAAGAAAAGGGGAAGCCACCGGCGGGCAGGGACTCGTCCCTGCACCCGATTGTTTTCGGGCGGCCCCTTCCCCCAATCGTCTCCCCGGACTTCGAATTCCAGGCGAATTCCGGCGACACCATATCCAACCCTCACCCCAGCAACGCCCCCCACACACCGGCCATCAGCATCCCCGCGCGCATGTCGCCCACCGTGGTGCCGGCCATCTTGTTCATCACGTAACTCATGCACAGCCGGGCATCCATGTCGCACACCACCAGGCTGCCGCCGTAACCGCCCCAGAACACGCTGTTCGGATTGGGGAAGGGCCGCGCC